>Ga0208644_1003832_pt1 | contig 11509 bp, 18 predicted proteins | sample VirMetDEL_Nov_18_FD_184517 | JGI IMG/M metagenome (GOLD analysis project Ga0208644, IMG submission 184517) | Aqueous microbial communities from the Delaware River and Bay under freshwater to marine salinity gradient to study organic matter... | ecosystem: Environmental > Aquatic > Marine >... | reverse complement strand
CTGACATGGAGCATGAGTTGACAGCTCTGAAGGGCAGTCCAGTGACCATGTTGAAAGACCAAAGCAAGTCTGCAAAAGAAACTGGAAACATACTTGTATTTCTGAGAAAGCATCCAGACTATCCGAACTTAAAAAGCATAGATGATATGCCAGAGTGCGAGGTAAAACCTTTGTTCGAGTGCAATGGTTTCTGCGGGACAAACGATTTGATACCGAGGTCTGATTCTGAAAATCAGATTAACTTTCAATTTGAATAAGCTATGGATAACAACGAAGAAGTGTGGAAAGAGCATCCTGTCCATAAGAACTACTTCCTAAGCAACATGGGGAATGTCAGGAGAGGTGAGTATGTAGATGCTGGCGGTAGGAGATTCAAGCCCCACCAAAAGAAGAAAACTAAGAACTCCAGAGGATACCACACCGCCTGCTGCATGAGGAAAAACTACCTCGTACACAGGCTTGTTGCAGAGACATTTATTCCCAACCCAGAGGGTAAGCCACACATTAACCACATCAACGGAATCAAAACCGATAACAGGGTGGAGAACCTTGAGTGGTGTACGCCAAAAGAAAACCTCAGACACGCTGTGGATACAGGTCTTTTTTCTGCTACTGGAGAAAACAATGGTAGGTGTAAGATTACTGAGGCAGATGCAAGGGAAATAAAGTATGGACTGAAGGACAAAACCAGAAGGGAGCTGTCCGAAAGATTTGGTATATCTATGTGGATGATTACGGCTATTCGTAACAACAGACTATGGAAACACATATGAACCAACTAACAATCAGAGAGAATATCGAAGACCTGTTCCCTGACGAGAACCCAATGATATTCTGGGACAACTTAGACGATGCCATCATAGGCTACGATGACAAGCAGATGAGGGTGGTCTACTCATCAAGCAAAATCATTGAAGAGCTGATATCTCAGGGCATGAATGACGAGGAAGCCATCGAGTGGTTTGAATACAACATCGACCAAGCCTACGTTGGAGAACATACCCCCATCATCTGTCAGGATGGTGTACTCTACCTGTAGATGGGAAGGAGAGTAGAGCGTACACGCAACATGGGAACATGGACAGAGGCGATGCTGATGTCAAGGATACGTTCTGCTCTAAGACGAATATGGAGCTACTACAAGCCTCGTGTGGAAGCTAAGAACAGGGTGAAGAAAACTGTCAAAGGAAAGAGGCATAAATTCGAGTACAAGTGTTCCGCTTGCAAGAAGTATTTCAAGAGCAAGGAAGTGGAGGTGAACCACAAGATTCCTGCTGGTTCTCTCAAGTCATTTTCAGACCTGCCATCCTTTTGCGATAGACTTTTTTGTGAAGACCCTGACGGCTACTCAGTGATGTGTAAGCCATGTCACAGGGAGGAAACAAATCGTCAGAAAGTGTTGACAAAATAATACCCCACTTATTTGGTAGGGAATACATACTTTGTAAATTTATGCAAAGTGTTATTCAATGTCAACCAAAAGAGAACTGGGCGCAGCGTACAGCACTGGATGCTGCCGTATGCACGATGTAATCACATCGCTGTATGAAAACCTTTTCGACTACACGGGTGATGTTAAGTTGAAGCAAGAGGAAGTTGAGAAGGAACTGAGTAGATGTCTTACGAAAATCAGGTACGAAGCTGACTTCATCAGAGAGTCCCTGAAAGACCATAACGGTGAGTAGGGATGTCACCCTCGTCCACTTAAAGATAAAGGAAGAGAGGCAACCTGACGGCTCTATGCAGCAGTCTATTGGTGGTGTTGACTACCACAGGCTGTACGTCCCCTACAAGAGGATGATAGAGAAAGGCGAGAAGGTGCAGTTCTTCGGGTGGGAGAAGGACGAGGATGGAAACTCCCTTGGGTACGAGATGCTGAAGCAGTTTGACCTCAGCAACGTCAAGAACCTCGTGATAGGCAGGTTTGCCCAGCTCACTAACCACAAGAGATTCAAGGAGTGGCTCACAGAGAGGGGCGTTAGGCTCATAGTGGACAACGATGACTTCTGGGAGCTTGAGAACGACAACCCTGCTCAGGAGTATTATAAGAAGGTGGCAGCACCCAACATCATGGCTTGCATAGAGATTGCTGACGTGGTGACAACGCCCTCTGAATATCTCCGAGACAAGATGAACAAGCTACGCACGAACGCTGAGTTTGTTGTAGTCCACAACGCTGTCAATCCAGAACATGAGAACTGGAGCTGGAACGAAGGAGATAGCAACTACAGCGAGGCGAGGTTTGGATATGTCGGTGCGCTCGGTCATAAGAAAGACCTCAAAACCATGGGCGTGGACTGGACTCCCTACAACCTCAGTGTGGTGGACTTAGGGGGCTACCCTGAGATGCTGAAGGCGAAGTCAACGATGCCTGTGGAAAACATCTTCGAGTATGGAACTCAATACAAAGAATTTAACGTATCATTATGTCCTGTGAAAAGCAATATATTCACACGATGCAAGAGTCCACTGAAGGTGGCGGAGGCTGTCTACACAGACACGGCTGTCATTGCTACGGACGCTACTCCCTACAGAGAGTTTATCGAAGATGGCAAGACAGGGTTGTTATGCAGACACCATCTGGACTGGCGTAAGAAGGTGAAGATGTTGCACGAGAATCCCTCCATGATAGAGGACTTGGTTGAGGCATCAAAGGATAAGTGGAAAAAGTTCTTCCACATCGACACGCAAAACGAAATCAGAAAGCAAGTGCTATGAAGAGTTTTGAAGAGATATTCAAAGAGTCCGACAAGGTGCATCACCACGCCTACCATCTATTCTATGATGATGAGCTGAAGCACATGAGGGACGATGAGTTCAATATGCTGGAGATAGGCTACGGAAACGGTGAGTCCTTTCCTGCTTGGCTTGAATACTTCCCGAAGGCAAATGTACACTGCATAGACATCTCACCAGAGAATGTGCAGAAGGTGGATAGGGGCGAGGTGTTTTGTGTAGACCAGTCAGACGAGAGCAAGCTCAAGAAGTTTGCAAGGAATAAAAAGTACAGATTCATTATTGACGATGGGAGTCACATCCCACACCATCAGGTGATGTCATTCTACGCCCTGTTCCCAAAGCTGGAGTACGGTGGTGTATACATCATCGAGGATATAGAGACATCGTTCTGGCATCCAGAGGCTACGCTGTATGGATACAAGATAAGTCCATTCAATCTGTTCTCATCAGAGTTTATGTCCGACCTGATGAAGCTCACTAATCACATGACCCTCAAGCATATTGAGAACAGGAAAACTCCCATCTCTTCCTTCCGTGTATGTGGCAACACCATCATCATAAGGAAGCAAACGAAAGAGGAGCAGAAATACTTTAACAAAAGAAAATATCCACATGAACATCTACTACTGCGATAAGGCTGAGATAAGCTACATCAAGATTGTCCGAAAGAAACCTCAGAAGATGAGTAAGATAACATGGGTAATGTTTGTCGGTGAGGACGATTCCGAAGAGTCAGCCATGAAACATTTTAGAAGAGACCCCAAACGCTTGATGAGATTCACTGGTGAAAAGAAGATGGAGGACATCCAGAACCCCTCTGTCAAGCTCAAGCACAAGTGCAAAGACTTAGGCGAGGCTTATGAAAAAAATCAGTCTTAACAAACCCTCAAGATATCAACAGCTACAGTGTGAGCTGTTCTCTGATTTTGTCGTGAGTACAAATAAGGACGAGTACAGCAGGAGGGGGTCTTCTGATGTAAAGAAGCTCAGGGACGACATCTACTGGGGAAAGTATGCGGAGTTTATGGTGTGGAATCATCTCTCTGACAAATGGGAGGTGAGCAGCGTTGACCTCAACATATATCCCGTTAAGAAGAAGTCGTTCGATGCAGACCTATTGATGAATGGAAATCCCGTTCATGTGAAGTCATGTCTCGATAGCTCTAAGTATCCCAATAGCTGGATGTTTCAAAAGTTTGACCCTCTTTTCAATGCGCCAAACTGTGAAGACAAGGTGTGTTTCGTTGTAATATCCGACAACGGAAGCTATATGTATGAGTCTAAGATAACAGAGGTGGAGATTAGTGAGCCTGTGTTAATTCATCTTAGAAAAACTAAGTGTTGCGTTTACGAAAGAGACCTGTAAGTCTTATCTTTGCAGTCCTTTTTTTCTAATTTCTAAAACATAAACCAATGAGAAGAGACTTCTCCAGCCACCCCGTCCCGTGGGGTGAGGTAGGATATCCTACGTTCAAACGTACCTATGCCCGTAAGAAAGGCAACGCAACAGAGGAATGGCATGACACCGTAGAACGTGTCGTAGAAGCCTGTAACAAACAGCTTGGCTGTGGCTTTACAGAAATGGAGCAGGAGAATGTTCGTGCCATGATGATGAACCTGAAGGGTACTGTGGCTGGAAGATTTCTCTGGCAGCTTGGAACTAAAACTGTAGACAAGCTCGGACTTCCATCACTACAGAACTGCGCTTTCACTGTCGTAGACCACCCGATTCGTCCGTTCACATGGGCTTTCGAGATGCTGATGCTCGGCTCTGGCGTAGGCTACAACATCCAACGTGAGAATGTCTATCAGCTCCCCAAGGTGAGGCGTAAGGTGAAGGTGGAACGCAAAGATGTAAACGATGCAGACTTCATCGTCCCCGATTCAAGAGAAGGATGGGTGGAGCTGCTCAAGAGGGTGTTGGAGGCTTCCTTTGTTACAGGAGAGGGCTTCTCATTTGCTACACATCTGATTCGCCCCGCTGGCTCTCCCATCAAGGGGTTCGGTGGTACGGCATCAGGCTCTGAGGACTTGGTGTGGGGGATGCTTGAAATCAACAAAATTCTCAACTCCCGTTCAGGCAAGAGGCTGTCGTCCGTAGACTGCCTTGACATTATGAACATCATCGGCAAGATTGTAGTGGCTGGCAACGTCAGGCGTTCAGCTCAGATTGCCTTGGGCGACATGGACGACATCGAATACCTACGGGCTAAGAGATGGGACTTGGGCGGCATTCCAAACTGGAGGGCTATGTCCAACAACTCGGTGGTGTGTGACGATGTCACCAAGCTACCCGAAGAGTTTTGGGAGGGCTACAAGGGAAATGGAGAGCCTTATGGTCTGATAAACCTTGAGTCTTCACGCAAGATGGGGAGGACATTCGAGACCGAGTACCCCGACCCCGATGTGCAGGGATACAACCCATGTGCAGAACAGAGCCTCGCCAACTTCGAGACGTGCTGCTTGGCTGAGGTGTACTTGCCAAACATCGAAACGTATGCAGAGCTGAAGCTCGTGCTTAGGCTTCTCTACAGAATCAACAAGCACAGCCTCGCCATCCCATGTGCCATCAAGGAGACAGAGGATATTGTCCATAAGAATATGCGTATGGGCATCGGTGTTACAGGATACCTTCAGGCTTCAGAAGAGCAGCAGGGCTGGCTCTCTGATGCGTACACCTACCTCCGTGCCTACGACAAGGAATACTCTGCATTGAAGGGATTCCCTGAGTCTATCAAGCTAACCACTGTCAAGCCATCTGGAACACTGAGCCTGCTTGCTGGCGTAACTGCTGGCGCACACCCCGCCTACTCGCAGCACTACATCAGGCGTATCCGAATGGCGACAGAATCCGAGCTTGTGAAGGTGTGTCGTGACAACGGCTACCACGTTGAGTATGTCCGAAACTTCGATGGCACTGAAGACCACTCCACGGTTGTTGTATCGTTCCCATGTGAGTTCCCTGAGGGTACACGCCTTGCCAACGACATGAGTGCCGTAGACCAGCTTAACGTGATAAAGAGACTACAGGCTGAGTGGTCGGACAACTCTGTGTCTGTCACCATCTACTACCGCAAGGAAGAGCTTGAGAAGATAAAGTATTGGCTGGCTCTAAACTACATCAACGTGAAGTCTGTTTCCTTCTTGCTCCATAACGAGCATGGCTTTGACCAAGCACCGTTGGAGGAAATCACCAAGGAGCAGTACGAGGAGATGAAGGCTAAGGTAGTGCCGATTACGTCTCTGAGTAGCCTGAACATGGATGACATCGACATTGCTGAATGTGATTCAGGGGCTTGCCCGATTCGATGATTCCGATACACGAAGACTGGATACAGCTCCTCTATCACTTTGGTGATGGGGGAGTTTTTTTGTATGTTAGCACCTAAACACCAAAGAGAGATGAAAACAATTGCACAACAGTTAAACGTAAAAGATTTTCCATTTGAAATTAGAGACAAGAAGGGAAGACTAATCTACTTTGAAAACTCTAATAGGGTATGGTGGAAAAGTGAATACTATTCCAATGGAGAAATCTACCTTGAAAACTCTGATGGGGTAATTGTAGATAGCAGACCAAAAGGTTGCGAAGGAAAGGTAGTTGAAATTGATGGTAAGAAATATAAGTTGACAGAATTAACAAACACCAAAGAGAGATGAGTGATATTACAAAACCATTTAGAATCACTATTGAACATCACAATCAAAAAGTTAGTGTAGAGGTAGACCACTCGGATGTTGGTTTAGGTGAAGTAGCAGACCTTTTAGAACAAGCACTCAAAGGTGCAGGTTTTTTAGAATCTCAAGTAAAAGAGATAATAAACCAAGAATTTTAAAACCAAAGAGAGATGACTAAAGAAGAAATTGAAAGTTTAGGTTGGATACACGATGATTGTGAACCCAACAACTATGTCAAAGGTGAATGTCACTTATGTCATAATCCAATCACTAATCATATAAAGATAGATGATGCAGACAGATGTTTTATCGCATTTGAAGGAGTGGTAGATGATATCTCTACACTTAAAAAGATTACGGCAAACCTTCTCGTCTTTTTGTGGCTCTGCCCCTCCCATGAGCATCAGCAAATAACACCAACAAAGAATAATAATTAACATCAAAGGCATACAACCCCAATAAACACAGGGCATAAGAGCAAATGTGCTTACTGAGTTTATTAGCAATGTATGCGGAACACTTTTAACACCAAAGAGAGATGAAAAACATAATTGAACACCTAAAAGAGCAGAGAGAAAAAGCTGAAAGGACATTCATTGAAAACAGCCTCATAAAAAGAAACTGCAAGAATGACGAATTTTGCCCCGACACGAATGCTTATTTAGATGACATTGCAGAGCTAAACGAAGCTATAAGCGTACTGGAAAACTCTATGGCTGAAAAAGAGCCTGTTTTTAATTGTGACTACCTCACAGTAACAAACACCAAAGAGAGATGAGTGAATTAAAACTTGAAAAAAATAAGTACGGACTATTTGGCAAAAGCACTATGCCAAAATTAAAGTGGGAAGATGATTGGAAGTCTTTTACTCTTAACTTATTTAGTGGTACTAAATTTAGGATTTGGCTTTACATAAGCAAGTTTGAAGAAAAGCCTTTGCACTTCTGCTTAATTATTGGTGGTGTAATAACGCTTGACACAGCACATATAGGTAAGAAAATTTGCGGTAGGTTAAACTTAACAAGATTATTCGGAAAAGACTTTCACATTTATTCAAGTGGGGAAGACTCCGTTCAATCTGAAACCAAATAGAGAATGAGTGACCAAGAAAAAGCCACAAAGATTCTATTCTATTTGTTAGCCTTAAATTTAAAAGATATGAAAATTTTATTTGATTTAAAATGCAGAATACCAAGTATTACATTCTGCTACAAAAACAAAGAAGTAATCATAAGATATTGGGGTAAATTAAAATTTGACAAGGTTGTGCTTTATGATGCACCATAAGCTAATTTAACACCAAAGAGAGATGAGTAAAGAAACTAAAGAATTTTTAGATAAAAACCCAGAAGGGAAGATAAAGGATTTACCTAAAGAACTGAAAGATATATTCTTTAGTATCTTTAATGAGATACAAGAGATTAAGGAAGAAAGGAAAAACCAAAACAAAGATGAGTAAAGTAATTGCAATTTTCCTAATCCTGAAGGCGGTGAGTAATGGGATTAAAATGTTTCAGAGGGATTACTCTTTGTCAAAGTATGAATTCATGGGTCATGTCACTATAGAGTTCATCCTCCTCACTGTACACCTGTGGTTTGGTGTATGGATGCTGCTCAACCTATGTTAGCCTTCCTTCCACATCTCGTTCTCATTCTTCTTTCCCTTCCCAGAGTTCTCGCATTGATTACTCCTTGTGCAGTGCTTTGAACACTCCCTTGGTGCGATGGCGCACCACACCACATCCCTCTTCCGTTCTGCCATAAGTAGGTATTAGCCTAATACTTTGTCCAACAACTTCCTGACAACCATCAGGACGATGAAGAACCCAAGCAAAGCTAATCCCCACTCTTGGTACTTATTTTTTGATTCTGATTCCTTATATTCTACTACTGGTGGCAGCTCGACAATAGTCTCCACCATCACCGTTTCGGGAGGACACACCACATCTACCATCACAGTGTCATAGATGCGTTCTAAGCGCACCTTTACACCATCGGGAGATGTGAGTATTACTGTGTCGGTTTGATTCACTATCAGCTTCTCTGTAACGATTTTCTCTTGCACTACCACCTCGGTTTCTACAACAGTGTCTCGCTGCATGAGGATGTTTGGGTCTTTGGAGATTGCCTTTCTCAGATGCCACCCCGCAGAGCAGGACTGCAACAGATACATCGTCATCATTATTAGAAACAGAATCAATTTCTTTTTCATTTCTGTAGCTCTCTGTATTTACGCATGAAGGCTGGTGGATAGGAGAACGAGCGTGTGCCTCTTATCATTGAGATGTAGCTTGCCACCTCTCTCAGCTCTTGATTCGTCAGGCTTCCAAACTCATTGAACAGGTATTCAGCAGCCAGCTCTGGCTTCTCAGACATATAATCATCTAAGTTGTAGTAGACGCTCTTCTTGTCAAGAATCAAGTCGTCAAACTTGTTTTTACGTTGCAGCTTCTTGTACTTCTTGATGGCATACTCACGCAGCTTCCTGTCCTCGATGCCATTTACATACTGTATCACATCCTTTTTAGGAGCGTTGTCCTCCACCACCATCTTAGTCAGTTCCTTTCTCACAACAAACTGATTGTCCTTATACTCCTGCAACAGCTTGTTCAACTCAGCACTCGGCTTCTTCGGGATGTACTTCTTGTTGGCAGTGCCTATAGCCCTCTTCTCCATTCCCCTTGTAACATCCTTGAACGACTTGTCGCCAGCCATTATAGCGTTTGCGATGCCGTATCCCACGCCCACCATAAGGTTTGTGGATGGGGATGTTGTCACCACCTCAACAGCGTTCTTGGTTCTCTTGGGACTCATTCCCGTAAGCTCACCAAACTCCTTGTAAAACTCCTCTACGTTGTCATCAAACTTGCCCTCAAACTCAGGGGAGGCTTGGTTGTACAGCTTCTCGTAGCTTATGTTTCTCTCTCTGAAGAAGTCGTAGTTTGTGATGTACTGACCCATTGCCTTTGCCACTGGAGGGGAGTATTGTATCGTCCCCCTCAAGTCAATAGACGGCTTACCCTCCTCGTCAAATTCGAGAACCATGTCACCAAACACTGTTGCAGCCTTCAGCGTGTTCTCAAAGTCAACAAGCCCCTTCGTGTAGAATTCTTTGTTGTTCTTCTCGCTTTCCCCACTCAAGGAGCGGTAGGTGGCTTCACCCACAAGGTCAAAGAGTCCAAGCAGCGGGGCAAGCTGGGGCAGCTTCCGTATCTTGATGTACTTCTTGTTCCCATCATCGTCCGAAATCTTAACACCTAAAGCTGATTCGGGCAAAGGAATAATGAAGTAGTTTCTCCTGTGGTACTCTGGGATAGCCTCCTTGTCATCATCGTCCCAACCAAACATCTCAAAGAGATGTTGCATGGCAAAGCTCATGGCGATGGCGTACAATGCACTCTCACCAAATTTCTTCCCAAACTTAGCTGGGTTGGTGCGGATGTAGTTTCCAGCCACCCTCAGTCCCTGTAGAGAGGCGTTGAAGTAGGGAGATATCTTATCCAAGCTCTTAGCAAGGCTACCACCCTGCGAGAAGTCTATCGTAGCACGAGCCTTGAACGCAGCGTATGCCCGTATCTCAGCATCGTTCATGTCCTTGAATTGAGCGTCCCCGTCCTTTCTTTTCTTCAGGGAGTCAGCCTTCACCTTGTTGTAAACAGACAGCCTCATGGCAAGCTCTGAATTCTCACCGAAGCTACTCATAAAGTCTCCAAAGGTTTGCCCAATCCTCTGCAACTTACTCCCCTCAACAGTCTTGAACTTCACCCTACCTTGGTTGGTGAGGAAGTCCATGCCTATGCCTGCCTCGAAAGCCTCCTCAAGGTTCTTCAACACCTCAGGGTCTGCCTTTGTAGTTCCTCTGAATGCAGCGGTGATTGTACCGATGCCAGCGAGGTTCTTGCGGAAGTCTCTTGAAAGCTCAATCATAGCCCTCACAAGGCTCTTGTCATCGTATGTGTCTGTGAACATCACTACGTTGGCGAAGTCCATTGGAATGTTGGACAGGGGGAACAGTGGGTTGTATCCTGTCGCCATAGCCCTCAGGATGTTTGTTCCGAAGTACTTGCCCACCTTGCCTAAGCCAGCTTCTATTGCGCTGTCTGCGTTCTCAATCTCCTCTGCTATATCGTTCCTGACGTATATGCTTCTGGACTCCCCGTCCTCCTTGTATGTCAGCTCACTGAAGCCGTTCTTCTTGGTGTCAGAGAGCCATTCGTAGCTGCCCACCTTCTTGCCAAGCTGCTTGAAGAGTCTGTTAGCAAACACCCTGCTCTCGCTTGCAGCCACCACCATACGCAGCAGGAAGTCTCCCTCTGTGAACAAGTCCTCCTCACTACCCTCCTTGAGCTTCTTGAATTCCTTTTCGCTCAACCCGTAGCCCATGAAACGCTTCTCGTGCTTTGCGAAGTCTCCGTTCTGCAAGTCAAACACCTTGTCCACAAACATCCGTGGGGAGTATTCGTACTTGGAGAGTCTGAAGTATTCGTCCTGCGTTATCAGTCCCTCGTCCAGCTTCCTCTTCAGTATCTCACGCATGGCATCAAAGAACCGTGATGCTCTGTTGTCCATGTCAAAGAACTGCTGGTCGTTGCCTGTCTCATCCCTCAGCTTCTGCTTGATTTCGTCAAGCCGTGCCAAGGCAGACTCTCTGTTCAGCTTCCGAGGGTTCTTGAAGTTTGCCTTCTTTGCTTCCAAGTCAGCAAGCTGCTTCTTCACAGCCTTGAGACGGGCTGTCTCCTTCTTCGTTCTCTTCTTCTTAGCCTCAAGGTCTTTTATCTCCTGCTGGAATGTGTCGATGCCCCTGTCAAACCCATCGTATATGGAGATGATTCTGCGGAGCATGATGATTTCGTTTACGCCTGCCAGCTTCTCCCCCGCTACGTTCAGGAATATGTTCTTGTTGAAACGCTCATACATCTTCTTTGCTGCCGCTGAAGAGCCGTTACGGACAGAGAGTGCTGCCTGTGTTATCAGGTCGTTAGCGTCCTGCAATGCCCGTCTGATGATGCCTTGGCGGTCAAACAGCTTCTTGTTTGCCATCTGACGCTTGCTTGCCTTGTTAAACCTCTCGTCAATCTTGGGCTGATAGAAC
>Ga0208644_1003830_pt1 | contig 11517 bp, 12 predicted proteins | sample VirMetDEL_Nov_18_FD_184517 | JGI IMG/M metagenome (GOLD analysis project Ga0208644, IMG submission 184517) | Aqueous microbial communities from the Delaware River and Bay under freshwater to marine salinity gradient to study organic matter... | ecosystem: Environmental > Aquatic > Marine >... | reverse complement strand
TTTTTTGCGGCAGCTGGATTAGTAGTAGCTTTATAATACCTAGATAAAGATCTTTCTACCATGTTTTCCATATAGGTTAATTTATTTGCTTGTTTTTTACTTGCTTTTTGTGCTTCTTCCATATAACGAGCATAGTTTTTTATTAGTTCCGGCTCTGTAATTGTAATAGAAAAAGCTACTACAGCCATTACATCACCACACGATACATTTCAAGAACTCTACGAATATGTGGAGGAAAGTTAGCACTTAATCCATGAGATTTACCACTTTCTCCTTGTAAAGAGAATCCTGCATTTTCTTGTGTTTGTTTATGTAATATTTTGATATAGTCTAAAGTCGCTACTTTGATATCACGAGGTATGATAGTGAACCCTGCGTCATAAGTAACTTTTACGCCTCTAGGAAAGTTTCTGAATGTAGTTTCAGGAATAACAGATATATCTGTCACACCTAACACTCCTGCGTTGTATCTTTTGATGCCCCCTGTTTCTGAATCCCAAATATATTCTGGAGTAGTTCTAGAATCATCTTTTAATGCTGAATTATTATTTGTCCCATTAAAATGTAGTAATAGTACTGTGTTTTCATCTGTTGCATTAGGAATAGTCGGGGCTGTAAAAGTATTGGTATATTTAGCATCTATAGTTATTCTAAACTCGTCTATATAACCTTTAAAATAGTTTTCACTACCTGTTACCCCTGTTTTACCTAAGTATAAAGGAGTACTTGTAGAAATAGAAGGTAGAGAATTAGATGTAGACTGTGTTTTAATAAGTGATCCGTCTATAAACAATCTTATATTATTATCTTCTCTACTTAAAGCATAGTGACTAAAAGAATTTGCTTTTGGTACATAATAGCTTGAAGTAGAAGAGGTACTTGTAAAATGATGTACATTAGCTACTTCAGTGTCTGAATTTAAAGCTCTAAAGTTAACTCCTAAATAAGGACTATAGCCTAACTCTATTTTAGTATTTGCGTCTCCTCTTGATACCATTGTTTTAGTGTTAGATAAATCTTCAAATCTAAACCATCCTTCAATAGTAAAATCATCGCTTTGAAAATCAAATTTAGGATTACCGCTTTCTGGGTCGTTTGCTGAAATAAAAACACTTCCATCAAAATAAGCAGAACTTTCTCCAAACTTTTTTCTTCGAGTTTTTAAAGTCGCAGTTGACGTGATAGTAGAAGTATCAAAATCTCCACCAACAAAAGAACCATCAGAACTAGGACCTATTAGTGTTTTATGAGCTACTCCGTCATATTCTGTAATTGATGTTACTTTATTTAGAGGCAGTCTAGAGACAAATACCTGAGAAGTTCCTCCGTTAAAAAGTTCTGTATAAACATTACTTTTAATCTCTCTACCTACATAGCTTTCTACAACTGAGCAAGCATAGGAAATTAAATTACTTATTCTATTATCATAAGTATTACTGTTTATCTGTAAATACTCTTTAACTTCTCCTAAAGATACGTAAGGAACTGTTACAGGTTGTGCCATTTTTTACTCCTCTTCAGAGGTATCAGGTACTGATGTTTCTGTTACTACTTTTTTTGTAGAAAACATTGACTGCATACTTCTATTTGTTGTAGAAGATTCAGGTTTTGCTTTTGGTTTTCTTCTTTCTTTCCATTGCTTCTTCATATCATCAGAGTCTACATTATAAGATTTTAGTTTTAATAAGAACTCTTGATAATCATCAATAGAAAGCAATCTCTCTATAGGATCTTTTTTAGCCATTATAGGTTCTCCTCTTAGTAAAATAGGGCAGGCGTTGTTTACACCTGCCCTGTTGCATTAACGCCTTTTATATTATATAACTAGCTATTATATTAGCCAGCTTTAATATTACACGCGAATGAGTAAGCTGAACTCAATGTCGGTGCAGCAGCAGTTCCTACAGTAGTCAATGCTTTAAAGTCAAAACGTGTTGACATGTACATTGCAGTTACCTGCTGACGTGGTTCGTACTCACTCTCAATTTCCATTCCGCGTCTTTCACCAATAACGAATCCTGGCTTGTAAACAAGAGTTCCAAGAACATTATTAGTTGAACCTGCGTTATCCATAAATTCAGAGATAACAACAGGAATTCCGTAAATAGCTCCAAGAGCACCTGTTAAATAGGTAGCATTTGGACCAAATTTATCTACGGTACGGAAATCTGTTTCAGCTACAAGCGAATTGTAACCTTCTACAGAGGTGATATAAACAAGTTGATCACCTAACTGAAGTCCATACTTACCAAGAGTTGCACGTGCATCAGCAATTTCTGCTGGCGCTGCTTTAGCACTTGCAGAACCTGTTGCTTGAGCAAGAGAAGCATCCGCAGCAAGTTTAGTAATCCCTTTAATTACTGAAGGGAAGCCTGTACCAGCTGTAACTGCTGCTACAGAGTTTGCTTCAAATCCTGACAATGATGCGTCTCCACGAAGAATAGCTTTATCAATTGCACGAGCAATACGACGAGTGGTAGAAGCACGTAAGAAGTCAATAAGAGGAAGAATTGTATCTTCTTCTTCATCTTTTGCAAGGTGAGTTGATGTCATAAATTTATGAGGAGTCAAATCAACTGACTTAATTACGTTTTGATATGATGAAGGAACACGAGTTGTGTCACCAATGCCTGTCGCATATGTTCCTGATTCAAACTGGGCAACCGAATCATTAGTTGAACTAGTTCCATCATCTTCATCAGCAACTGGGATGCGGAAAGTTTTAGCATCTACTTGCACACGATTAAACATCGGAGCAATTACAAGTTGTTGTTGCATTTCTTCGTAGATGTTGGTCGAAAAGTTAGAAATAAAGTTTTCGCCATGTCCTGACTGAACAATAGCTTTGATTTTATTACCATATTTTGTATCCATTACATCACGCTTATTAAGAGCGAATCCAAGCATAACAGCATTAGCCATTTCTTTAGCAGAATATGGGTTTTCTTTACGCTGTGACTCTTGCCATACCATTTTGCTGTTCTGAAGAGCAGCAATTTCTTCGCGGTATTTTTCCATTTGAGCTTTAAGTTCTGCAACAGCCTCATTTTCACGTGGTGTATAAGCTGCTTTTTCCTCAACTAACTCTTGTCTATCGCGAGCATCAGCTTGTTGCATGATAGCTTCGCCTGTTTTTTCAACTAATTCAGCCACTCTAGGCTCATGTACCTCTACAGTGGCGGCTTTAGCTTCTGCTTGTTTATTTTCGGCTGCACCAGTATTGATAGTTAGTACATCGCCTGCAGTTTGAGTAGCCATATCGTCTTTCTCCTTTGTTTCGATAATCATTTGCCCGTGTAATTTTAGGGCTAGATCTCTTTGATCATTTGGGTTCATCTTATTCAATTCTTGAATAATATTATTTAAGTAGTTTGCAAAGACATAATCAGAATCTGACCAATCTTCACCGTTTGATTTTAGATTTAAAATTTTATTTAGTTTTTCTTGTAACTCTGAACTGTTAGTAATATTTTCATCTGTTTTTAAAGAGAATAAATATTGTTCTGTCGCTGTATTAGAGTTCTGATACTTTGATTTAATTTCTTCTCTTACAGAGTCAGATAATCTTGGTGTTTTAGTATTAATTACATGAATATCATATTTTGTACCAATATCCCAAGTATTCACAACAGCAATTTCCTCTGCCGGAACTGTACCTATATTATCTACTGTTTTTCCGTTTACGTCAACCTCTAAAAATTTAAAATTTGGAGATTCGGCAGTAGCAATCTTAGTAATTTTAAATCTTTTTCCTTCGTATTTTACAAAGGTATCTGTACTCAATGAAGAAGTTTCAGCAGATAAAAGATTTACAAAAGGAATTGGATCCATAGGATTAATTTCTTCAAAGTCATCTTCTTCAGAAAGCTCTAAAGATGTTTCTTCAATAACATTTTTAGTTTCCTCTGTAAGCTCTACTGTGGTTTCTTCAGCGAGATCTTCGTTTGAAGAATCTTCATCAGCTTTTTCTTCAACTTCAATCGCTTCTGCAGTTTCTACAGTTTCAACAACATCTGTTTCAGAAATGGCTTCAGATTTTTCTTCAACAACAACTTGTTCTGTTTCCATTTCTTCCTCGCTTTCTTCGGTTTTAAAGCTTTTTACAAACTCTTCATAGTCTGAGTCTCCTTCAAAGCTTTTTCTAATACTGAATAAAGAATTTTGATTAGCAGGAACACTAACCACACTGATTTCTAATAACTCTACATCTGTAATAGTCATACAATCAGTCTTTTCATCATATCTACCGTCTTTAACACGAAAACCTACTGAAAAACTTTTTAAAGCTCCGTCTTTAATTAAAGTTTGAACTCCATGTAATTTTTCAGCAGCATCGCTGACCATAGCATCAACAAAAATTCCTTTTCTATCAACAGTTACTTTATCTACCTTTCCAATAGGTTGATCATGTTTATGTTGATATAATAAAACAGGGTTTTTTCTATAATTAGCAACTCCTTTTGCCCATGCTTCAGCAGTTACTATATCTCCGACCCTGTCTTTGTCCGTAGTATTCGCATAGCCAGCAATTTTTAAACCTTTAGAGTTTTTAAGTCTTTTAGTTTCAAAATTACTGTTCAGATAAAATGTTTTTTCCATTTTTTATTCCTTTTTACTCGCTTGTACCGGAATCAGAAGACTCAGGTCTGCCTCCTATTGCTGGATTAACAGCACTTCCAGTTATGTTTTGAGGTATTCTTATTTGATTATTTTCATCACCTTCTAAAATTTCAAGCCCAAGACCGTCTCTAGCCTCATTAACTGTTATAATACCTGTATTAACTAGTGTTGAATAATACATAGCCTGAGTTTTATTATCTGGTTGTAGTGCAGCTATAGATGTTTTATCAGGTTTGATAATAACACCTCCATTAAAGTAATGAGAAAAGGCACTACAAAACATATTTAAAAGAGGTAATACAGTATGATTATAAAACAATACTTCATTTGCATGAATGTTCGCATTATTACCACTTTTTAATAATACATAAGGTACTCCAATAGATTTAGCAATATCTTGTTGGATTCTTTCAATAGAATTTTCAAAATCTAATTCTGTAAAATTAATATTTGAAAACCTATCTATTTTTAATCCACCATCTAAAATTGCAGGATTTCTCGCACCTTTAAATAAAGAAGAATAATTAGATCTCCACGCTTCTAATAGTCTTTCTTTTACTTTAGGACTTAAAACGTTGTCTGTCTGTAAAACTAAACCTGGAACTGCATTATTCTTAAAAAATAATCTTTGAAACTCTGTCATTTGATAATAGAGTTCAAAAAGTCTTTCTAAATTTTTTAACTTACTAACACCTCTAAAAATACTATCTTCATTATCAGCTTTTACATGAATAATTTCATCAGGAGTAAAAGTAATTTTTTCTTGTTTAGTACTCTGTCTTTGACCGAACCCAAAATAATCTGTTGTTGCATTATGGATTAGATAATTATAATGACTTACAAATGTTTTTGAATCAGCAACTACTTCAACATCGTTAGCAGGTAGTAAATATAATCCACCGTTCTCTTTATCATAATAGAAAAACGCATTACCGTCAAGATAAAAATCTAAAATTGCCCTTCTAAATAAACGAGTTCTATCCTCAAAAGGATTAGGTTTGGCGTTCATAATTTTATGAATTTTTTTAGCTGCACCACCCTCAACCGTTAAAGGAACACTAACAGCCGCATTGACAATAACTTCTATCGATCTATGAACAATCTCTATTTCACGATACGCAGACTCGTACTCTACAATTGTTTCTGGTAAATTGTAGGGGTCTTTAGACGCTATAAAAGACTGAGCAGGATTTAACTTCTCTACAGTTAGCTTTTCTATTAACCAATCTCTAATTGCCATTATTGTTTTTCTCTTTTTGAATGTTTATCCAATTTATTATTTTACTTGCAAAAGAAATAGGATAAACTTGACCATATAAATTATGTAACAAGTCATGATGAAACTTACATAATGTAAAAAGGTTTTTACTGCTTAAATATTCATCATAATCTTTTTTAAATTTAATTCTTATTTCTTTAATGTACTCTACATCTTCTATTTTGTCAATTTTATTTTCTTTACACCAGCGTTGAAACAGTTCAGAAATAGAATAGACATGATGAAGTTCTAACTTATCTTTAGATCCACATATATAACAACAAGTATCATATTTATATTCTTTTTTTATATAATCACGTATATATTTTATAGGAATTCTCTTAAGCATATATACTAACTTGTCCTCTTAAATTAGAATATATAGCATATCTAATCGCATCACAACAATGAGATGTCCAATCATGTACTGGTTTTTGTTTTTCTGTTCTTTCATTCCATCTATAAGCGGCCATTGAATCAAAAGAATGTCTTGCGTTATCAATGTCAAAAACTAGTTTATCATTATCAACTAAATTTTGAATTGCTAAAATACCATCATTGACACTTTTTTGAGCGTTTTCACAATATATATCGTAGTCATAGGCTAAATCAGCCTTAGTTTGTTGAGCTGCTGAGTCAATATAAATAGTATCAATATCCCATTTTTCTGCTATTTCTTTTATATATATTGCGTGAGTAGAGGTTGTGCCTTCTTTTGCTACATATTCGTCTACCACATAAAAGTTTTCTTCTGAATCTTTAGCTAAAACAACAAAAGCGGTCTCATCTCGATAGCCAATATCAAGACCTCCTAAAAATTCATATCTATAATCGCCTGGATTAATTTCTTCTATTTGACGTAAATGTTTGTTTTCATCAATATTAAAAATTTTACCTTCGAGAGTAATCCAATCACATTCATATTCTTGTCCAAACAGATTTTTGCTCATACTTTTACGAGCTTCATCAATATCTATTTGATTTAATAAAGGATTAGCTCTCCAAGTAAATCTAGCACTACCCCAATTATCAAACTCAGGATCTTGTCCTCTTAGATAATATTCATAAAGATAGTTTCCTTTACCTCTAGGAGTAGATATCCACAAGCAGCGAGAATCTGGAAAAGTAGAAAGGGCAGGACGTAAATCTCTTGTAAAATACTCATCATTTGGAATAATAGCTGCCTCATCTACTATCAATAAATTGGCAGCTCTACCAATTAAACTGTCTCTATTATTGGCAGACAATAATCTGAAAGTACTGCCGTTTACTAGTCTAATTACTTTGTCTTTCTGATTAAATCTTTCAGTTTCTAAAGCTAGGTCTCTGATTATCTGAGTTGTGTAATCCCAAATAATTGAAGATAAAGAAAAATTCGGAGCAACAACCATAACTTGTGTTCCCGGTTCTAAAAGCTTAGCAAAAGCTAATATAGCTGCTGCATAAGATTTACCAGTACGTCTCGCAGATATGTGTACCCAAAAACGATTGTTCTCAAGACCTTCTAGCATACCCCACTGGCTTTCGTTCAACTTTAATTCAAGTTGATTTACCATAGGGATTTTTTGTAATAGTTTTTCTAAGTTTATCTTAAAAAATTTATCGTTATTGCTCATCTAAAAATACTAAGTGCAGTATAAATAAAACCAACTAACCCAGCAATAAACATTCCTATGAATACTAAAGTTTTAAGACTTGATTTTCCTTGTGTAGCAAGATTTTTTAGATCTTGAACTTCTTCAAAAGTATACTGTATTTGTTCTTGAAGTCTTTCAAAATTTTCCATTATCTTCTCATATCTTGCAGCACAAACAGCCTCATGAGTAGCAAACTCTGACTTAGTAAGTTGAGTTCGTTCGTGAAGAGTTTCTATGTCTTTTTGAATTTGATCAAGTTCTCGTTCTGTACTCATTGACTTTCTCCAAAACTCCCCCTCAAGTTTTATCTAATAATTAATTATTTATCAGCAGTAAATGAATCCCACCAAGAACCCATTGCTGTTATAAGCTCTTCATCTGTATAAGCAACTAGTTCTGCATCAATATCTACAACACCAGTTTCTTCTTCTGCAGGAGCTTTATATAAAGGGTGAGTAGCGTGAATAGTTTGCATACGAGAAATAAAAGAATCTCTAGTAAGCTCTTTTAGAGAAGAGGGTACGTAGTATTCTACAGCATCCCTAATATAACCAACATAAGTATGGTTAATTGAATTATACCAATACCCCCCATCATCAATCCAAATAGGGGTTTTCTTTGCATCAGAACGGGCTCTTACTTTTTCTAATTTATATTCTACAATCATTGTTAATTCTCCTGTGAATTAGTTTCAGACTTTTTAGGGAGAAATATAGCGTCATCGTCATAATGATTTCGTAGTCCTTGAAGCTGCATACGAACCTCATCTACTTTTAACTGATCAAGAAGTTTTACGCACATATCATCTAGAAATTCATACATAGGTCTTACAGTATAGTCATCTATTTTTTGTTCATAATCTAAAAAGGCAAGCATATCTAAAGTAATTTTTCCAGGATTAACACCTATTTGTTCTAAATATTCTTGTTCTCCTTTAGTGATTCTACCGCTTTGCCTAACATCTCTTAAACACTGTACTAAACTTCTCTTTAAATGAGATCTTGCTTCTTCTTTTTCAAAATCTTCTTCATTATAATCACTATATTTTTCTTTTAAGTCATCATAAAGGTTAGAAAGAGTCAATACATCTTTCATTGCCCCTTCAACATATTTCATTCCATTAGCCATCCCACTTTTTAATTGGGCTATATCTATCTCAATTAATTGTGCTTTTAAAGAATCTTTCTCTTTGGCTAATCTATCTTCTTTTTGTTTTAATTTAATCTCATTCTTCATATAGTTCCACTTAGCTTCTTCTAGTGCTTCTCTTTTTCTTGTCATTTCAGCACTAACTTGTCTAAGATTTTTCATAGGAGCAGCATAACTTAAATTAATGTGTCTCCAAGTCCACTGAGAATGAGAACGATTCCAAATTCTTTCAGTTTCAGCTACGTTAGCAATAGCTAAATCTACTTTTTTAGCATTTTCAGCTAGTGTTAATCCGCCAAAACTTTTTACTTCTGCTAAATTTGTTGCACTAAACACTTCAGCAATTGATTTACCTCTTGCTTGTTCAGCAACATCTACTAAATCTCTATTTTTTTGATCTACTGTTGTTAAATCAGACATATTTTCCCCTCATTCTATGTTAAAACTGATTGATATTCTGTCTTGAGTATTTTTATTCGGTTCAACATAATGCTCTAACCATGATGGAAATAGTATACATGAACCTGGTTCTGGTGTCAAACCATAATTTTTTATTCTAATCCTACTGGCCTCTGATCTACCAGCCGGGTTTACTAAAACTAATTTTCCAGAATTTTCAGGTGTTGATATCCAGTATACACCGCTTAAAGTACCACTATGTATATGATGAGCATTGTAAGAATATTGAGAATTAATATTTGCCCACATAGAATCAATAAAAACTTCTTTGTTAATTCTTTCACTAAAATCTTTAGCAATACTATTGCTCATATTTAAAAGAGGCTCTATTAACGGATTTAAAAAATCTCCATAATCTTGATAAATATAATCATTACTTTGCCATCCTAAAAAATTAGATCTTTTTTTTCCTTCTGTATTATCTCGTAACCAATAAACAAAATCAAGCAGCTCTTCATTAAAAGAGCTACTATTTGGTAATTTAAATCCCCATACTGGAACCGATAGAATTTCTTGTTTAAATTCTAAATTATTCATTATCTAAAATGTGTATAGCCTTGTACCCAAATAACTAAAGACCAACGAGTTCCTCTAGTTACTGGAGTCACTCTATGTCTCATATAACTTGGAAATAGAATTACACTCCCTCTCTCTTTAGGCATAACAACTTCTGAACCTTCATCTACTTGAAGCTCCCCTCCATCATAATCTGCCGGATCTGACAATTGTACCACCATAGAGATCTTACGCCCATAAGAACTCCCTCCTCCAACGTCTATATGCCAGCCATAGTGTTGTTTTGTTTCATTACTTGTATACTCTAAAAGTTGAAGTCCGTGCATAATACCCGCTATCTCAAAATCAAAATGATGCTGGTTTGTAACATCGGCAATAAACATCATTTTTTCAAATAAACCGTTTGTTTCTTCATTTAAGAAAATATTTCTTACATAAACATCACGAATTTCTCGACGAATCTCTCCTCCATTTTCTCCTACAGAAGCAAATTGAGGATATTCTTTATTACCATAATTAATTACCCAATCACATTCGTCAGGTGTAAAGTATAATTCTCTTTTTGAGTGTTCTTGAGTATGTACAACAAAACCAGGAGTTCTGGGTTTTTGTCTTGGAGCCATAAATTTTGCCATTATTCACCTACCTTAAATTCGAAGTTTTTTGGAAGAGGACGACCTGAAGGTCTAGAGCTTATCATAGTTTCTTCTTGAGTTTTTAACCATGGTTTTTGTAATTTTTGTTCGTTATTTTGATTTTGCATATCTTTTTCATAATTATTTTGCTGTTGCTTCATAGCAATTTGTTGAGTTTTTGGGATGCCTAGCGCAGGTCTACCATCAAATTTACATTCTTCTGCATAAGGACCATTAGCATCAACATAATGTACAAATACTTGAGCTTGCCACTCTCCTTTATAAACAGGTCTCCAATGAGGCACATCACACCCTCTGTATAATAACATTTCTCCAACATCAAGATCAATTTGGTTACCTATTGTATCATTTTCATTTCTGCCTACATATATAGGCCAAATAGGTTCTCCTTGTTTTCTTCCAAGAGTTAGAGTACCTGAAATTTCACAAGAAGGTCTGTCTTTGTGATATTTCAACTCTTCTCCAGTTTGGTAAATTCTAGAATAAGTATAAGCCGGAACAAGCTCTACCCCTATCAAATTACTTAATTGAGGCGCGAGTCTTGCTAGTAGAGTATCAAAAAGTGGATCTCCATAAATTGACCAAGATAATGGGCACTGGCTATCATCTCCTCCCATAGCTACAGGAGGTACTAATAATCCTGCATCTCTTTTTACAAATAAATAATCAGTCATAAGATTTGCCATCTCACGACTGATTACATCATTAAATACTACATATTTTTGATTTTTAAACATCTCTGGTATTGAACTCATAATTTCCCCTCCTATTTTAGAGTATATAAATAATTATATACTAAATTTTATAAGGAGTCAAGTACAATTATGATTTAACCAACTGCTGGTAGATGACGTACTGAAACTACAGTACTAGCTTCAATAGGGGAAGTATTATTAAGAGTAAGTGTGGTACTTGCAACTGAATAGTTATTGGCAGGAGCACCAGGAGATTGAAGAACCCCTCCAACTACTACCATAATAGAGCTGGCACTAGTAGGAGTCTGTGTTAGAGTAAATGTGTTAGCAGATCCACTAGCTGTAAATACATCATTTACTAGATTTGATGTTGAAGTTGATGTTAATATATAGCGAGCTTCTATCTCTGTGTTTGCAACTATAGGAGAAACGTTTGCGATAGTCAGTGTAGAACCACTAACAAAATAATCATCTTCAGGCGTTTGTAATAATCCATCTATAGCTACAAACATATTAGTAGCATTAGA
>Ga0208644_1003829_pt1 | contig 11520 bp, 12 predicted proteins | sample VirMetDEL_Nov_18_FD_184517 | JGI IMG/M metagenome (GOLD analysis project Ga0208644, IMG submission 184517) | Aqueous microbial communities from the Delaware River and Bay under freshwater to marine salinity gradient to study organic matter... | ecosystem: Environmental > Aquatic > Marine >... | reverse complement strand
TATTCGCGTTCTGCAACTTTTTCGTCCATGTGCTTTTGCACTTCAAGCTCATACTTGCGAACCTGCTCATCGAAATATGCTTGCTGTTCACCAGCAGTCAGATCAATGATTGTTCTGCCGAGAGTCCAAACGCCATTCACCAAAGTAGGCTCTGAATTCTTGACTTCTTTTTGAGTGAAAGGATCAAAAGCTGATCCAGCCTCAACTGTCACAGGAAAGACATTCCACGACTCGCGCAAAGAATCATTCATCTGTACAGGAAAGCTAGTGTTCGGATTATCAATTCGTAGATCATTGTCGTTGTACGGATATTTCACGACAGACCCGTTTTCAGCTTTTACATACATTTTTGATTACTCCGACAATGTGATGTTCGTATATAAATCCATATTGGTCAGGCGGATAATACCCTTGGTTCCCGCAGGATTGATTTGCGCGATATAAATCTCATTGCTATCAAGAACTCCGTCATTGTGATCATAAAAAGATTTACTTGTTTTACTTCCTTGTGTGCTTGCATCAAATGGAGTGCTGAGTATCCACGAGTTAAGAGTGCTATTGCCTCCAGACTGTTCCCATGCAATGAATCGCAAACCGTTTGGTGAAAACTGAGGCGAGTACATCGCGCCGCTATGAGTGAATCCATTGTAATCCGCATTGACAGTGTATCCACCAGAAAAAGTATTCGCAGTCGTTAAGTCAATCACGCCTATTCCGTCAGAGCCGTCATTGTAATACATCTCGGTTCCTGCTGAGTTCATTTGGAAGCATTCAACCACCACACCTCCTCCAGCATCCAGTGAGTTTCCAGAATAACTAATACTCGAAACATCAAAAGGAGATGACAAGTCGTATTCATAGATGTATTGAGAAGCCGCAGATATAAACATCTTTGTTCCGACCGCGTTAAAACAGAACGACCTTGCGGTAGTTGTTTCTGTGAGGTTAGAAGAATTCACTGGAGTGCCAGCACTTGTCACATCGTAAGCGGTTGAAAGCGGAAATTCAGTCACAACAGCTTGCGAACCAGTATCTCGCAAGACAAGCAATTTTGAGCCATTATTATTAAACTTCATTGCCCATTGGCCTGATGCAGATAGGCTTGTCCAAGAGGCGGGAGGACTCCAAGTCAAGTCAGAAACATCATAGGCTGTCGTGCTGTAGCTAAGTTTAGCCATGAGGTTAATGCCAGAAGCATTGACAGCTATCCACGCGCCAGTCCCATCTGAGTTCCACTGGAATCCAACAACGTAATCAGGCGTTGGAAAATTAATTCCCATATCACTCAGCGTAGCATTGGTTCCTGTGCTTCTTGTGCTGACATCCCAACCTGTTGAATAGTTATCGTTATTGATCCTACTGTTTTGATATCCCCACGACCACGATTTTGTTCCATCGCTATTCGTGATGAACCAGTCATCACTTGATCCCCACGCACTTTCCTGAGTGAACGACAATGTACTCATGTCGAAAGAAGTTCCGAATGCAAACTCCATTATCTGATTATCAGTACCACCGCTGACCCACAGAGTATTGCCATCCGATGAAACCGCGCATGACCTTGCGAACGTATCCTGTGCAGCAACGACTGTAGATGTAGTCGAATATGTAGCTGTTGAAATATCGAAGTTTGTGCTCAAAGTGTAATAATCAACTTCCTCTGTGGCATCGTCTGTTATCCATAACTTCGAGCCGTCAGATGCCATGAAAAACCCATTGTCTAGTCCTGTGTTGCCTCCAACATATCTAAACAAACTATCATAGCTGAAACTTATAGCATCATAAGAAGTGCTTAAACTGTATTGGTAGATTCTATTGTTGTTCCTGTCACAGACATACATCTTCGTTCCAGAATTTTCAAACCGGAAAAAGTCATAAGCCATAAGCCCAATAGAAGGGCCGTCTAACTTACCAATAGAAAATATAGTGGTGTATGGAGCATCAGCTATAGCAGTGTTTGACGTTGTGAACAGCCATTCGCCACCGCCTATTCCTCCAGCTCCAATTGCTTTACTCCAAAGCATCAGCTTCCATCTCCAACAAGCGCACCGTAGAGAGTCGTGGATACTTTCCACAGAGCAATGACAGTGTAGCCTGTCGTCGCTAATGTTGGCGCAGCGCCTCCATTGTTGACCCATGTGATAGTGGGCCAAGTGATTGTATATGCAGTGCCGTCATCAATCATTAAGGTAATAGCTTCGCCAGCGGACAGGTTGTCAGTCAGTGAGGTGATATTACCTGTTAAAGTAACAGTGTGAATTGAGCCATTGTCTGGATCTAAATCTGTCGTATTGGCTCCTGTTGTTGTTGCCCAAGCATAGACATCTTCCAGAATTGTTCCGGTCAATGACGGAGATGTTAGTGCGGGAGATGTTCCAAAGACCAAAGCGCCAGACCCTGTTTCATCTGTCACTGCGCTTGCCAGATTTGCGCTAGATGGCGTTGTCAGAAAAGTCCCAACATTTGCTGCCAGGTCGCTTATCTGGCTTGTGGTAACTGTCGTTGTAACTGTGGCAGTATCTTGCCAGGCGCTTCCAGTATAGACACGCATAACGCCAGAAGTAGTATTGAAATATATCGCTCCAGTAATCAAAGCATCGCCATCATTATCTAGAGTAGGATCGCTTGCTTTTGCACCCAAATATCTATCGTCAAAAGAATCATAACTGGCAGCAGCATCTGATGCGCTGGTCGCAGCATTTGACGCACTTGTTGAGGCATTGCTTGCACTGGTAGAAGCATTGCTTTCGCTGGTAGAAGCATTGCTTGCACTCGTTGCAGCATTACTTGCGCTTGTGGCTGCATTTGTTGCATCAGTGTTTGCTTGAGCAATGTCTGTGTTCATTTGGCCGATGCTGGTATTTAGCTCGCCTTGCATCGTGACAAGAGCGGCTAGAAAAGCATCTGCTTTTGAAATGAAAGTCGCTGGCGCGTCCGTTCTTGCTGGAGCAGCTGGCAATGTACTAATGGTTGAAATTGTCATCAGACAAGTCCCTCAATGTCGAGTGAGCAGCGGCTCAAAGTCGGATTGCTCAGGATTATATCAAATTCGCGATAGTAGCCGTAGACAACAGCGCCAGGTTCATCGTCCTGCGCGATCCAGACAACTGGAGTCGTGCGAATATCTGTTAGAATATTTCTCACGACCGCAAACGTGCTTGTCGGCAGGATTATGTCAACGTCCATTCGGTTTGCGTATGCGCCAGGAGTAATTGTCACTCGACCATTTGCGTCTGTTGTTTTCACAGAGTAATCAATGATTGATATTCCTGCGCCATGCTGAGATTTGCCAAGTTCTGCAAACTGACCAATGACCAAAGCTCCGCATTTTGCCGTTCCAGTATCAGTGAAAGTTACCGTAATGTCTGAACCAGCATACGGCGGGAGATCGGTGATCGCATATCGGCTTATTCGCACAATAGGCTCAAAGAAATAAGCATACCAATCCTGAATTCCCGAATCAGAAATCAGGCTAAAAGTTTGGTTATAAACTTCACCTTCTGTCGCATCGTCAACAACAACTGTGAAACTGGCAGCATCAACATTTATTACTGCAAGCGCATTGACCACAGGAGTAAAAGTCAATGTGACTTCTATTCCGCCTGATCTTTCTGTTTGATCCTGGACGATAGCATCAAACATCTTCCAAGCATTTGTGCTGGAGACTTCGTCCCAATATGTTCCATCGTCAGTTGTCGGGTCGTTGCCAGTATTTGAACCTGCTTGTGATTGGTAGATTTTATGAGTAGCAGTGGCAGCGCCGCCAGCCGTTCCAGTAACCATTACCAGATCGTTCAGTGCATACGTTGTGCCAGAGGCCCATTCAGGCTGATCAGCTTCTGTCACGTTTGTTGCTGTGACGTTCGCATCAAGTATGGTTTCTGGTCGAATAATTTTCATTTGTTACGACCTCGTCGGCGGCAAGCCATCCTTATCCCATCGATCATTGATTCGGTAGAGTCTTTGAGTATTGCGAGCAACAGCGACCATGATTTCTTCCATCGTCTGTTTAAGCTCGCCCATGTCCATCGACATTCTATCCGCTGACATTGTTTGTTCAGCAGTCAAGACTCTTTCGCCAGCATGAAGTTGTGCAACAAAGCCATCATGTGGAACGTATGGCAAGCCTTCGCGGAATGAGCCATCTACCATTTCTGCCAGACCAAGATCGACCAGCGTTTGCTTTGCGTCAGAACCGTAAGCCTCTTTGAGCGCGTTCGCAAAATCAGCTTGCAGCAAAGGCTCATAGGCCAACTGGCCTTCCGTTTCTTCTGCAAGCAAAGACTGATCAAAAGCCCTTCTATAATTCAAAGCTAACAAATCAAGTTGCTGGTCAACTGGCAATTCGGCAAAAGTAGGATAATCAATTTTATTCAGTCCGAATATATCCCACTTGAATGCAAGATAAGCAAAGAGCAAACCAGCAGCAATATTTGCAACTGTAGAAAATGTGCTTCCAGTACCGCTAGTTGCTGTTCCTGTTGCTGTTTCTGCTGCTGTTGTTCCTGTCGCAGCAGTTGTTCCTGTTTCTGCTGCTATTGTTCCGCCAGATGCTACTGTTCCGCCAGTTGCGGTTGCTGTTTCTGCCGCTATTGTCCCTCCGGTTGCCACTGCGCCGCCAGTTGCAGTTGTGCCAGTTACTGCTGCTGTGCCTCCGGTTGCCGCTGCGCCGCCAGTTACTGCTGTGCCAGTTACTGCTGCTGCTCCTCCAGTTGCAACGTCCACCGCAGCACTTGTAGCAACTTCAGTAACGGCTGATCCAAGGCCAGTGACAGAGCTAATCAATCCTGATATGCCGCTGCTTATATTTGATAACAGCCCGCTGAAAGCATTACCAATAGAAGCAAACAACCCGTCACCGCCAAGTAAACTTGAAAACAAGTTAGAGATTCCGCTCGCTATCCACTTTGCAATCATGTCAATAAGAAATTGCTCAAACCTTTTCAACAAATCATCAAGCGCACTGCTTCCGTTGTTGTAGATGTCAATGAACAAATCGCTCAAAGTTTGCTTGTGGTTTCCAAAAGCAATCTCAATATCTTCGCCAACCGTTAAAGATAATTCTCCCCAACTTCTCGTCCACTCTTTTGCGTCATCTGTTTGCGTTTGAATATTTGTAAAATTAAGATTGTCTGCTGTTGTTTGAAGTGCTATTAACGCTTCGTCAGCATCTCCAGTTTCTTCAGCTAATATTTCAGTGGCCGTATTGAGAGGAGTTAGTTCGCCCTCTAGCTCTCCAGCTCTATCACGCAGCGTTTCAATTCGAGTATTCAAACCGTCAGTGCTTGTATCTATGCTTGTAATATTTCCAGAGAATGTTTGCAGGTCTGGACTTAAATTGCCCATTGCTGTCTTTGTATTTTCTAGAGCCGTTTTTGATTCATTGATAGCATCTGCAAAAGTTGATGCATCGCTTTCTCCTTCGGATAGTTTTTCCAAAGTTGTGGTGAATGCTTCATTAAAAGAATTGACAGCATCAAAAGGATTCTGCATGGCTTCTTTCATTCCGCTTGCTACGGCAATAGTTGTATTCTTTAAATCTGTAAAAGCATTGCCTATCGAATCTATTGCGCCGCCAACAGTTTCCAGAAACCATATTTTGAAAGAAAGCCAAGTCGCTCGTATAGCTAGCTCAACAGTTTCTGCTGCAAATTTAACAGTTTCCCAAACATTAGATATTGCTATTCCAACATCAGGAAAAGTCTCAACAAACCAAGTTGCAAGAGAAGAAAAAAACTCGCTGATACTATCAACAGCAGAACTGGCAAATGATGCAATGTTGACCCAGAAATTGCTAAAAAAATCTTTTACGGTTGCCCAAGTCGTCGAGAACCAATTTCCCAAAGCAGTAAAATATCCACTGATAGCATCAACTGCTGTAGATGCATAGCCAGAAATTATAGGCCAGAAATCAGAGAACCAAGTGGCAACTCCTAAATAAGTTTCAAGCAGCCATATTTTGAAGTTAGTCCACGCAAGCTCAATCAAAGCCGCAGCGTTCTCTCCAGCCCACTTGATATCGTCCCAATGAGTAACAATCAACACAGCAGCAGCGGCAACAGCAGCAACGATTGCGGCAGGAGTTGCAATAATTGCAGCCAATGCGGCTCCAACTGTTCCAATCGCTGACACTAACGCTGGCCCAAAAGAAACAAGCAGTGCGGCTCCAGCCGCAGCAAACGCAGCAATTACCGCGTCAATGTTTTCTTTTAAGAAATTAATAATACTTGTTAAAGATTGAACTACAAGCCTCATTGCTGGCTCTAATTTTTCACCAAGCTCAATTCTAAATGCCTCCATAACGCTATTAAGCGCAGCCTGATCTCCAGCAAGATTGTTTACATTAAGAGCTTGTTGTTCGTAAGCTGTTGAAGTTCCTGTGAGCGCAACCTCTAAATCTGCGGCATTGTCTGCTTGGTCAATCAATGTCAAAGCAGCAATAGCTGCCTCTCTACCGAACATTTCCGTTGCTTCGGTCACGTTCATGTTCTTTGCGGCAAGATTTTCTAAAGATGCCGCCAAACCAACAACAGAAGGACGCAAATTCCCTTCTGTAGATTCTTCAAGTTTCAGCAATACATTTCGGAGTCCTGTTCCAGCCTCTGCTCCTTTTATGCCGCCAGCAGCTAATAGCTGAATTCCTACGTTGGCTTCTTCAAACGACAGGCCAGCAGCATTTGCAGCGGCACCAACATTTTTCAACGCTTCTGACGTTTGAGCAATTTCAGATGCGCCAAATTTCGCACCAGCAGCCAGGACATTGATAAACCTGTTGGCTTCTTCTGCTCCTGCGCCAAATTGGTTGAGAGATGTGCCGAGAGTATTTGCTGCTTCCGTCAGTTCTATTCCAGCAGCCTCTGATAAAGTCACAGCGGCTCTTGTTACTTCATTTAATGCTTCGCCAGATTCGAGCAGGTCTGGTTTTGCTGATGCAATTAACTTGAAAGCAGTAACAGCTTCAGAGGCGGACAGTGTAGTTGTCGCGCCAATGTTTTTTGCTTGCTCTGATAGATATTCAAGATCTTCACCAGTTGCACCAGTGATGGCAGAAAGGTTAGACAGTGATGCTGTGAATTCTGCTGTCGTTTGAATAACGCTACGCATCAATGCGCCAGCGCCAAGCGCAGCAAGCGCACCAGAAACTAAGCCGATTTTGCCTTTTAATTCTGAAAAAGAATTGCCTGTTTTATCATTGCTCTGTTTTAGCTTATCTTCAGTTTCTTTACCTTTTCTGCCAAGAGCGCCAAGCTCATCATTCGCAGCTTTGAGTTGCCTGGTATCAACTGATATTACGATTTCGGCTAAATCTGTCATCGCTCTTTAACCACTATATTCCGCAGCGCGGATTTTAAGTTACCAGCAATTCGTTCCTTTTCTCGACCGCTAATAAACGGAGCCGGAACATTCTTGTCATCAAACTGCATAATGCTATTGGCATATATAGCTGACAATTTCCTGATTGTTTCTGCTTCCCACAAATTCAGTCGAATGCTTGTGGACCGCATAAAAGCATCAAGCTCTTGCCATGTGATTGCATGAACGCCTGAGCCGCTATTCATAGCAACGCCAATTCTACTCAGTAGCTCGATGATGTAGTTGAACGGCCCCAAATCTGGAAGCCGATCAACTATTGACTCATCATCTTCTAAAAAGCTCGCCCTTGAACTTTTCTGATCTTTTGCTCTGGAGTTTAACCATGCCCATTGCTGAGCATACAACTCCAGATCAGCCTCTATCCCAAAAAATAGTTAGCTCGATCAGCAGCCGCCTCGATTAACTGTTCAGCAATCCAGTTCCTTTTCTCGTAAAGCATCTGTGCGTTTTCTTTCGAGCATTTGAGCTGTTGTCCTTCAAACTCAATGTTCTTTGTCCACTTCACAGTGCATTCCGAAAGTATCTCATACAGAGCAGATTCCAATGCAACATTCGGGACAGGCTTGTTCTTGTAACGGTTTGCATTCCGCGCATTGACCCGCTTGGCAACTGATTGCCATGTTGCGCTGTCTTTGCCAAGAACAGTTATCACCAAATTATCGCCATTATCATCTGTCAAATATTCACCAGTTGCTGGATGCTGCAAACGGATGTCGATCCCAACATCCGCCGCAGTTTGTAAATCGAGATTAGCTAAGTCCATGAGGTTTCCTTTTTAGATTATTAAGCCGCTACATTTACAGGAGCAGTTACAAGTTCCATCGTTACGCTGTCAGACTTGATGCTGTCAACATTGCCAGGATTAACTTGATATCCCATTACCAGCGCAGTGAAGTAATCATCTTCTCCGTCAGGATAGGTGATCTTCACGCTGATTTCAGTGTCGGACGTGTGAGCAGTTTTCAATACGCCCTGTCCTGCATCTGCTGCATCGGCTGCAAAGTTCAAAGTCATGCTGCCGTCATTCACGGAGCCTTTCTTTTTGACTACTCGCCTTTCACCGAGAGGTGAATGAGTAATCAGGTTGTAAACTGAACCGAAAGCAGGAATCTCAGTCACTTCTCCGACTGCGCTCCAAGACAACGCTTCATATCCAGTTTGATCGTAAGTTGCTGGCAAAGATGCACTTGCGTACAGTATGGTTCCAGCAGAGGTTTGAATTGCCATTTTTAAACTCCTTCAGGTTATTTCAGAACCGCTCGAATCTGTGCCGCGAGCAGTTTGTTGAATTCTTGCACGTTTTTGCGTATCCATCCGCTTCTGGCTTGAGATGACCATCCGTCAAATTCAAGCCGATAGATATAAGGCAGATTATTCGTCAAATATAGTTTTCCAGTATCAATCGACTTTTCTACAGCTACGCTAACTTGATTTGCTTTCTCTGGAGCGATTTGCCCTTTTGCTGACTTGTCTGTTTGGTTGGTTGTTTTTGTGCTTGGGCTTCCAGTAGTTACAAACCAATTTCGTTTTGCTGTTCCTGTATCAACAGGAGTTCCGCCAATTATACTTGAACAAAGCTGAAACATTCCTGCTCTGCAAGCCTTTTCAAGCCTGTCTCTAATCTCTGGCTCAATCTTTTTCCAATCTTGCTCAAAGCTCATACGAAAGCCCGCCAGTAAATGCTGACCGGAACAAAAAACTGATTCTCGTCAATAAACGGAGTTTCAATTACCGATCTCGTTATTCTCACTTTGACGCTATTGTGAGTGAACTCCGAGCCACGCGGATAATGCACAGAGACAAGTCTGGCTTGTTCTTGCGCGTCAAATCTTCGATTGCCTGTCCAGTCTGAAATCGTGACCTGATAGATTCCTTCGTAATTATCCGTACTGGTATCTTCCAGACCTACTTGAGTTTTTATATTTGGAAAAAAGTTTTCCCGCATGTACAGAGTTCCGTGGACAGGAGTGTATTCTGAATTCTCCCAAACAATAGGCGGAACTCCAGACGCTTGCATGGTTGCAAGTCTGGACGATAACGCTGTATTGATGTCCTTCTCTGCTGCGCTCATACTCTTAGCTGCAAAATATACATGACATTCGTTCCGGCTGGTTTAATTTGCCGAACGTCCATCACTCTGTGAACTTTGCTATCTACTGTTGCTGTCCATCCTGGCTGCGGCGCAGAGCTTGTGTTGGACAGTAAAAGTTTAATATCCGATGATCTTATTGAATTCCCATCAATCTCTGACTGGTCGTAATTTGAAGCCAGCCCATAACCGCTGATGCTGTTATTTGTTGCTACAGTAGTAACAACGCCAGTTGCCGGATCAATGACTTCTGACGATTCATAATTCAGTGTGATTGCCTGTCCGTTCTCGCGGAGCAATCGTGTTGCTGTTGTTTGCAGTGCGCTGTAATTGACTGGCATTTGTTATGCCCTGATCACTGAGAAGCTATTGCCCATTGAACTGCTTGTAACCAGTTTTCGCAGTATGTTTCCAACGCTGCGAATAATCACAGAGCTTGCTGCATTGTCCATGTATTCAACTTCAAGCACATCAACCTTTTCGCGCTTAACGGCTCGATCCACATTCGACAAAGGATCGTTGCCTTGCATGATAGAAATCGCAATAGTGATTTGAGCGTCTTTTACCAGTTGAGGAATTTCGTCTGATTCTTCCAAATAGCCGTCAATCCATAAATCTGATCGCGGGAACTGCAACGGTTGAGTTTCGATATACTTGATGCCTTTGAACGGCTGCTGCTCAAAGTAATCCATTGCCTGAATCAACAACTGCGACTCATCGCCGTAAGTATAGGAAATCAGAATATTGCGGTCAGTGCAGAACTGCGTAAATTCAGCCACAGTGACGTAGCTGTTAGCACCAGCAACAACAGTTCCATTCTCAACAGTAATAGTCGCCATGATTCACTCCGATCAGATGAAGAAAAGCGGGCAGCAAACGCCACCCGCCTTCCATCAGTTTTTAGCCAAGCAGAACAGCCATATGCTCAGGCTTGATAGCAGAAACGCCCCAAGCCAAAGCGACTTCAAAGTGAACCTGTCTGTACTCTTTGTACATCGACACTTCAAAGCTGATGCCTGATCGCGGATCGGTCATAATCATCACGTCCTCTGCCAGATCGCCTTCGATGGGACGGGCAGGAGCGCGAGTGACCAGAACGATGGCCGATCGGTTGAAAGCCATATTGGCAGTGTAATCACCGCCGACAGTGATGGCTGAGTTGTCTGCAACAGCAGTCTTGAGTCCAGGAGCAGCAATGGTGAAAGAGCCGCCAGACAGAGCACTGGTCACGAGATACTTGTTGCTATCACCAGCGAAAGTAACAACGTCACCAGCAACGATTGTGCCGGAGCCAGTGTCAGCAGCGATAACAGTATCACCAACAGCCAGAGAGGCATCGTTGACCAGATAGCTGGTGCCAGTGCCTTGAGTGTGGCTATTGACCTGTGCAGATTCGCGGATATCCATTCCGGCAGTGGAAAGCAGAACGCCTTGACGCAGCAGAGAGTCATTGCCCTGAACATCATAGCGGCTTTGCAAGCCAAGCATCTTTGCACCAGCAGCAGAGCTAACAACCAGTTGGTTGCCAGTCAGCGGCGAGCCGTTATCTTTCAGGATTCGCAGAGCTTCTGAAGCATCAGAGAAATTGCCAGCAGTGCCGAAAGGAGTCGTGCCGGCTGTGCCGTATGCGCGAGATGAACTAGAGTACAGATCAGCAAGATCGCTTTCAACTTCGTTGCAGAGAGTCCGCATTGCCTGAGCAAATTGGTCGCGCAGAATGTTGTTGTATCCAGGCCCATTAGCATTCAGACCGCGCTGCTCCTCGCCATTCCAGCGAACAGGAACACCGCGAGACTTGCTGATGCTGATGGTCTTGTTGGTGATCGTCTGATCGCCAGTATCAGGAGCAGTCTGTGCAGGAGTAATATCAGCAGCAGTAGAAGCCGGAGCAACTGCGCTGCGAATGGTTTGACCTTTTGCGGCCCTTTCAGCATTTGCGTCAAGAGTTACAGAAGGAATAAGCCCGACCAGTTCGCGCGAGACAGTATCCAGCGCTTCATACAGGTCAGGAGTCAGGTTAGTGAGAGTATTAGCCATGAAAGTTTACCTTTGTGTCA
>Ga0208644_1003826_pt1 | contig 11528 bp, 17 predicted proteins | sample VirMetDEL_Nov_18_FD_184517 | JGI IMG/M metagenome (GOLD analysis project Ga0208644, IMG submission 184517) | Aqueous microbial communities from the Delaware River and Bay under freshwater to marine salinity gradient to study organic matter... | ecosystem: Environmental > Aquatic > Marine >... | reverse complement strand
GAAGAACTCCCGTTAAAATACATCGACGGTGCCGTGGTCTTCAGTGCATTAGCCTGTGCGTCCTCATCTTTGGAGTTGACTGAGAGAGTTGACCGGCCATCTGCTGCTGTTGCTGAACCGTCCAAGACGTTTGCGACTGCTGGCACAATATACCAATTAGACCCGTCATACTTAATGACGTCCCCGACAGAGACGCTATCACCGTTAATGGACAACGTGCCTCCACCCTGGTCGATGGTGCCTCCGTTTGCATCTGTGATGTCGTAATAATCGCCAGCAGTGCCTGTGCCGTCACTCAATGTAGTGATCGTGGTGTTGTCAGCATCCCATGCGCCCTTGGCAGTGTCTGCGCCTGTCGGGAGGTAGGTGGCATCAATTTTGCCGGTGCCGCTATTAAGAGGGCAGATGTCGTATGTAGTGGGTGCAGCAGTGAACGCTGCTGCCAAGTCCGCTCGCAGATTATTTCGTGAAATTTTTTGTGAACCGTTCGACGCGCCATCCAACATGTGGAAGTCGTCTGACGCTACTGTCGATGTTGTCTTCGCGAAATCTTTTAAACGTGTAGTTGCCATAATATTTTATTCCGGATCAGGTGCTGAAGTGGTTTCCCCGTCAAAATTGTATTCGATTAATGAGTTGCCAAGATCGTCCACCAAAGTGTCACCAGTATCAGTGACGATTGTTTTGATTTGTGTGTTTGTTAAAATGTATCTGCCTGCATCATCTACGACGAATGTTCCATCATCAGTAACAAGGAACTCCCCTTCAGCATCAGCAACGCCAATCAAGTTCCTGGGCAATGCCAGAGATGAAAAAAGAGTTCCTGTTCCTAAACCAACGATCATGGTGCTGCATAATATGCTGTGATTTCACCGCTGGCGACAGTAATCGATGTTGCTCTTCCGCATCGATAATGCATGCCGGCTGGAATATTTACTGCTGTCATCGATCCAGTGATGTCTGTCGATGTGATGTTGCAAACAGAGTCAGTGTGAGCAACAATATACGCATAGCCACCGTTTGCTATTGCTCGCGTAATCGTGCCGGCGCCTGATTGGTAGTCTGCATCGCTCGATCCAAAGTAACCGTCTTTACCGACGACCACTTCGTGTTTGCGATGATCAACATTCTTACCTACAATAATTTGTCCGCTTGCTCCCATGTTAATAACTTTCCACCTCTAAAGAGGTTAATTGACCTTGTTGTTGTTGTAGCTTCGCCAGTTCGTGATTTAGAACATCTTGAGCGTCTCTTTCAGCGACCCTTGCCCGATCAAGCTCTTGGTTGTGCCTTAAATAATCAGCATAGGTTCCCCTGATCAGATAGTCCTTAAAGATCGCAGGAACGCTTACGACATCCCAGAAAGAAGGTTGAGCATTAGGAGAATTATCAGATGTAGAAGAGACAGACTGGTTCGCAGTGTAGAAGTTTCCAATTGTGTTATCATAAACCTGATCACCTGATGAATAAGCTGTAGTCTGACTGTAAAGATCACCTAAAAATTGCGGTGGGACTTTACGGAAATATATAAAGGCACTTGTATTGCTCTCTGAAATTTGGACACCGTTTTCGCTTAGATACCAAGTTAAACTCGAAAGATCTGTATTCGCTTTTGGGCTTTTATTCCAGACTTCAAACACTGATCCTATCTCAGTTTCATTAGCCTGATTCAATGCGATATAATTGCCTTCATCGCCACCGGATTGAGTGATCGTTCGTTCTTCGGTCACGCAAACCTCAGGCCACTTGGCAGACTCCCAAGCAAACTTAATGCGCCGGCTTGCCAAATCTCTGACAAGATTCCATTCTGTTGTCGGCAAGTTGTTAAAATCAATACCTGCAAGAACAAGTATCTGTCTTAACACAAGCTTGTAATTGAGTGGATCAAGAGCCATACCCTACCTGCGTTTTGCCGGTGCCACTTGATTTTGAAACCATCTCAGGATGTTCACGCGCCATGCGTCTGCGGAATTCCGGATCTTTCCAGATCTCCTTCCCTTCTTTCCGGATCCACTCTTTATGGATCCTGCTGTCAACGACCATGACCGGAGCACCTAGCCCATCAATAGACCGTTGGTCTTGGGTGTGCCTGGCGATCTCCCGCTGTCGTTCCTGCGCTTCACGATGGCGTTGCTCGTAACCTTCCTCGTATTTACGCGCCATGTAATCCCGTATTTCCTCAGTAACGTCTGCCATAAATTTGTTCCTCGATTGTGAGGGGGAAAGCGAATCCCCCTCACGTCCGAGGGTGGGGTTTCTTTAACCTGTTGCCAGGCTAAATTTGATCAGTTCTTCAGTGCTGGGAGATCCATCAGCTTGAAATAATACAGCAACTTGCCTGCTGTGAAGTCTTCAAGATTGTCTCCTGTCGCGGTGAAACTGAAATCAATCGTGTCATCAACAGCATAGAGTTTTCCGTAAGTAATGCCGGTGTTTGTCGGCAACTTGTAGTCAACCTCTGTTCCAGCTGTGTCGATCTCAGTATTTGTCAGGTAGATGTCATCGTCATCACCATCACCAACTGAGTAGACCAGGCCGGATGAGCTTGGGCTGTCGAAGTCTTCCACGAGAATGTGCGGACCACCAAGGACAATTTGTCCAGCTTTCACTGGGATTGTCACCTCAATGGTTTCTGTTGCTGCTGCTGTATCCAGATCTTCGTGAGTAATGATGACTTCATGAGTCATCCCCAGCTTTGCCTGTGCTTCAGTTGTAAGCAAATTTACTTCTGCCATAATGGTATCCTTTCGATTAGCTAAGGTTTGTGTTGAATTGAGCCAACCCGACTGGATTGCGCACTTGCAAAGCACATCGTGCCTCGATCATAAAACGAGGACCACCACCACGATCTTCGAATCGCTCCACGGTTGGCGCCTTGTGGCTTCGCAGATCGATTTTGTCCATGTCCAGGAGGAATCCGCGACTGGTATCAGGTGCCGTCCCTGAAGGAGCAGTGAAACCAATGAAACTTGAAGGGACCACCTCGATGGATCCAAAGTCGCCCTCGAAAATCACAGTGGAATTTCGAATAGTTCCAGACGCTCCATCGTAGTTCAGATCGCGGCTGGAATAACCAGCAGTGGCGATTGTCCTTGTGAAATCGGTGAATGCTCGTCGAAGTTCGGATCCAGCGAAGAATTTGAAATCATTGATCATGCCAGTTGTGTCAAAAACAGACTGGAGCATGTCTTGGATATCAGATTCAGTGATGGATGCTGCTGCAGTCTCATCGATCTGAGCTGCTGCTGGGCGAAACGCAACTGGAACCTGATACAGGGTTTGATTTCCAATGTTTGTCGTATCCAGGATCCACGTTGAAAGACCACGGGTGAGATACGGGGCAGTTCCAGCTTCAGCCTGGTGTTCTTGATTTGACAGGAGTGTCGCTTCAATATCGCGCCCCAACTCAACCGTCTTCATCATGATGCTGCGAGCCATTTCATCGGTGACTCCAGCAACATTCGACACTTCCTGCGATAGACGCGAGACTTTCGCACTTCTGCGGAACGTCTGAAGGTAGGTTCTCAATATTTCTCGACGTTCTGCGTGGTTTTCGTAACTCGAAACGTCTGTCCCATCCAAAACTCCTCCAAGAGAAGGGGTTGCGTATGAATCTACGGGCCATTCCATCAGGGTATTCTGAGGAGTTGATCCGCGAGGCACTGAAGAGAGGAAAGGGGTTGCCTTCTCATCCACTAATGTGAGGACATCGAAAAGATCTTCTCTCTTTGCCGATTGGTTGACTTCAAATAATCCAGCCATGATATTTATCCTAATTTATCGGAGGTTTGCACGGGATTTGATCCACTGAGCCATTGCCTCCGGAGTTCTTTCTTTTTCCACCCTCTTTCTTGCTGCCATCAAATCCGCTTCACCAGTGCTGACCTGCCTTCGTTGCACAGCAGGTTTCCCAGGTTGTCTGGTTGGTTCAGGAGTCGGCGTCATGCTTTTATTGCCCTTCTTCGACTTCTCCTGCTCTATGTATTGGCCAACCAGTGACCGAGCAACCATCTGGTGAACATTTGGAATATCTGCCAGTCTGGTATTTCCAAACTCTGAGATGATATTGTTCACCCAGGCAGCAGGCTCACTGCGCGGATCACTCAGCCATGGATAATGTTTTGTCGCAACTTCAAACGATTTCTGCTGGTTGATGAGCTGCTTTTTTCGGTTTGGAATGTCGCTTCTCAGAAGGTCTTCTGAGTTAAACAAGATGTCCTCCAAAAACGCCTCAACGTCATCAGGAACATTGCCTGTCCTTTCTTTGACAGATTCCTCAACCGCATCCGGATCCCGCTTGTATTTCGCCAGATTCCGTTTTGCCCATCGTTCAGCCTCAATCGCTTCGTGCTCTAGGCTTTCAAGCTCATAAATAGTGTTTTTGCTTAAAGCCAACTTGTTAACCGGTTCTGGATCCTTCGGTCGATCCTGCGTCTGGCGCTTGAGATCGTAAATCTGTTGTCGCAATTCATCGTTTTGTTCTTCGATGCTTTTGTTGCGAGCGGTTAATTTATCGATCCGCTTTTGCCAGCCGCGATTTTCCTTCGGTTCCTGTGCTGGTTCTTCGTCATGTTGATCGTCTGCATTTTCCAACGATTCATCATGTTCTTGAACCTGCTCTTCGGCTTCCTCACCATCATTTCGATGGTCATATCCAGGCTGTTCATCATTTTGTGGAGTCTCGTCTCCACTCATTGAAGCTGCTAGTTGGTCGCGTATCGCTTGTTCTAGCCTCTCCATCCCACCAGTATTTTCGAGCGTAGATTCAGACGACTGGTTATCATCTGTGCTCGGATTAGGATTAATCATGCCTTTTTTAACGGTAGCAAGTCACCGTATCCAGCGCATTAAAGGTGGCGCAGTCACCCATAGTCAACCCTCGGAGGTCTTGAACATTCTTTATGACAATCACAGCAAACTGTCAACAGGCAAATCATGTCGGTGATTGCTGCCTATTGTTTGCTTGGGTGAAAATGTCGTTGATTAAATCAAACAAATCCTTCGATGTCGCCAGCCTTCCTGCTACGAAATGCCGCTGTGAATCAGTCAGATTCATCTTGGTTAATTCAGCTGAATCTGCCTGTGCAGCATCCTGCAAAATAAACATGATAGCCTTTCGAAGCGGATGCTCCTGGTGGACATCGAACGCATCAAGTATCCATGGCTCATATGGCACATGTTCAGTATTTTGATTTTCCTCAGACATTCTGGTTAACTCCTATTCTCCCGATCTGCTTGTTCTGTTGCTGCATGACACTCATATTTAAATTTTGCACATACCGATCGACAAGCTCTTTAAACATAGGCTCATTCTGATACTGCTCCATGTATTTCGGATTTGCTTGGATGATCTGATTCAAGAACTGCATTTTGATATTCGCAGTTGGATCATTTTCGACGTATTCAGCCTGGTTGCCCAATGACATGTATGCCACTTGGCTCTTCACATCGTTGAACATCTTCTGAGATGCTTCTGCGTTGTCTGTGATCAATTCTTCAGCCAATGATGGATCGATGACCTGAAGTTTTTTACGGATCAAACCAACACGATCAATCACACCAAGATTGTCTTCCGGAAGGATGAAATTGGAAATCGCCTGCAACTTTTTCTCGACAAACTCGTTGTCCATCTCGCGCACATCGAAGTGCATCTGGAAATTGTGCATGCCTGGATCCCTTGGAATCATTTCACCGGTGCCGGTAACTTTAGCATATCGCTCATCGGAGTCAAACCGCTGGATGAGCGCCCATATACGACATATCAGATTGGATTGATGTCTCAACCACCTGCTGACTACCACCTGTTGCTGGATTTGCGTTTCACCTGGGGGAATCTCCGGATTCGAACGTCCAAAGTATCGATCAACCCGCTTAATGATCTCCTCCATTGTTTGGAAGCTAATCTCCGGACCTCTCGATGGGCTTTCCATCCAACTAATGTCACCAGGCCTGGTTTCGGGAATCTGCGCTCCTGGGCCAATCTTGAGCCTTTGACCATAGCGTAAACTAACCTTTAACGGAGGGAGCGTGTCGAATGTGGTGCGATCAAAAACCTGATCAGCTTGTGCCTTGTATTCCGTTTGCCAGGTTCGTATCAGTTCTGGGATCCCCCTGGATTCCAAAGGCGCCCTGCGCGAACGCTCCATCATGAAGAATTCAAATGGATACTGGTCGCCGGCTTCAGTGACCAGCTCATGCACCCCGTAGAGCTCTGCTCCTCGATTGTCTTTTGTCAAGTAAGGCGAGAAGACTGTTTGATAAATACCGACATTCCCTCGCTCATCTGCTCTCCTTGAATATGCATAAACGACCTCTACCATGTTGGACCGATCCTCAACCCGATCAGTCTCGCCCAAAACAGGCGAGTATCCTGAGTCCCAGATCTGTGAGTGCTGACCTGTGGTCTTCTTAATCATGTCGCAGAAATCAGCATCCCACTCTTCGCTTGATTTCTTCTCCTCGATCTCAGCTGTCGTATAGTAATCACGGCGAAATATAACCCGGGCGCGTCTCCAATCTGTCGTTTCCGGTGGAATGAGAATTTCGTGATATGGGCGAAGAGCAGTGATACACGGTTGATTACGCACCATCTGCGTTTCTTCGAAGGTTGTGGTTCCGGTCTTGGCAAGTTCCCGGATATGCTTAAGAGCCTTCTTGAAGGAAAGTCCCTCATTCGCAGCAGCGATGAGTGATGCCATTTCCTCCTGCGTCCCCTCCTCTTGAATAGCGGCGGCCAGAGTGTCGAACTTTTGAGGATCCTGAACCTTCAGGAAGCCGGCGAGCGTTTCCAAGGTGATCGTTCGGGGAACTTGGGCATAGCGGCGATCCCAAGCAGTATGAAGGACACTCCAGCCATATTGTGCCGCATATTCAGCATGGAGTTCCAACTCCTCATCCCATTCAGGATTCAAAAGAGTTGAAAGCATCCAGCGTAAATATAATCCGACACCAGCAGCGTTTTCATCATCGCGTGTCTCTGTGCCTCGCACGTTGAGCACGCTCCTTGCCACCGATGTCATTTTAAGGTTGACGATGAATTTGCACACCTCGTCGGCAAGTCGAATTCGGGTATCACTGGCGCCTTCCCATGGGAAAGCTTTTACGCCAATGTCAGCAGCATGCTTTTTGCCGTCACGGTTTTGACCATCCCAGAGTGCATACCTAGTCTCGTCAGCATCACGCACTCGATGAGTGATTTTCTGGTCGGTATAGGCTCGCTTGAACTCCTGCTCAAGCTCCATGACATTTGGCGCGGTCGTAACCTGCAGCTTCTCTTCTGTTGACATATATTTTTGAAGTTAAATCAATAACTTCCACCCTCAAATGCTTGCAATCCTGCTCCCTCAATATGGACAGGATCCATTAAAATTAAATACCTCAACGCATCCACCGGATCCTTGGATGCTCCTTTTTCCCCGTCCTCCCCCGTCCATGTATTCAACGAATAAATCAAATTTCTGCATTCTTCCGAAATATACAGTTTCGGTTCGTTGAGCACACTGATCGGCTCCTCACTGTTATAAGCAAACAAATTATTGACAAGAGCGCAACCTTCATCTATCGACGCACCCGGGGCAGGCGTGAAGTAAAGACTGGTCTTGTTATCGCTGTCACCATCCTCCGGTTTGGCCAAAAGTTCAATCAGAGACAGGTTCCGCTCCTTGGTTCCCAGGATCGCTGTCTTGCCTGCTCTCGGATCGATATACCGATCTGCCATCGGCGCATCATTCTTTTCCAGCTCCAATATCAACTTCTTGTATTCTGGAAGATTGCGTCCACAATCCGTTGTTTGCGCTGGACCCTTCTTGCCGTCCGCTTTATGACTGGCAAGCGCCCATTCACCGTATCGCTTCCAGTCAGGCCACTCTCGGTAAACAAACAAACGTCCAACATCATCAGCTCGCAGCCAAAGCATGAACCAGTTTCGATCTCCCCCGGTTGGATCGATGACCATATAATTTGTTCCCTGTTTAGGAATGTCTTTTTCTTTGACGATGTTCGAAGCTCCAAACCGTGGGAACTTGCCAGTAATCGGGTTTGATACATACCCATAACCACGGATCTCCCGTTCCTCTCGAGTTCGACCACGCATGGTCCGCTCCAGCTGGTCAAATGGTGAATACGGATTCCATTCCGAAAAGAACCAGAAAATCACACCGTTTCCCCCTCTGGTAATCGCCTTGTATGGCATATGCCCGGGAGGAACCCCTTTAATGCTGCTGCGCTCCTCACTCTTGAGCAACTGTGCCGGCCTAGTTTCAACAATCGTGCATCCATCCAAAGCATCTTTTACCGTGGGAGTGTATCCCTCGATTGGAGTGAATGTGATAAGCAACTTCCCCTTCCTGGTGACTGTTCGGTATTTCAACGTCTCAATCCAGTTGAGCGGAACCAACTCGTCCATCCAGATCAAATCAAGTTCTCCACCCTCCATCGTCTCCAGGTCTTGAGTGTAATTTTTAAACCAGCATTGCGCATGGTTGATCCCGACAAAGGTGCCACCCGAGAATCCGTTCTTCTGGCTGAATCCAACATTCAACACTGACCGCACCGCACGTTTCTGGTCCTTCCATTCAAGTGGTAAATAATGATAAACGATCGGTTGCTGAACCTGGATGGACGATTGGCTCGATGAATGACAACACCAGGCATTGTATTTTGGATTGTTAACCATGAGCCTGAGCAATGTCCTAGCTGCATACTGTGTTTTACCTCCACGATTCCCTCCAAAGATGTAAACGATGTCCACATCAGGATCGTCCATCACTTCATCCACATCTTTCCAATGCCCAAACACATTGGGCGCCCTTCGCCAATCAACACCCCAGTTGAAAGGATCCACTTTTTCCATGTGGATCATCTCCTCCCTCTTCTCCATGTATTCCTTGAAGACGCCGGCCTCATGCATGGCGACGATCTCTTCGTCGCTGGGCATCTTGTAAACCGGATGCACCGACATGATCCCCTTTGCCTGCTCCTGGCCAGGCAACTCCTTCCCGTCTACCCCGTATCGCTTTCGGACTGTCATACCATTCTGCGTGGAAGGCCTCTCACCCGATCAGTTGAATGATACTGATACATGCCTTTGCGCTCGGTTCGTTGGACATTGATTTCCATCCCCCGACGAAACATGAAATTGTCTTTCACCCGCACCGTCAGTTCTTTCCCGTCACCGAAATCCACCAATACAATCTGCCTGTTGATCGGAGTGCGAACCACCTTCAGCTTCCTTGGCCAACCAGTGGGCTCTTCCTGCTGCACCGGTTCCTCAGTCGATACCTCCTGCGATACCTCATGCGATACCTCCTGCGATACCCTAAGCTGTTCCGGATCGATTCCACCTTTATGCATCTGCCCAAGGACATCCGCACAAGCCGCAGCCAACGCAGCCTCACCGGCATCCATGCCCCCAGGGTTTTCTCTCAAATCGGCCGCATTCGCTGTCGTTCGCCGGCTCGGTTTACGTGTCATCTTTTTATTCTTTTCCATGATTGTCTGTTATGTTTTTGATTGCTTCACCCGAAAATTTACCCTGACCACTGATTAGTCCACCAACCGCTGCATTAATCTTGTCGGCGCATTCACTACACAGATCTTTCTCCATCATTTGAACCCAACCAGCTGCTTCCGGCCCACCACAAAAAACAGCATGAGTCATTCCTGCGCCAAGAGTCAGCGCCCTTCGGAACTCTTCTGTTCGACCACAATTAAACCCATCGCAGGTCATTTTTGTTATTTCCTCTCGCATATCTTCGCTATTCCATTTCTCCCTCATAAAAATCCATTTCCCCAAACGTAATGCCAGCCTTTTCAAGCTCCCACTCGTAAACGTATATGTGATCCACATCATGCCCAGCAATGCACTCAGCCCAACCCACCCTGGCCAATATCCACCCCTTTAAAACAATGCCGAGGGCAATTGACAAAATGACATGCAACCAATCAATTCGCTTTTTCATCGTTTCCATGTTCCTTCTTTAATCGCCGCTTTCCTCACCACGCTGTATGCATTCAGGCATGTTCGGCACTGATATTGTTTGCCGTCTGGATCCAGCCTGTTTTTGGCAAACTGATCCTCTGGCTTGGTCTGCCCGCACCCTCCGCAGTGTTTGGCTTTCATGATAACGTCACAGTCAGGTCAGGTTCTAATGTGATGCACTCGAAATGCAGTGCTCCGTATCGCTCTCTTGCGATTTCTTCAGCAAGCCTTGCCATTGCTTGTTGAGTTATTTCAACTTCATGAACGGTTGTCTCTCCGTTCTCATATGTCAAAACTCTGGCTCTAATCTTCATGCTTTCCCCTCCATGATTTCTTTAGCGAGTTCCTGCATGGCTTCCATGAAATCCGACGAGTATTGCCTCATCTCGGTTGCGTGCTTTGCATCTGCCCGTCTCTCAACCTCCTCCATGAACTGCTCAAGGTGAACGTATGGGCCATGCCTAAAAACCTGTGACCGGACACTACACCAATGGCCCCGCTTTGGGCCGTTACAACCCATCACTGGGGCGTTTATGTCTTCGCTGGCCCAAACTGTCATTGGCGGTCGGTTGGGTGTGGTCATTGATTCCCTCCGTATTGTCCAATCATCTGCATCGCTGCTTTACCTTCCACTGTTAATGCTTCATCTTGTCTGACATACTCCAATTGCATTGGTAGTGCATCCGATATGGTTGCAAGCTCGTTGAAAAACTGTGCTTGCCCGTCGCTTGGCAATGACCAAAATAGTTGAGCTATTTCTTGTGGTGTTATCTCAAGCTGATAGTCTATTGTTACCTCTTTTTTAAATCTTGCTTTCATGCAAATCCTATATGTTGCGGTGGGGCTTCGCCACCTCTTGCTTGTTTGATGGCCTCTCGCAGAGCCGTCATTGACGTTTGGCCTGGCGAAGTGTCAACCTTGGAGTGGTCCGTGTCGTCTAGTACGAGAGAATCCAACTCGTTCACGCATCTACGCATTCCAATAACAACACCTTTTAGTAGAAACAGTGCGTCCGAGTCTCCTAGTTTGTGACCTATCTCATCAGCTATCCTTTGGTAATCGTCTGCAAGCTGAGATAGCCTTCTTTTTTGTTTTGTTAGTTCTTTCGTCATATTCTTCTCTTTCTAAATTGGTGGCCAGTCCGGTTTCTCACCGGAGCCGCTGAGCCGGGTTCTCCTAGCCTTTGCGCGGTTTCTGCTGGCCGTTAATCATTCATCTACCTCCTTGCAGACTCTGACCTTGCTGCAGGTGTAGCCAGCAGCCAAATACTGACTCCACGGTTCGGGTGGATTGCTGGATGGGATTGACTTTCTGAATGCTATTATTGCCTCATCCTGTGTCCGCCCAACCATCTCAATCTTGCTGTGACAGGGGTCCCAAATCTGCCATTGTTCGCGCCCCTCATCGTAAGCCTTGGCCTTGGCTCGGAGGGTGGCGAGTTCTTTCTTCAGCCGCTTATTCTCCTCCATGTAATAGTAAGCGTAATCTGTCATTGTTTTTTCACTCATTGCTTCCCCTTTCTGAGTTTGTTGATGTATTCCCCGAGATG
>Ga0208644_1003824_pt1 | contig 11530 bp, 15 predicted proteins | sample VirMetDEL_Nov_18_FD_184517 | JGI IMG/M metagenome (GOLD analysis project Ga0208644, IMG submission 184517) | Aqueous microbial communities from the Delaware River and Bay under freshwater to marine salinity gradient to study organic matter... | ecosystem: Environmental > Aquatic > Marine >... | reverse complement strand
CTTATCGCCCGTCAAGCCTGCTTGAGCACGATATTTATCCACATCGGACACCAATTCAGAAAGTCGAGCTACCTCATTTGCATGAGTTTGTTGACGAATACTAATATTGTTATCAATGGAGGCTGCGTAAGTTTCCGCTGCGGCTGCTTGCTGTAGCTTTATGTCAGTAGCCCTTTCCGCTCGGGCAACCTCAGCAGCAATCCGTTCTTTTTCAGCTTCTGCTTCTGCTTCATAGTCTTCTAATTTATTTTTTCGGTTGCTTTGTACTATAGCTGTACCGCCACCAACGACAATTCCACTACCAGCTGCGTATAGTGCAATTGTTGCAAGTAATGAAAGTGACCCATATTCCATGATTATCTCCTTAAATAATATAGTGCTGCACCAACAACCCCAAATGCAGCAAGCGTTTTCCAAGGAACCTTAAGAGTAGGAATACCACCACGTTGTTCGGTTGTTGTTTCATCCTTAAATGTATCAATCTGTTCCTGAGATAGCTGATTTTGTCTATTATAAAGAACATCAAGCGTGGCAGCATCCATTCCTATTCTATATCGAGTGTCAACCTCGAAAAATCGGGAAGCAAGCACTTGCTGTTCTTCTTCTTTTGCCATCTGCTGTTCAATCGCCAAGTCTTCTAAATATTGCTGTTGACGAGCCTGCGCATCAAGCTGAGATTGGGTTGCATTGGTCATTGCCTTGCCAGCAGCCGTTAAATCTTTATTGGCTTGCTTTTGGGCTTTGTTGACACTTGCGTCAGCAGTATCACGAACATCTTGAATTTGCCAAAACCATATAAAACCATCATCCGTTGTTTGACCAGTATATCCGTACATGCTTATCTCCTTGACCAAAAGAACAAGCCTACCAATGTTGCACCACCTGCAATTAAGATAGCCTTTTTGATCTTGTCTTGACGATCTTGTTCTGCTTCATAAATCGCTGTGTCCTCAAGCATCTGATCAACCAATGGATCTGCCGCTGCAATGATCTCTTGCTGCTGAGGACTGTTGATCGGAATAAGCTCTGTCCCTGCTAATGCGGCTTCATAACTGGTTTGACCATATCGTTGACGCTCAAGCTCTTGATATGCCAAAATTTCGATGGGATTGCTGGTTCCATACAGATTAAAATACCATTCGATCTCAACCTCTCGAATGGCCTGAGCATCGTTTGCATTTTCATAGCCGCGTTGTTGAGCCGCTGTGTCCGCTCTCTCGTATTGCTCTTGAGACGCCAAATCATCTTTGACAGCATCCAATAGCTGAAGATAGATTTTAAGGCTTTTCGCCCTAGACCAATTGCTACCGCTCGTACAATGCCCTTTTTGGCAAACATTTGCCCACAGTGCATTGAAAAATTTGTAATCCCGAACGGCTCTTGCATGCGTTTTGTAAAGACCACGAATATTTGCTTCAGTTGGTATGTTTGTCATCGAGATAGCTAAAATTCTCGTTTTATACGGCACACCCATTATGCTTGCTATCTCATCCATGTCGTAATTTTTAATTTCGTTAATGACATTACGAATCATGCTTGAAAATAAAGTGACCTTTGCAGTATTGTAGTCGTATTTAGCTTTAAGGATTGCTAAATCTTTTTCTTCTTTCCTTTCAAGCTTACCCATTACGATATTTTGAATTTCAGCTTCTCTATTTCGATTTTGCTGTGTTTGAAAAGAGTAATCGACACCGTAATTCATCTTATCTACCTCTATTGTATAAGGTGTAAAGCATATACCCACCTGCTGAAAGAACAGCAGCATATATAAGGTACTGTTTCATCTTTTGAGCCGCAATTTGCGCTTGCTTTTCTTCCCAAGCAGCAGCTTGAGTAGCTGCCTCTTGACTTGCAATAGAAGACAGTATGGCTTCTTGATCAGCAAGGGCTTGCTGTGCAATCGCTTCTGCTTCTTCTTCGATTGCTCCCCGGGCAAGATTGGTTTGGTATTCAATCCAAGCTCGTTGCGCTGGTGTTAATCGGCTGTAGTCGCCACTTTGCATTGCCATTTCGATAGCTACCCTATTTGAATCCATAGGATGCCATTGCTCTATTCCCGCTGTAAGATCAAAGCCTTCAGCCGCTGCTGCACTTGCTGCAAAAGAAGCCTGTGGCGTAAGCATTTTAAGTCCTAGAGGTGCTAATTGTGGCGTGACGGTTGATCCGCTGCTTACTACACCCCTCGATGGACTGGGGGATGAAAATTTTTGAAAATCTGATTGTGAAGGCATATACTCTCCATTACTTTGTCACCATAGCATAAGAACAGAATTGAGGCATTTCCTTAAATTAAATAGAGTGCTATGTTTTTTTGCTTGTCAAAATAGTGATTGTGACTTATTCTGATTGAACTACCTCAAACATCACTACCATATAGGAAAATTATGATCACCGAAAACGATGTACTCAACAGCGTGCCTGCTGTAGGCTTTGTACGCTCTTATATTGATTATGGTATGCGGCAGACAACTGCTCCAGCCGCTTACCACCTAGCTGTGGCTTTGTCCATTCTCAGCACAACATGCCCACCATCCTACCAAAGTCCATTTGTAGGCGGTACGGCTGTTAATTTATATGTCTTGCTTGCAGGTCGTTCCGGATTGGAGCGTAAATCCACTGCACTCAGAATAGGCCATGACCTTCTCTTTCATGCTGCACCACATAGAATAGGTGACCAAATTGGATCTGCTGAAGGTCTGATTGACAGCCTAGCTCAAGATGGTCGCAATAGACAAATCATTTCATTCTCTGAATTCGGCAAGTTTTTGGCCTCTGCTCAAAGAGGCTATTTTGAAACCGTAAAAACAGCATTGACAGACCTTTGGGATAGCCGACCTGTTCAGCGTACCCTTGCAGGCAATAATGTCATTCGGATTGAAGAACCACGCTTGTCGTGCATGGCTGCTTGCGCCATACCTTATCTTGAAAAGCATACCCTCTTGGAAGATTGGACTGGGGGCTTCATGGGCCGATGGGCCTTGATGTATGCAAAAGAGGAGCGGTCTGTGGCTTATCCCATAGCTGACAATGCAGGTCGTCAGGATCTCATCGATCGACTTGCTGATTTAGATGCGATAGAAAGTCATGGCATTTGCCGAGGTCTGACTGATGAAGCAATGGAATACTGGGAGCTATGGTATGAAAAATACTGCTCCCCAAATGTCGTTGAAGACACCAATGTCGCTGGTCTTCGAGCACGTTTGCCCCCGATTGCCCAAAAGGCTTCAATGTTGTATGCTTGGGAACTTGGTATCGGCAGCGGTCAAGATGATTGGCTGATGAATACTGAGCTAGTCCACTTTGGTTGCCTATTTGCCCAATTGCACCTCCAGTCTAGCCAAGCTCTTGCGAGTAAAATAGCCGCAACACCAGATGCCCGTTTACGTCGTCAGGTATTGGATGTATTTGAGAAGCAGAACAAGGGCTGCAATCTGAGCCTTGGGGATGTCATCAAAGGCTGTAAGCTCTCCAAAAGAAAGACCACCGAGATTCTCGATGGCCTTGTGGAGGAAGGTACTTTGCGATTGAATATGATCAATGGCAAGAATTTTTATATGTACGGTACATACGATGTAGAAGATGAACCGACATACGTTCGGCTCCATCGGGGGTAGGAAAGAGGGGCGCATTTGGATTCTGACCATCCTTAGTCGCCCATGCAATCCACTTATCTAAGTTATCGACGCGTAAGATGTGATACACACCTGCGCGTTTTTTGCTTTTTAGCTCATAGGTTCCGCCACGAGCTACGCACATGTCGCAAGTATAGAAGCCAAATAGATCGCCAAGCGAAATCCGATTGGTTTCTTTAAGCTCATGTACAATAGGCCATATAAAATCGGGTACAGCAAACCGCTCCGCCTCATTCGCTGAGGAAGGTGTAGCGATTGCAATATTGGATGTGTCCATCATGAAATCAGCAAAGTGATTCCATGAGGTACGAAACAGATAAGACTGAGCTTTGCTCAATCTCTTTTCCTGTAATTTGCCTTCAAAGCATTTGTCAAGAAAATCGGCTGTAATTTCTGTCTTATCAGCTAGCTTCAATGTCTTTCTGACTTGAGAGGCATATACGTTAGCTGTACGTGGTGAGATTTGTTTTTCGGAGATCAACCAAGCCTGAAACTGGGCTAAATCTTCAAGGGGTTTTTTGGGCATTTAAAGCTCCTCATTTGATGGTTTTGATGGTCGAATAAGTTATATGCTATATGATTTAAGAACATGAATGTAAATGCATCTTATAACCTATAACCTATAACATATAGCCTGTAGCTTATAACATATCCACATTGTTATATGTTATTAGATAAAAAATATTGCATGTTTCCCTTACTCAGTCATCGACCCTTATAACTTATAACATATAACAATAGACCGAATTTGGCCTAAAATGACCCCAAAAAGACCTATATGTTATATGTTATATGATTTAAGATAGGCAGACGACGGTAGAAAACAATTGAATGTAAAATATCTAATAACCTATAACATATAACAATGGATTGCATCCGTCATCTAATAACATACGGCTTATAACCTATACCTTATAACTTATTCAATCCAAAAACCTCTAAAACAAAGAAGCCTGCAACCGATCAGCTACAGGCTCAAAATGGCTCAGATTTGACGTTGTTTAGTCTTCAGAACCTCGATGACGATATATGGCATCAATCACATCAGCATCCACCTTGTAAGTGGTGACAGGCTCCCCAAACATCATCTTCCATTGTCGCACCCTTTCCCGGGTCACACCAAGCTCATTTGCAATCTCTTGACCGCTCTTGCCATCTTGCAGAGCCTTGAGCATCCAGAGGAGCTTACGACGTCCATGCTTTTTTAGGAAATTCTTGAGGGTTCGGGCCTTAGTTTTGTCCATCTTGCCCCCAAGCCGCATTTTTGCGGTCATCTTCTATTTGCATGTCGCTTTCGGCTTGCAGGTAGGGCTGTAGTCGGGACTGCTCAAATTGAGCCTCTTGGTGACAAGCCTTTGCAATCAACTGACAGTACCCCAAAACGATGAGGCACGCCAAGAAGACCACAAAGCTGTATTCTAATTTTTCAATCATAGATAAGATCCTTGAAATGACGTTGCGTAAAACCAGCGACAAGCCGCTGGGTCAATCTAGCTTACTTGGCTTGGGTTGCCATGTCAACACTTTTATTTTCAGAAAAATGATTGCATCTTTGGCTTCATGCAATTATTTTGGAGGTCACATTGTTGTTTCTTGATGAGCTTGCGAAAACTAAAATTTCTCAAGAAGCTCAAAAACGCCAAAAAACTAAAAATCCTAAAATTCCTAAAAATAGTCAAGAAACTAAAAAATCTAAAAAGCCTAAAAATCCTAAAATCTGCTCGGTTAATAAAAATCCCGAAAACGCCCTGTGGGTCGGCATCTTAGGGTAGTGAGCGTGATTGCATGGTTTTAGTCGTCTCAGCCTTCCAGAAGGGTTTGACAAGGATGCAATCATACCCCCCTCAGTTTTGGGCCTCAGCGATGACGGATTGCATAATTTTTTTGTTTGCATAATTGGGTCAAATCGGCTGGCAACCAAGGATGCAATCGAAATAATCCGGATAGGCTTGCCCTGTTGGAGCTTGTGGATGGGCTGACCCGGAAGCCCGGGCTTTGTCTAGTCATTAGAGCTGATACCTAGTTGCTAGAGCTGATCCCTTGAGCTACCTACCTATTGACACCACAACCTAAAATGGCTAGGTAATTAAAACCTATGTTGCCCTGTGTGCCGAGGTCGTTTTGGTGCTTGGAAAAAAAAGTGGTCTTGGCTTAAAAAAAAGTGAGGCTGTCACTTGACACCCAAAACCGCGCTGGCTAAGAAAGGGGTACGGAAAAAATTTTCCGAGGGGCTTGCCCCGATGTTCTTCTGACATCGCTGTATTTTATGTGTAGGCACTGACCTGCGGTGTATCCCCTATGCTAGGGGGCTATGCACCACGCCATGACCTGAGTGAGATTCTCAGCGAGCCGAACAGCTTAGTAAACTGTTTCGATGGAGAGGGAGATATAGCCCCTCAGTGCCGAGTGTATGTAATAGTGAGCCTCACAGCTACGGCTGTGGGGTTATTCTCCACCGATCGGGTATACGTTGTCGTCGTGGTGGGGCTGCCTGACTGTCAGGCCCTAAGCTACCCTTTTACTACAACCATCACTATAGGAGGCCCTAAAATGGCCGATTCTAACAATACACTAGCCACAACCCCTGACCTGTTCCTAAACATGCTAAAAGGGGGCCTTGCGGCCCTCTCAGGCGCAGACATCCTTAAGCTCTTGACCCCTGAGCAGCGTGCAGAGATCATCGGTGACATCACTGTCGCTGAGATCCCTAATGTGCTGCCTATGGCAGAGATCCCAATAGCATTGGCCCACTATGGGGCTGAGGCTCAATGGGACATGGTAAAAACGCTTTGGCATGGTTTGGATCTGACATACACAAATGAGGTGCTAGTCGCCGAGTTTGGTATGATGGTCGTCGAGGTTCCCGAGGCTGACAGCAATGTTCAACCTCAGAATGACCTCATTGATCCTGCGGATCTCATGTATCAGATTTCTGAATCAGAGACTGACGCTGATAGCTATATCAGCGAGATGATCAAATATGTCGACCGCAACGACATCACTGGTGATCTAGACTACACTATTGAGGCCCTAGAGGCCTTTTGTGATGGTCAAATGTTCACCCGTGACCGAACATACGACTGGGATGAGATTGAAGATTTCGTCGATACCGACGAGATCAATCATCGTGACAATTTTATGGACAATCTTTGCTCCGACGATGTCTGTGAGTGGATCCGTAACAATACATAGTGTTGTGGCTAAACCCCGTTAAGCCCAAAGCGTTTTCGAGGCCCCCCTTGTGGGGGCTTCGTTAGGTCGGGATACCGAGATCACCGTTTGGGCGGTGATCATTTACTATACTACACTGGAGATCATTATGACGTTTAATACACGATCATTCATACGCAATCCGGATTGGCCGGACTTTTCAAACATCCACGATCCGAGCGACGAAAAGAGCTATATTGGTACTATTCGACGCTATCGATCATGGAAGGAAAAGCCGCGCTATTCGGTGAAAAATAACATCCGATACTACACTGGATCGGGATGGGCGGCTCAAGCTCATGTTTACAAGGCTGAATGGTGCGTTGACGGTCAATGGCATTGCCTGTGGGTGGTCAATGATCGTGCTCGATACGATGAAATTTGCTTCGAGCTAACCGATTGGGAAAATGCCGGAAAAACCGATGAACAATTGTTGGATAGCCTAAATGGTGAATACACCATGAGCAACCTGCATGGCGTTGTCCATGTGGACAGTGCTCGCAAGGCTCTCAGCGTTGCCAAAAAGGCGATTTTAGACGCCCTAAATGGTGTGGCTGCTGCTTAGGTGGCCATGATGGATAGGGGGGCATTTAGCCCCCTTTCCGCTTGATCTTCACTTTACATTTTAATGGGGCTGCCCACCCATTTCTTTACTTGCGCTTCGGGGCAGAGGAGCGTGCTACTATCACTATTCTGGAGATCATCATCATGGTAAATATTACCGATCAATCATCCTTGGGTTCAATTGAGCCAATACACTTCGTTAGTCCAACCCGAAAATTCTGGTCATTCAAGCCCGAACGTGGCGATCTTGATCAATCAAAGCTCGTTACACTCGAAGATTTTCGTGACAGCCTAAAGACCTTAACTGCCAAGCAGCAGCCTGAAGACTATGTCCTCAGCTTGTCGCAATTGGCGGCTAATTTCTCAGGCGGTGTAGGCCGCATCATGCCATTGGTTGCCGATAAATACGGCAATCGCATTCAGCGTGATCCGCTCTATGTCGATACCACTGGCTGGGGTCATTTGGCCCAAATGATGTTGCCACGCTCAGGAGGTTCTTTCCTTCGAGATTTGGTGGCATTGCAGCCAAATAACCGTCTCAATGATCAGCAGTCTGCACAGATGTCTGAAAAACACTGCCAATTGGCAGCCGCAACATTCATGATGTTTGCAGCGGCAAATGATCAGATGGTCAAGATTCGCACTGTCCTAAAGGACATCGGTGGCGGCCATACAGCGCGTTTTATTCGTGCTGTGGTATCAGACAGCTATGCTGACTACAGCAACCTAGACCTCGTTAATGAGGTACTTGATACGCTCGGTAATTACCATGTGTATCGTCACGACATTGCAGACAGCGGCATGTATCTGCGTCTCATGGATCTAAATGACCATGATGGCGTGGTGACCACCAACACACTGATCCCCACATTGAATGTATGGAACAGTGAGACCAAACAGCGTCGCGCTGGTGGTGGTTCTGGTACAGTGCGCTTAACGTGCACCAATGGTCAAGGCGAGTACGAAAAGCATGGGCAGTTTAATTTTGTCCATCGCGGATCAAGCTCTGCTATGGCTGCTAACATGCGCCAAGCGATGGAGAGTATTCGCACTCAACAGAGCACGCTCATGTCAGAATATCAACAGGCTATCTCCATCGCTATCGACGATGGGTTCGCATTTATGAATGACATGTTGTCATCCATCAACGGTTTTTCCAAAGCCACTGTGGATCGTGTAGGTCACGCAATGGAAGATCCCACTTCCAATGACAGCAACACCCTCGCAGGTGTTGTCGATGGCATGACCCTATTGGCTCAGTCCCCAGACATTGACCTGTGGGACAGCATTGCTCTTGAGGAGCATGCCACACGAGTGATGCGCAAAGGCTTGCGCCAAGCTCGTGATGGTCGTATCCGCAACCGACGTGAGCCTGTATTGGCCTAACAAAGCATGGTAGCCTCCCCCGAAAGGGGGCTACCCTTCCCCTCACAAGAATGTTGCCTTGTCGTGGCGTGGGGGCTTTCCACCAAACACATTCAGTACACTACAACCATCACTATATAAGGAGGCCCTAAAATGGCCGACAATACACTAAAAGAGAAGATCATTCGTAAGATTTTGGCTGCTAAGAAATTGGTAGCTCAAGGTGCAGGTGGGGAGGCTGAAAATGCCGCTTCAGCCGTAGCAAAGCTCATGGCGCGTCACGCTATCACCGAAGCAGATTTGCAAGGCTCAGAGCCGCGCAATGAAGCCAAGATGGTGCGTTATCCGGTCAAGTGCCCGGGCGTGGCATGGCAACGTCGTCTCATGTTCGCTGTCGCTGAGTTTTGCTCGGTGTTTGCAGCATACAGCAAAAGTCACATGTATCTTTATGGCGAGGAGCAAGACTGCGTCTATGCCGAGTATATCATCGGTGTAGCTCAAGATCAGATTGCAGCCAAATGGCGTGAGTATTCGGCTGAATACAAGGCCGAATTCCTCATGGAATGTGGCTATGAGCCTGACCGCTCTCAGATGTTCGATGTGGGCAAATCCTATCGTGATTCTGCTGTAACGGGCTTTCATGCGCATTTGCGCACTGTGACGGCTCAGGAGGCTGCTGCTGCGGATGTGGACAGCGGTCGATCGGTGGGCAGCACTGCATTGGTGCTGACGACACGTCGTGAGGTTGCAACGTCATGGGCACGCGACAAGTATAAATTTTCCAAGGGAAAATCCATACGTCGCTACAACCACAGCGCACGCGGCTATTCAGATGGCAATGCCATTCGTGTCAATCGAGGTTTATCTGATGCAGCTCCAAAAAAGCGCATTGGTGGCGGATCTTCTCACTAAGCTCGTTAAGTCCAGAGCGTCATCCACCCGCCCATTTGGGCGAGTGGTATGGGTCGAGAAATCGAGGTCACTGTCTGGACAGTGGCCACTACTACAACACTATTGCAAGAGAAGATAAATGAACACTAAACTAGGAATGTCTATGACACGTACAGTCACATGCTCAACCTGTGGGGGTGTTGGTCACAACAGCCGCACTTGCATTCATCAATCATCACTACACAGTCTGCGAGCCAACAGCTATGCCATTCAAGACTATTTGGACACCATAGCTGAGGTTATGCTCCAACCATTCAGCATTGCTGGATGTGGGGAAATAATGACCCTCATAGAGTGTGCTCAAGCCGATTTAAATCGCATTATCAACACGATAGACAATCTGCCTATCCTAGATGCCAAAGCGGTTGAAAAAGGCGATTTAGAGGCTATTCCTGAGCCTTCATCTGATGAACCTGATACCTCGTCTGATGCAGCGTCAGGAGCAGCCAATTACGGCAATGGCCCCTCTCCATTGGAAGGGCCGCACGATCTTCGATGGATCGGGTCAAATCAGTGGCTTGTCATGCGCTACATTGACAAGCAACCGAAAAAGACTGCCGACTATTGGTGCATGATCTATACCTTGACCGATAAGGATAAGGTTTTTCGCTGCACATCAGAGGCTCAGTATTGTATTGATCGACTGGAGGAGCGTGGATTGCTAATTCACGATCGTAACACCGGTGAGGTCATCGCAACCCATTAAACCCGTTAAGCCCAAAGCGTTGCAAGCTCCTTTCGGGGAGCCTTGCAGGTCGGGATACCGAGGTCATTGTTTGGGCAATGATCAACTACATACACACAAGGAGACAGCAATGTCTAATATAGTGAATTTTCCGCAGCAGGCGAACCTTGCTGTGGAGGTCAAGCCGCGAAAGCGGAACAGTCACCATGCTCGGTGGTACAATCAATTTAAGGAAGGCAAATTGTCTTCCGATGATGCTATCGCCAAGCTAGCACGATCGGTAAAAAAGGCTGATGAAGGATTCGAGCGCGGCTCCCTCATCATGACCCCTACGGTGAATGCAGGGCTTGACATGAGCGAACTGCAATGGGATCGCCTCGTGTGCTGCTACATGTTCTATTCTGCCAAATATTGGGGGGATGGAGACTGGTTGGCGTGCGATGCAGCTTTGGAGAATGGGGATGCTATTTTGGCTTCCTACATCCTTCCAGAGGTTGATTTTGTTATCACCACATCACCTGATCGTGACATTACAATGTTCATGACCAAGGCTGATGTCGAGCACCATTTGTAGGAGGCGGACATGAGCGACAAAAAAACAGTCATCGTGGAAGCGGCTTTCACAGCCCAATATACGTTTGAATTTGAGGTTCCAAGCGGAAAGCTTTATGACGAGAGATACATCATTGAACGCTTATGCAACAAGGATATTTTCACCTCATTTTCAGCCTATGGCGAAGATGATGAAAATGGCCTAACCAAATTGGGATTGAATGAACATGTTCTTCGAGAATATGGTATTCGAGCCACCCTTGACTTTTGGGATGGTGATCCCTCTCCAACTGGTGCTGAACGCTCTCGACGAGATTGGGAAATCTATGAAAAGTGCGAGGATGAAGAATGAAAAAGACAATCATCCATGTAAATCAACACAAGATCAAAAGCAACCGCAAAAACGGTGTTGTGGAGCCTGTGCTGACCTGCAAGACATATAACAGCAATGTATATGCTCATGAAGCCATTATCTTAGATGCTCAGGGAAATGAGGTAGCTCGGGTCGTGTATCGACCTGACAAGCCTCTTTCCTGTGGGGCGCATGTTTGGATCGAAACCAATTTGAGGT
>Ga0208644_1003823_pt1 | contig 11531 bp, 23 predicted proteins | sample VirMetDEL_Nov_18_FD_184517 | JGI IMG/M metagenome (GOLD analysis project Ga0208644, IMG submission 184517) | Aqueous microbial communities from the Delaware River and Bay under freshwater to marine salinity gradient to study organic matter... | ecosystem: Environmental > Aquatic > Marine >... | reverse complement strand
GATTCTATATAATCAGCAGTTTCAATTCCTTCTTTATAGTAAGACGGGTTAATATTATCCATAGTTTTCTACATCCAATAAATCTTTTAAAGGAACTAGCCAACCCCATGAAGTATTACTATCTCCCCCTGGAACAGAACGATACTTATTTTTTTCAAGAATCTTTTTTAATCTATCTGTCTCTAAAGAAATAGCAAAACAGAATTGTTTTCCTTTATATAAATTAATAGTCCAATACTTTGATTCTGTTGTATTTATCCCACTATCTTTCCCCCTGCTTTTATATTCACAAAAGTGATTACCACTCTTAATCCACTTGTCTATCTCGGACTTAACTTCTACATTGTCCCCTTTTAATATCTCACCAATTATTTTTTCCCCACTCTTACCTACCTCTAAGTCGTATCTAAAATCTGAATTATGTTTCATTAGTTTAACTTCTTTCTCCATTCACTTATATGTAATACATTATCATGACCATTAGTCTTGGTTTCTTTTTTCTTCTCTTCAATGTTCACTACACTTAAACCAATTTCATACACCATGTCAGGGTCATCCAAAGCTATTTGGCAAAGGCCCATAGCTACGGTATAGCACATGACTTTATCATCTGTATCTTGTTTATAGTTAGAATGTAAACCACAGGCAAACCTGTTATCACCATAAGGTTTAATGACAATAACAACACTGTCATCATCAATTGGTACTTTTTTCATCGACTATCTCCTTTGGATTATTTAATTCTACATACCAACTGAACTTAGGGTTTCTTGCTTTTGACTGTTGTTGGGGCAAGTATTGAATGTTATCACCCCAACATTTATATTTATACTCACAGAAAGAACACACAGTACCTAAAACTTTATTGCCTGTCGGCTTTTGGTAGAACATTTCTTCTACTAAATCAAAACATCTTTCAAAAGGCTCATCCTTCATTAAGGCTTTGATATTTTTATAAACAATATCCAACGCTTGTTTACGATACTGTTCATCTTCTTCAGGGGGACTGCTTAATAATAATTCACCTGTAGATTTATTAACTACAATCCAACCACCGAAAGGTTTGGCGGTGGCTTCTGAATACAGATACCCTTGGGATAAGTATCCGAAGACATCACCTTCTACAAACTTATCAAATCCACCGCCCTGTTCCCCAAACTTTTTCTCAAAGGCAAACGGTGATGCACTCTTGATGTCATAAACCTTATCATCTATAATGATATCGTATGTACCTTTTATGTCGAAGTATTCTGTTTCTAACTTCACATCACCTTGTAAACCATTAATGTTTGCCTTAACTGTTTTTAGTAACATCACCACAACGGCTTCAAGGATGTCACCAAATAAATTTCTTAACTTGTAATTATAATTGTCAAAGTTCTTTAATGAATCATCATTGAAATACTTCTTTTCCATTTGTAATTGGCATAGGGGTCTACCAATACTGGACATTCTAATTCTAAATTCTGTATCTCTTTTATCTGTGAATTGTTTTTCGACTGCCTTTCCACAGTCTTCTTTAAACTCTTTAAGAATCTGTTTAGGTATGGCGACAGGCTCGTTTTGAGCCTGTGCCAAAAATGATTTTACTTCTTCTAAGAAAGTCAAGCTGACATTTCCTCTAAAAGAATTTCATCATCTAAATCATCTGCTGTTGTGGATGCCTTATGTTTTCTTTTTAAGGCTTCAGCATACTCCCTCTTGACATAATCATTCTCACTTTTAATATGCTCTTTAAACATATTGAAGACTTTCTTATCTTCTTCTGAGAACTTCACATCTTTATTGGAGTCTTTTATCTTAGCTACAAAGTAAGTCACACTACCATTGGTATGTTTCTCTGTACCAAAAAATTCTAGTACAGTATTCAACATAATCTTATTTCTTTTGGATAGACTTTTTAATTGTTCCCCGATAGGTAGGAAGTTCACACCCCGTACTCGATACAAGGCGGGTTCATTAACCAAGGATGCTTCTTTCCCTTTAGAGTCTTTACCTTTGATAGTGACAAGACCAAACACATTTCTAAAACATGTAATCTTATCTTGCTCTATCTTATCGGCAATTTCAAGTCCGTCTCTCATCGACCTCGGTATGCTACCACAAGCCTCTGTACCATTGGTATCAGGCTTTGCATCAGTCCAACTAGTAAACATGACTGATTTGTAATTGTTTTCCTCATTCTCTTCATCATATTTTTTATACTGATATGTATTGAAGAAAGGTCTAAAGGACACCTTCTCAGCATAGATAACGCCATGCTGTTGAGAATCTACCTTAAACAATCCTCGTTTTATAAGATTGCCGTCAGCATCCTCGGAGTCATAGTTAATAGATAATCGTGACAGTATTGTACCGTCACCACCCCCTGAGTCAGTTTCTTGGCCTATCAAAGCCATTAACTTATCTTGGGATAAATTATCTATATCTGTCGTTAAGTCATTCGTCATATAATATTCTCCTATTATAGTTTTTATGTGCTAGTATACTATCATATATCTGTGGATAAGTCAAGCCAATTTTTACCTTTTTTTATTTCAAAGTCTAGTGGCACGTTTAACTCACAGTCATATCTTTGTAATAAAGAATCTTTAACATTAGTGAATCCTGTTTTGATAATACTAATCGCTTCATCAATCTCATCAGGATGAGCATCAAGGACCACAGAATCATGGACTGTATTGATGATAACACTTTTAAGATTCTTTTCTTTTAATAATTCCCATACATTAATACATGCAATGGGAACAATGTCAGCCGTAGCAAATCCCTGAACAGGATAGTTCTTAATTGTTGTACCATTAGAGTAAACATATTTACCACTATACCTATCAATGTTTCGATACACATTAGGAAAGTAATATTCTCGACCACTCGGTAGTCTAACGATACTTGTCTTATAAGCCTTCTCTTGTAAATGAACATGCCACTTTGCAATATCTTTATACTTCTTTAAAAATTTCTCATAGTATTCCTTTTCTTTTTTCTTACCCATCATTCCACCATACAGAGGTTTAAATGTATGAGCCTTTGCATCTTGTCGTGAACATCCAATAATGTCTGCAGTGTATTGGTGAACATCAACACCGTTCTTAATGTCTTCCATACCTTGTTTATCTTGGGCTAAGAAAACGGCAGTACGAAATTCTAGTTGGGCAAAGTCTACTTCAATAATCTGCCCACCTTCAAAGCGAGATTTAATTACTCGCTTCACAGGAAACTTATCACCCCTCGGCATATTCTGGAAGTTAGGTTTGGAAGACGATAACCTACCAGTTGTAGTAGTATACTGATTGTATGAGGGGTGTAAGATATTATTCGCTCTTGTGTTATCTCGGATACCTGTAACAAAAGTATTGAGGTATGTTTCAATCGCACTGTATCGAATAATACTATCGACAAAATCTTTTAATGCACCGTCTGATGTCGCACTAATTCTAGTTAAGGTTTCTTTGTCTGTTTTAAATCCACCTTGAGATGCGTCATTAACTGTTCTTGATTTATAATTAAATCCTGCGGGGGCTTGTGTTTGAATATATAACATCCCTTCCTTTTTACATTTAGGACAAATGTTTAACATCTTAGAAGGCTTACCGTCTTTATTCTGTTTTCTGATATAGCCAACACCACTACAAGTTCCACACTGTTGGGCAACCGTTTTGTATACTTGGTCAGTATGTTTGAGAACTAACTGTTGAAAATCTTTCTCTGATATTTTAGGTCTTCTCTTTTGCTTACCACTATTCTTATCCACACCAATATTAAATAATGTAGCCCAAGTATTTTTATCCTGAACTTTTCTAGAGTAGATAACTTTTGATAGGTCCTCTGTTGATGATAAGTTAATAGGCGTATCACCCATGAATTGTTGAATAACTCTGTTAATCTTACTCTTTAATTTGACATACTCTTCATTCAATTCTTTTTCCACAACATCAAGTTCTGTCAAATCAATATAGTTTCCATTACATTCCATATCAATTAAGACACGTAGAAAATCATTCATAAGATTCAGAGTAGGCTTTAAGATGTTATTCCCCGGCTGATTGAACAATCTTACTTGTGTAAGATATAGTTGTTTAGTAATAGCTACGTCTTGCTTACCATACTCTTCTAATTTTTCCATAGGAATTTCATCTACACCATATCCACTATCCATGTAAGACGCTAGAATATCGGACTTAACACTTAGACCTCTTCTCTTACATGATTCTTTTAAAGAGATAGATTTATTTTTGACACCTCTGTTCATCACATACTCAGCTAACATAGTATCATAAAGTTTGCCGTTATAAGTAAAGCCAAACTCATACATCCATGACATATCAAATTTTAAATTGTGGCCTACGACTAAAGTAGAATCATTTAAAATCTCTTGGATTCTTTTCTTACTCTCTTGTATTTTCTTCATGTCCTTCATATCTTTATGATAGAAGAAAAAATATTCATCATTAATTCCTACGCTAACAAGTCTATTGTCAGGATGAAAAGGTGTAGGGTCACCGTCTTTGGTGAATGTTGTTTCAACATCTAATACTGTAATCAAATTGTCTTCCTTTCTATATAATTGATTTATATTGTGATAGGGCAGGGATTAAGTGTAATTGGAATACAGGATGAGTTCCTGATAATTTATTTTTGGATATAGAGATTGTTCTTGTATTACCTTCATTAACATTCTCTTCATCTGTGTCATTCTTTCCAATACCAACAATCAAATCAGCTTCCGCCGCCTTGCCTGTCTTAGAATTTTCCATAACATTAAAACTCAAATTTAATTTACCATGTCCTTCTGCTGAGGCTTGGGACATACCAATCACTAAACAGTTATGTCTTTTGGCTAACTCTCTCGCTTGTAAATAAATATCTCGTAGCTTCTCATGAGAAGAATTAAACTTACCTGTCACATTAACTTTGTCTAATTGGTCAATGATTAAGATGTCTACTTCATTATCTTTACAGTAAATATCTAAGTCTTCCATAGTCATACCTACTTTGTCATGAGTAAAGATTCTAGATTTAATTTTATTCCACTGTTCCTCTGCTAATTTTCTACTCCCATTGTACACCTCTCTTCTTGTAATATCACTACAAGCATTAATCATTCTCATCTGTGTACGTTTTGCAGGTTCTTCGTTGATGAAGGAATGGCAGTTATGTCCTTGCCATGCAAAGCCATTTTGTTTAGCAACCAAGCTAACCCAAAAGGCAGTCTTCCCTGTCTCAGGTCTAGCGAACACAACCATAAAGTTACCTCGACCAATACCCCCTGTGGAATTTTGAAGTTCATGAATGTTAAACTCGAACTCCCCATTGTGTTCATTAACAGAAAGTATTTCATCAAAGTCCGTACTTACTAAAGTGTCTTCTTTGTCTTCAAAGTTTTCTTCATCAACCTCATTAAGAAATCTTCTAATCTCTTGGAAAGAATGTTTACTAGGATTGTTTCCTAATTCAATACAAAGTTTAGACATCTCATCTGCCTTAGCCATTTTGTACATACTCTTGATAGCATTTTCCACAATGGTATCAGACATCGGTGCTGATTGTTCTAGTCGACTGATAATGTTTTTAATGTTAAGTTGAGCATTAACACTTTGATTAGCGAAGTATGTTTCAAAGAAACTAATTCGTAAGTCTTCAAAGGTAATCTGTTCTAGTTGAGGATTGTCCTCATAGATTTGACAGATTGCATTGTAAATATCTCTTACTCCATTAGAGAAGAAATCTTTATGAATAATTTTTTTAACTCTAAGAAAGTTCTTTTTTTGTAATAGAATTTTGAGAACATATAATCTTAGGTTTCCGTCTTCCATGTTTGCCTTTCTATCTTACTGTGTAAGATTAGTATTGTATCTCCATTAGTCTTGCTTCCATTTCACACTTAGCAATTTCTAATTGTTTTAAACGCTCTGAGTCACAATTCACTTTAGTTTCTTCCACGATAGGTTCTAGCTTTTCTATTTTAATATTATCATTTCTATCTCTATCAATAATAAAAGAACAGCCACTAGTAGTAAATAAAAAAACTAAAGCAATAATAAATACAAAATAATTAAGGGGATTCATTATTGTAATTCCTTAATGATTCTTACGGCAGGTACTTGAGTCATCGTTTCTGCATCAAAGTATTTATCTCTCATGATACCATATTCTCTAAGGTTATTCATAGCACTTTCCTTAATCACATCTTCAAGTGATGCGTAGGTGTCTTCCTTCACAATGTTACTAAAGTCGGAACGATATCCTGTTTTGCTAAAGGGTAATTGATATTCTTTTAATCTTTCCCATGTAGCAATTTGACAACCACTGCTCTTATCTTTTTTCATAGGGACAAAGGTATGGTCATCATTATCCCCCAAGTCTTCTAAGGCTTTGTTGTAATAGCCTAAACTATACATCACTGTAGGCTCACCATAAATATCATCATACCTTGATGAACCTACTGTAACTATGGTGGCTACCCCCATGATATCCACTAAGTATTTCTTTTCTCTGTTAAACATTCCCATTTTATTTTCCTTTCTATTTGTATGAGTGTGTTTTGAAGTACTCTTCGTACATCTTTATTGTCTTAGCATCCCCTATAATTTTTAGCTTATAGTCTTGTGCTTCTTTTTCTGTTAGTTTAATCTTATCAACCAAACTATTTCGGTGATAATATTCTCTTGAGTTAGCATCTAATTGTCTTTCTGAGGTATTAACGGCAGTATCCCAAGTCTTCCAAAACTTCTTAACCTTTTCAGAACGACTGAATCGACCATTGATACCTTTCTTATTTCTGTATTGGGTGAGTACTGAATCTAACATTAATAACTCCAATCATACACAGGTAAATTAAAAAATACATAGCCAATAATAAATAAAACAATAGCTACGAGTACCATTACAAACCAATCTTCGTGCATAGTTCTTCCCCCCATTTTTTTAATTCGTCAATACTATAATACTTTAAATCTTTCTCAATCATTTCCACATAACTAGGAATGTGATAAGACATGGTATCTCTTATCTTAAAACTTTTTTCTGTAGCATCTTTGTCTAAACAAACAAAACATCTATCTACTTTGTCAGCAATAGGCATCACATAATCCTCAGGTAATCTTGTTCCCATAAGGGCAATGCCTGTTAAGTTAGCGAGAGCCACCTTACAGGCCGAGACACAATCTTCCACAATAATGCCAAGGTATTTATTAGTACCTACCATGAAAGGCAATGATGAAGTACCATACTTATACCACTTGGGAGTTATGTTCTCGGCCAGGCCTCTACCGATTGCACCCACGACAGTGCCGTCTTGTTCGATTAGAAACACAAGTCTATCTTGCTTCACATCATACATCAGCCTAGCCTCGGTATTCTCTAACTGATATTTAGAAATAAATTCTCTTGCTTTATTATTTCCGTAGACGGTTACAAATTCTTTAGGTAGGATGAAGTCATCAGTCAAACTTGACCTGTTCATCTTACTGTGTAAGAAATTTTGTAAGTCGTCTACGGTAGACCCAATAGTATGTGAGCCTTTAGCATCACAGTTAGCATGAAAACAGTACCATGACAATTTACCCTTTTCATTTCTAACTGATAGTGTATTACGATTCAAACAGAAAATACAGTCACCACGATACGCTTGATTGGAGTTTATGTTTAACTCTTGGATTTTATTTAATTGGTATTTGTATTCCATTTGCTCTTTCAGTATACACTTTTTTTACTAAATGTCAAGATAATTTTTTCCTTGACAAATTGAAGAAAGTATGATAACATCTACCTGTCGCTTGGGGGTTATATACTATATACTATTACTACAGGTGGAAAATCTATTCACTATCTTTACTAGCTAATCCTACATAAAGTATTTCTCTATCAGTTTCCTTATCGTATAATGATGAAGTTAATCCTTCTAAGATATACCTTTCCTCAGCTTCTTGTTCGGATTCTGCACTAACAAAATACTTTCTTGTCTTTGTTTCCTTTACATAAACTACATACACTTTAGTCGTAGTACCCATTGTTTTTCCTTTCTGTTAATCTTTCTACTTCATAGTCATTAAACATTGTATTTATTTCTTCATCAACAATACAACTTCCTCTCATTTGTTCTAAGTCTTCTTCGTCTTCGAGCCATGCTCCATGTCCTTCACATACAGGGCATTGCTCCCATTCATCATACCTTGGCTCAGGGCATACAGGTATGCGACCTAGTCCTTCACATTCAATACATTCTATTTTTATCTTAGTCATTATTCATCCTTTCTACTTTTTTTATTCTCACATAATCCCTTTCAAACATGATGACAGGATTTTGTCTTGACATCTTTTTAACAATACTCTTGGCTAGATTCTTTGCATTGTCAGGTGTATCAGCCAATATATTGTAATGTCTTACAGTGACTAGATGAGTATAAACTTTATACTTGTTCATTGTTATTGTGTGATAGGGAACAGTGGGAAATATATACACACAAACTTGGATTCCTTTCTTTAAAATTATTGTTAATAAAGATACTGCTCCCTATCATTTGTACATTCTCTCATACTTTGAACTCATTGTCAAGTAAAAAATGTACAAAACTTGCATGGCTAATGTGCCGTAAAAACACTTGTAAAATAAGGATTTTACGCTATAATATATATAATAGATACTAATAAAAAGGGGGTGAATTAAATGCATGTTTATGGTATTACTGAAAAATCTATCAATTTTTTTCTTAATCTGTTTGGTGGCAATCGTGTTAATGAAACAGGCATCAGGAAATTTGTTGAAGTCGAATTTCGACCATATGACAGGGAGTGGGCTTTCGAGAAATATAAAGCTGAAAGACTCAAACATGTCGCATAATGGATAGTTTTTTTCCATTTTAAAGAGCATACAGGGGGTACTTGATACCCCTCGTGTATGTTTTATCACAGGTTTAAAAGTCAGTATAAAAGATTTCCCCATGTTCCCTCATTTGTATTAGATGTTTTAGGGTTTGTTCTAAAAATTCTAATCTCTCGTATTCCTCATCATTCCAACCTTCCCCATTACGCCAATTCTTTTTAGCTTCCTCAATTTTATCTTGAGTATATTTTATATATTCAGCTAAGTAATAGACGGCCATTAGTCTTTATTGATATCTATATTGATAGAATCAATAATCACTTTCAATTCTTCACTAGTCTTGATAAGATTATCTCGTATCTCTTGCATAGCATGTTTGTTATTCCCATGAAAATGGGGATGATACTGCATCCATTCATACGCTAAGATACCACTGAGATATTTTTCTGTATCTCTTAAAGTGTATCGTGCCTTCTTTAGTTTATCAATCATCATTGTCTTCCCCTTCTATCTTTGCTTTTGATTCTTCGTAGTCACTAATCTCATAATCAATTTGTTCATTTAACCAATCTGAAAAATCATAGTCACTAATCTTTTCTATTGTTCCGTCATCCCAACTTAACTCTAAGGTGGCTTTCCAACCTACAACTTTTTTCATTCTATCCCCCTTACAAATTCTTCTATCTCATCAAATAATTCTCTACCTCTTTCGGTATTTCTTGTGCCGTCAGGATTGTCAGGGTCAGGCTCAATAAAATCCCCTAGATAACTTGGATGTGTATTCTCAATGAATATCCAAAACAATCTATCTGCTATCATAAATGCTCTTTCGTTAGTCATTATTCACTTTCCCTTTCTAATCTTTCTCTTGCTATTTTTTCTGCTTCTTGTTCTGCCTTAGCTACATCTTTATATTCTTTTAATGTTTCTTGTAAGGCTTCCTCATACCATTTTTCTAGTAGTACTTCATTGTACATACAACTCATTTTGTTTTCCTTTCTTTGTTGTTAAATATTTCTAACATTTGTTTATTATATCCCATAACATTGTCTAACAAATGCATGTCTAAATAGCCATACTCTCTTGGATATGAAAGGCCTTTACCTAAAACAAATTTATAATCAAACATTTCATTAGCTTTATTTAAGGATATAATTTTTTTTGGAACAGTATTTTCAAAAAGAATATTATCTTGAATAGTAAGTATTTCCATAAAAACTAAATAAGATACTTTAGCCCTTCTTGTTAAATGATTTGAATCACCTTGAGATATTTTATCTAAATTTAATTCTTTCTTTCTTTTATTTAACATTCTCAATCTAACATTAAAAAATGCTAAAAATTCAGGCCTGATTCTAAATTTTTGACCTTCAAAAAAATAATAACATCCACTAGGATATTTATTATAAAATTTATAATACTTTTCTACCCAAAAATTAATTTCTTCAATCTTATTTTTATGTTCCACAATATAACTTTTTTTAGAGTATAAGTTAGGTTTGATAACATCACTTAAAAATGTGAAATATTCTTTATCGGATTCGAATAATTCTTTTTGTTGATTTGTTAATTCATCATATGATTTATACATTAATACATCCCTTTTTATAAGTAGACAGGGGAATATAACCCCTGTCCTTGAAGTCGGATTGATTACGCAACTTTAGATTTTTTCTTAGCACCTATTTCAATAATCTGTTCTAGTAGATGTTTAAGTGGTTTGTAATTTTCTTGTACATATTCCACAAAATTTCTATCATTAAATAGATTATCTAAATCACTAGCATTTAGTGTCATCATCTTTGTAAAGAAAGTCGTACTCACATCAACAAATAAATCCGTATTGGATAGTTCGTTAATCATATCTGAACTAGATAAATCAGGTACTCTTCTTGGTGATTCCTCTACTGTTAGTGGTAGTTCAATATCATTGGTGTCTTCCACAACAACTTTGTCTTCCACAATTTCTATCTTAGGTTTTGTTTTATTGATAAATGAATTGTGGATGTCTTCCATTTTAGAAATCGTAATCGCATTACCTTTTTTATCTCTTAGTCTATTGTCAGTAATGGTTAGCTTTTTTCTAAATACTAATTGCCCACCCCTCGATATTCTACTGTTCATGACATCATAGGCATTTCTTGTTATTCCTAAATCATCATAGTAAGGATAACTTGCTAGAATATATTTTCTAACGGCCTTGATTTCCTTGTCAGCGTCTTTGTCTTTGAATTGGGGATAGACATTTTCCGATAAGTATTTAATTAAATCAAGTGTGGTTTCAGAATTTTCCACTTTGATTTGTTCATTAATTACATTATCTATTTTTTCTACAAGTGTTTGGTCAATCACTGTTTCTTGTTCTTGACTGTCTTGCGTTTTATTCTTCGTCATTTTATTTTCCTTTCGGTATTTTACTTGCATATTATTTCATACTTTGAATAACATGTCAAGAAAAATTTTTTCATTCTTACTGCGTAAGATATTTCTACCTGCGACATTTTGGCATATTTACTTTTTAATAATTCTGTGTTATTATATATCTGATAGTGGATATTATTTTTCATTATTTATTTCCTTATTTATTTGGTTGGAAAAAAGGGGGGCGTAAAAACCCCCCACTATTTATTTCTTAAACCTTCTATATCCTTTACTAATACCTCTCATATTACTATCTAATATTTTTCTTTTGCCACTACCGTGAATA
>Ga0208644_1003821_pt1 | contig 11536 bp, 20 predicted proteins | sample VirMetDEL_Nov_18_FD_184517 | JGI IMG/M metagenome (GOLD analysis project Ga0208644, IMG submission 184517) | Aqueous microbial communities from the Delaware River and Bay under freshwater to marine salinity gradient to study organic matter... | ecosystem: Environmental > Aquatic > Marine >... | reverse complement strand
CCCGTCAAAGTGACGAAGCATGTCTTGCTTAGCGGTACGGTGCTTAGCTGCCTCGTTACGCAAACGCTCCACGTAGGCACGATCAAACGTGTCGCCTTCCGGGATCTCTTCGATCTCAGGATCAGGCGCAGGAGGCTCGGGAGCCTTCGGAACGGCCGCCGCCTCGGCGGCCGCACTCACTGCCTCCGGCGACGGCGGGGTCGCAGAAGATTCGGGGGTTGCTTCATCTGACATCAGGACTCCTGGTCACTGGTAGGGGGCTATCGAAGATTGTAGCAGATCAGCCACCGAGCTGACGCATCAACTCCATAATGTCCGACGCAGCAGCCTCCGGGGTCGGGCCTGCCTGACCCATTCCCTCCAACGCATCAGCCGCTACGGTCGGAAGCCCGACCGGGCCCGGAGCAGTGTCAGGCGGGCCTAGCGGCGTCATCGGTGCGGGCGGCGGACCGCCCATCGGCGGCAACGGCTCAACCCGAGGACCTTCGGCCGGGGTCGGGGCCATACCCAACGCCGGGTCAAGGTTCGTGCGGTTACGGGCATCACCAATCTCTTCAGCCGCCAGCGTGGCGTGCGCCTGAATATGCTCGGCAATCATGTCCTTGTCTTCGTTGGACAGCATCTCGTAGTCGACCGTCTTACGGAACTTGTTGTGCTCCGCAATGTGAATCTCGTGGTTGTCCCACGCAAACGGCACCGACTGTCGACCCAACCCGAAGTGGGCGTTCTCACGGCGAGCACGGTCAACGTCCGGCGAAGTGACCGCCAGCAGATCTCGGCCGTTCGGAAGTTCAGCGAGCGCAATGAACGTAGCCGGAGTGATCTCTTGCGGGCCGTACGTCTGAAGCATGTCTTTAGCGAACTCCATCGACGCTGCACGAGACCGAGGCAGAATAGCTTCCTTCGGCACGATCGCCGTGGTCTGCCCACGCAGATCTTTGCCGTTCCACTGCACGTCGATCGGAGCGTTGCCCGGGATGCGGACGGTAGCCCGACGAGACTGCTTCAAGTCCTTCGTCTTATCTTCGTAGATGGCAAGCACCATCGACATCAAACGGCCGAACGCACCGGCAGCTTCTTTCGTGAGACGCCCGATCGGGGTCGAGTCTTTCTCAGCCAAGATCGTCAAACCAAACCCAGACTCGATGTTGGCCGGGGCTGATCCTCGAGAAATGTCGTGGACGCCCATAATGTCGTCCATCTCGTCCGCCAGCCGGTTCGGTTGCTGAATCCACCAGGCAGGCATCTGCGGCGGAGTCAAATAGTCCGGCTTGACAGGCAACGAATCGTTGTACGGCACGACCTCACCGGCAAGGTCGGTGAGCTGATCCATCATCTCGATGCTGGAGTACGGCACCATCAGACGGGCGTTACCTGCGAGCTTCATGTGCTCAGCGATGCTTGACCACGACACGTTCATCAACGTCTGAAGCGGCCGAGCAGCCGTCAGCACCGTGTCGCCCGTCCACCGGTTCTCTCGCAGGGTCTCACGAACAATAACGAGGTTCAGGCGGTCCTTGAACGGGAACGGCCACACGTCATCAAACACGACCTTGTCGTCAACAACGACGCATACCCGCCCGTCCTCGTTGTCTTTCGTCGGGCGTTCGTAGTACGTCAACACGGCCGTAAGGTCGGTCAGCTCAGCGTCGCCGCCACGATCAAACGACATCAACTTGCGGTGGAACGGGGCAAGACCGGCGGTAGCGTCCGCAGGCGGCAGCTCCTCCAGATCAAACATTTCTTTCACCTGCTCCGGCGGCAACGCAACGGCCTTGATCCAGTACCGTGCCTTCTCCGGGTAACGAGCGCCGGGCTCCACCACAAACTGGGTGATGTTCAGGTGTTCCTCGTACGTGTCTCCCTTGATGTCAGGAGACCCTTGCATGTCGTCTGCCAGGGTCGGTTCAAGATCCGGATCCCAATCGACACACATCGCAGCGGTGCCGCCCTTCATGACGGCATAGTACATATGCTCCCGCAACGACTCCCAGTCGTGATCGTGGCAGACGGTACGGGCAATCGTTTCCGCTAGACGGGCGCCTCGCACATGCGAGTCGTCGGCCGCCGACGGAGGCACCTCGAACTGAAGTTCACGCTGCATCAGCGTAGAAATAATCGTTCGAGTGTTCGGCCACATCCGGTTTACGGTGGCCTGAACACGTTCCGGATCTGACGGGATCTCGTCAAGCGTACCGGCGCTCTCAGAGAAGTACAGCCACTGGTATCCGTGAAGGAACGAGTGGTTCATCCAGTAGTCGCGGGTCTCTGACCGCAGACCCTGAACAGCTTCCCAATACAGGTAACTAATCTCGGCGGCGTTGTCGTCCTGGCCTCCGTACGTGGAGGTAAACGTAGAGGTGTCAGCCATGCGACAATCTTAGCCTAAATGCCTTCAGGCTTCTTGACGGACGGCGGTTCGGGAAAGATCCCGCCGTTCTCCATCAACTCCTTCTGCATCTTCAGATGCGCCTTGACCCGCTCATCTTCCTGCGACTTCACGACCCTACGGGCAGCGTCAGGCAAATGATTAGCTTGAAGAGCAGCAGCAGTCAGCCGCTCACGCTCACCCTGAGCATTCCGGACTATCGCAACAATCGCCGCAACGAGGGCAGCATTCGTCAAGGCAAGCGCCCACACAGCCCCAATCATAGTCCTGCATCCTCGGCCGTCTCGTACGCTTCGAGAAGCTTCTGGGCCGCTTCCAACTTACGGGCCAATCCATCATTCGCTTCTTTCAACTCGACGTTCTCGGCAACCGCAGCGTCGATCTGTTCAGGGTCAATAAGCCCCACGAGCTTACCGGCGTGCCTGGCACAATCGACACAGATGTCATAGAACCCTTCCATGTCGATGTGGTTGCCGCGCAACACCGGCTCGTCCGTGCCGGTACGGTGCGGCATGCCGCACGTCGAGCAGTGAAAGAACTGCGAGTCCAAACCATAATCAGCAATCAACGTCCATGAGGCGTGCGAAACAGCCACGTTTACTCCAATGCTAGGGGGCTCCCAGAATCATAGCAGATCACCACCTGCCGATGACCGGGATGTTGCGGCGCTTAGTGGCTCGCCTACCGGCCAGCTCTGCCCGGTGCGCAGCCAACCGCTCCTCCATCGTGACCGGCTCCCGGCTAGGCGCAACCCACGCAGGCAACGTCTTGAACACCTGCACGCCGTAACTCAACGCATCAACCTGATCGTCGTGCGTTGTCTTCGGGAACTTCGTTAGTTCCCTCTCAAACTCGCCCAACCAGTCAGCTTTCCGAGGGAACCACAACAAGCCATTGAGAATCTCGTACTGCACCGGAAGCGACCGGATCACCTTGTTTGTGTCCGCCTTCAACTTCTGCACCACCACACCCGGCGCACCAACAAGCCGCCGGATCAAGTTCGTACCAAACGTCTTGTCCTCAATGTGGATCGCCTGCAACCCGTAATAGTCGTACCAGTCCAACACCAACGACTCGTGATGCTCGGTCGTGATCCGTTCACGCTCCACCGCCCGAAGGAACAACCGGCGAGGCATTTCCTTCGACACGTCAAACACGGTCATCACCGTGTAGTCCGACCGTTTCGTGTCCGTGCCAGCAACGTCCAACGTAGCGAACCGGTAGCAGTCGTACTCCTCGACGTACTCGACAGCGCCGTTCGCATCCGTCGTCGAATAGATCCCGTCCTCAAGTTCGTAGTAGTTGAACGGCCGTTTGATGATGTTGCCGTCATCCAACGACGGCACGCCCTGATACAGGGCCTGGAACCACATCGAACCCTCAGCGGACCCGTCCCGAATCTCGATCAGGTCCTGAGCAGTGAACCGCTCCGGACACAACGCCTGCCCCTCTTCACGGCCTAACGGGTCCGCAGGTTCATCGTCGCTCGGAGTCCAAATAGCTTGCAGGTTGATCTTTGCCCAGTTGTCCCCCATCTTGGGTTCCTCCGGGACACGCTTACCCGTCAGATCGTCCTCGTGCCAGCGGGTCGCCATCAGAATCACACGGCACGGCGTGCCGTCCTCCCACGGCTCACGACGAGAGTACAGCGTCGAATGCCACCACGCCTCCTGAGCGTCCCGGATCGTAGCCGACATCGCTTCCTCAGCGTTCTTCACCGGGTCGTCCACAATAATCAGCTGACCGCCCGAACCCGTCAACGGGCCGCCCACACCGGCACACTTCATCATGCCCCGGTGGCCTTCGAGATCGAACTGCATCTTGGACGACTGGCGGCCGCCCGTCACCTCGATCCCAAACTCGGGATGGTCAACAATATGGTCCCGCACCTTGCCGCCCCAGGAACTGGCAAACGTCGCTTCGTACGAAGCCAACAACACCGAATACTGCGGATAGTTCGACAAGAACCAGGCAGGCAAATGCTCAGAGACCAGAAACGACTTGCCGTGCCGTGGCGGCATCGAGATCGCCACGTTGTACACCGGCGAGTCGCCCCGGATCGGATGTACCAGAATCGGACGGCCAACCTCGTCAACATCGCCCGAATCAACCGGGACAGGGCCCGGCCCGTCAAAATACATGCGCCCCTCCATGAGCGCCATGATCCAACGGTTCAACAACTCGATATGACGATACCGGGTAGCGTCAGAAACTGACACCGCATAGTCAAGCGGCGACAGCATCTGCGTATGCAACTCCAACGCCCGAGCATACAACTCGATCTCTTCAGGCTTCGCAACCGCCAGATCCGACTCCGGGATCGACAACAACGCCTCACGAGCAGCCACATCCATTAGTCGTCATCCCAATCCGGATCGTTGTACGCCCGAAGGACATCTTCATCCGAGAAGTCATCACGGTCATCGTCAAGCCACTTGATCGACAATCCCTCCTCAGCGCACGACTCCTTCGTTTCCTCGATCACTACACAATCATCAGAACACGGGTAGAACGTCAGATCCGGGAAACTGTAGTAGAAGATGCACCCGCAGTAGAACACAAACAGGTCGTCGTCTTCAGAGTCGAAGAACATCTCACAACTCCTCCGACTCGACGTCGATCACATCGCCGTCAGCCTCCAACGCCAACCGGCGAGACTCCAACGTCGTCTGCAACTCCGCCACCTTCGCCAACGCCTCGTTCTGAGACAACGCAACAGCGTTAGGTGTGGCGTCAATCTCCACCTGCTTCTTCTCGCCATACGTCGAACGGTCATGCGCCGTCAACCACATCTTGATCGCACCCAGGTCACCCTGCTGCGCCATATCGTAGAGCACCTTCTCCACACCCTCACGGGCCTGCGCCAACGCATGCCGCTCCTCAGCAGCAAACTCGGCGTCATCAGCCCGGCGGCGCTCCACCGTACGATACGCAACGCCCGCCATCCTGGCAGACTCATACTTCAAGTTACCACGGCGAAGGCTCGTGAGATACTTCTCACGAGCCTCCGCATCAAACTTCGTGTTGGGATGTTCCGAGGGCATGCCCCCGATCCTACCACTTCTCTTTGTTAGCCCAATAGGCCGCCGACATCTTCCCCTTCGCAATGTTCTTCGCATGGCGAGCCTTGAACGACTTACGACGAGCCCGCTCCTTCGCCGTCCTCGGATTCTTGCCAGCACCAGACACACCCTGCTGACCAAACCGAATCGTCTTGATCTTGTCACCCTGCTTAGCCACAACAACATGCGACTTCGTCGGATGATTCGGCGTCCGCTTCGGCTTGTTGTAACCCGACACGCCAGCACGCTTCAACCGAGGATCAGCTTTCTTCGGCATCACTTACCCCTAGCACGCTTAGACGCAGACTTCGCAGCCTTCGTATTGGAAACATACTGCTTCCCCTTCTTCGAGCCCGCCTGCTTCTTTCGATTCGTCGCACGCTTCTGCGCCGGAGTCATCGAATCCCAAGCAGCCTTAGGCAAATACCGAGTCGTGCCGCCCTTACGACGAGCAGGCTTACCATCAGACGTAGTCCACTTCTGCTTCGTCCACGCATCCAACGACTTCTGAGACTTAGCTTTAGGCATCAGTTCCTGTACCCCCCGCCCGCAGCCTTGTAACGCTTCGCCAACATCTGCGCCTTACGAGCAGACCACTGACCAGGCTTACCGCCCTTACCGCCAGCCTTGATCTCGTTGAACATGCGCTTCCGCATCGCAGGCTTCGTGTAGTTACCCGCCTCGTTCACCCGAGACTTCGCCTTCTTCCTCGCAGGCGCCTTCTTCTTGGCAGGCATTACCGATTCTTTCGAGTCGTCTTCTTCTTCGCCCGAGCAGCAGCAGCCTTACCAGCCTTCGTGTACGGGTACCTCTTACCCTTCACCATCGGCATCAGAATCTCCTAACTAGATAGATGGAACACCGTCCTGAACAAGGTACCGGATCTCAGCCGAAGCATCACCGATACCCCACAACTCGCCCTGCGGCGGCAGGTCAATCGGCCCGAACACGTTCGACTCGTTGCCAGACGCAGCCGGAACCGGGAACCCGTTCGAGGTCGTCAACCCAGAACTACCACCAACGTACACGTCAGCAGTATCCAGATTGTAGACCCACACACGGCGAGAATAAGACGCCGGACCGACGATCTGCGCCGCCGTCCCGGTAAGAGTTTGCGTGTTGCCGGTAAGACCGGCTCCTGAGTTTGCAGCCATGCCGCTATGTTAGCAGACACTCCATACCTCCGACCGTTGGTGCCCACCCAACCCCGACAAACCACTGGTCACTGTAATACGCAGTGGGATGTTGATTTCCATATGTAAACGCTGGCTTGTGGGGGAGGGGGTATGCGCAGGGGGGCCACCCCCCCACCCCCCTCGCCGCACCCCCACACTCAACCCCCCCACCCCCACCCGGCAGGCAGGGGGGCAGCACATCAGCCACCACAAGCGCACCCCCTGCCCCTGCCACCCGTAGGGGCGCCGGGCAGGGGCAGGGGCAGGGGCAGCGGGGACCCTGCCCCCGTCCCCGCCATCCCCGCCACCGGCACCCCCCCTGCCCCCCTGCCCCCCTGCCATACGATCCCGAACGGGGGCGCCGGACGTGCCCCCGCCGGGCGTATCGGGGCCCGTGACGTAATGTTACAATCGTATTTCAATCCGCCCGGGGTCCTTGCGTTTCGCCCCCAACCCGGTACCGTGCTCCGCACGCCACCCCCCGCCGAACGGGGGGCACAACGAAAGGGGCAGCGATGCCGAACGAATCCACCACCACCACCACCACCACCCGCCCGGTAGCGGCCCGGGATCTCCGCACCGGGGACCGGATCCAACTAATGCCGGACTATGTCGTCACCCTCGTGGAGGACGCCCGTCTCATCACCACCGGATGGCGTGCCGGTCGGGACTTGTATTCCATCGCCGGGTACGTCGACGGGGCGGACGGGCCGCACTCCTCCACCGTGAAGGGTGACGCCATCTACCGGGTGATCGTCGACGCCCCCGAGCCCGAGCCCGAGCCCGAGCCTCGCCGGGTCCACCACCACAACATGACGGGCGACATCCCCGCCGAGCATCTCGCCGACGCTCTCGCCGGGTTCCGGGACGGGGCCGAGCCCGGCGAGTACGTCCGGATTGAGTGGCCTCACACTGCCGGGTGGGTTGAGATTGAGAACGTGCAGCGGGTCCGGGTGTCGATCACCGGGGACGTGCACGTCACCGCCACGGTGCGCCGACTGCCCAAGATGGGGAACTTGTACGGGCACGGTGACACGTTCGCCGGGTGGATCTCGCCGGGCCGGGGCGACACCGTCAGCTTGTGGCAGGAGATCCCCGTTAGCGCTGCCAATTTCGACGCCATCTACTGACCCGTAGCGGGGCACGGGTTCGACGCCCGGCGGCCGGTGCAATCCCGGCGGCCCCACGACATGCACCACAACACGAAAGGAACACGCATGCGCACCACCACCACCCCAACCCGTACCCCGGCGATCGACGCTCTCGCCGCCCGGGCCGCCGGTAGCTACCCGGCGCCCCCGGCGCCCCGAGTGATCCGGGACCGGGTTCTCACCATTGCGCTCGGGGACCTACTGCCGGACGGGTCCCGGGTTCCCCGTGCCACGTTCTACGCCATCGCCGGGGAGATCGCCGGGGCCGTCGACGATCACGGGGGCACGGTGTACGCCATCACGTACGGGGACGGGTTCGGCAGCGACGGGGCGAACGATGGCGTTCCCGAGCATTCGGCCGTGATCCTCGCCGGTAACGTGGCGGACGTGGCGGGGTTGCGCCGGTACGTGGCGACCCATCTGCGCCGCTCGGGGATGACGTCCGCCGCATGCGCATTGGACTACGCTCATGAACCCGTGTTCAATACCCCGTCGGGGGCCCGTCCCCGGCGCTGATCCGGCGCCCGGCGTCCACGGTGCGCCCCCCTGCCGGGGGGTGCCGGGTTCGATTCCCGGGACGCCACGACATCACCACCACCGAACGAAAGGGTTCGACATGTCACACCTTCCACCCGCCACCGTCCGGGGCCGCCGGGCCCGTCAGGCAGCGATCGGCCGATCGGCTGACGTGCTGCCGTCCGCTGACGTCATGCGCCGCAATCTGTTGGACACTCTCGCCGGTGCCTCGCCGGACGCCGAACATGAGGGTGCGGCGTGGTATCTGGCTGCGCATTCGATCGCCGCCGACATGGCGACCCGGCACGGGCTGACGGTGGCGCAAGCTGCCGGGGTCCTCGCCGCTCTCTCGCCGCAATGCGGATGGGCCGAGAATATCCGGTTGGCTGACGCTGCATGCGCTGCCGGGGCAGCGTCCGGGCACACCGTCGACGCATGCCGTAAGGCTGACGCCATACTCGCCGGTGCGGACCCGTTCGACGTGCTCGGGGGGCGCAAGGTTCGATCGTTCTATGCAAACATTTTGCGCCCGACCGTGGCGGGCCCGGTGACGGTGGATCGGCACGCCGTCGACATGTTGTGCGGCCGCCGGGGTGCGGTTGAGGATCGGGTACTCGAACGGGTCGGTGCGTATGCCCGGTGCGCTGCCGTTATCCGTGGCGTGGCTCGGGAACTCGGGATGCGTCCGCATGACGTGCAGGCGATCTCTTGGGTGGCGTGGCGGCAGCTTCACGACGTGGCCTACCGGTACGATCTCACCGGGCTGTAACCCGTACGGGTTCACCCCTGCCGGGCGCTACGGGCGCCGTCCGGGTCGTGCCGGGGCAGGGGACGACGTGCCCCCGACCGGGGGCCGTGAGAGAGAAAGGGGCGCACATGCGCCGTGCGAGTGTTGAACGATGGGCCTACGGGTGGGAGCTACCGCCCGGTGATGAGGATCGGGGGGCGCCGGGGCCGGTTGAGGCGTCAGCGGCCGAGCGTGCGGCGCTCGGGTTGCCCGAGCGTCCGGGGACCCTGCGATGACGGGCGCCGGGTACGGGGTGGACGCCGTCCACGGCGGCCGGTGGCGGGTTGAGGCGACGCCGGACGGCTGCCGGGCTCGGGTGGTCGACGCCGTGGCGGGTGGGGTGGCGGCCGTGTTCTACGGTGAGACGGCCCACACTGACGCCGACCGTTGGGCCTTGGACGCTGCCCTCACGGATAGGTTCGGCCGGTGACGGCCCGGCCGTGCCGTGAGTGTGGGGCCGGGATCCTGCCCGAGTGGCGGGTTCACGGCCGGGGTGGTGCCCGCGAGGTGTGGCACGTTCATGTCGACTCGGGGCGGGTGTCGTGCGATCCCGACCGCCGGTTGGCGTATCGGGATGCTGCCCGCCGGGCGGGTCAGACGGTGTCCCCGCCGTCCCCGTCCGGGGACATAGGGGCACTTCCTGACGTGCCCGAGGATCCTTACACGTACCCCCCTGAGTTTCCGGGGATACCGGGGACGGACCCTAGTTTGCCTCATCCTGTTGCGGAATCGTCATCCCCTGAGGCGTCCCCGGCCGTCCCCGCCGTCCCCGTCCGTTCGCTCGTGTCGACCTACTTCCACGGGAAGGTGTGACGAATGTCACACCGTCCTGACGTGCGAGTGTCAGAATCTGGGACTAGTGTCCCCGGGGCGGGGATGGATCCCCGCCGTCACCACCACCCTGAGGAGGGTTCCACCATGACCAATACCACCACCCCGACCGGCCCGGTTGCGCTCGGCAGCGAGACGATCGCCGCCCTCGAATCCGCATGGGCCGACATTCACGACCGCCACCCGGACGTCATCCCGAACGTCGTGTTCATCACGGGCTCGGGCCGTCAGGGTAAGCGTGCCGGGCTGAAGATGGGGCACGTCACACTGTCCCCGAACTGGTCGACGTACCGCATGCCGGACGCTGACCCCGAGGCGCCGGTCGACCGGTTCCACGAGGTGTTCATCGCTGCGGAGACGTTGGCGCAGCACCCGGTGCGCCTGTTGCAGACGCTGATCCACGAGGCGGCCCATACGGTTGCGATCACCCGGGGCGTGAAGGACGTGTCCCGGCAAAACCGGTACCATAACAAGCGGTTCCGGGCCATCTGCGAGGAAATGGGCCTGGCCTGGCAGCATCTGGCTTACAAGGTGGTCAAGAATGAGGAGGGCCTCGGGAACGTGGTCGATCATCCGGACTTCGACCCGGACCTGCCCGAGGCGATCCGCACGAACCCCCGCTGGCTGACGTGCGAGGCGAAGGCTGATGACGTGATCGGGTACTCGGACATGGAGATCACCGAGGAGACGGCCGAGGCGTACGTCGACACCCTCACGAACCTCGTGGAGAACGTGAGTGTTCAGGGTGCGCCGGTGCAGCTTGCAGCGTCCGCCCCGAAGCGCCGCCGCACGGTGTGCCTGATCCCGTCGAACTTGTGGACCGAGCAGTTGGAGGGTTACGAGGATCTCGTGGACACGCTCGGGGAGGTCCCCGAGGACGGCGAGATTCAGCGTATCGGTGTGCAGGTGTACGAGGGGCTGAAGGCTCGGGGCCTGCTGGTGCCGCACCTGTTCTGGATTGAGGAAGTGTGATGTCGCGCCTGCTCGATACATTGTTCCTGCTCGGGCTGTTGGCGCTGCTGGCGCTGATGGCGTACCGTACGAGCATCGTCCTCGGGCCGGATGCCTGCTGGACTAGCTGCTGAGGCAGCGGCCTGACCGGGACCGCCCGGCTCTCCGGTTCACGACCGGGGCAGGCACGACCACTACCGCCTGAGGAGGCACCACCATGACCCACAACTACGACACCTTCGAGGACTGGTACCGGGAGGTGAACCGCATTTGTGTTGCGACCGCCGGCGTCGGGATCGACGATCTCGCTGACGGCCCGTCCTTCGATGCGTTCGAGGCGGGCGACACGCCCGGCACGTACGTCAGCGACCGTCTGGCCTACGAGGGGTTCCCGTCGTTGTCCCGTAAGGCCCCGGCCGTGCAGAAGTACCGCCCGGCCGCTGGTAAGGGCGCCGGGTTCATCGCTGGCCGCCCGATCACTGACCGCTCGGTCCGGCACTACTGATAGGAGATAGAGCATGCGCACTGTTGACCCTGAGAAGTGGGTAGCGGTTCCGGAGCCGGAGATGCGCCGGTGGGAGACGTGGAAGCGGGAGGAGATCGAGTTCGAGTGCTCGAAGTGCCGTGTCGATCTCGGTTTCGTGGAGGGCGAGCACGAGGGCGAGTACGGGCTG
>Ga0208644_1003819_pt1 | contig 11538 bp, 1 predicted proteins | sample VirMetDEL_Nov_18_FD_184517 | JGI IMG/M metagenome (GOLD analysis project Ga0208644, IMG submission 184517) | Aqueous microbial communities from the Delaware River and Bay under freshwater to marine salinity gradient to study organic matter... | ecosystem: Environmental > Aquatic > Marine >... | reverse complement strand
TCCTGAACAATATAAATTTAGAGCTAGAATTGATAACTTTGCTACCCCAGTAGAACTTCCTGCTGGTGGGGAAAGAATAGTAAAATCAACTTTTTCTCTCAAATTGTATGGATATGTTGTTCCTGATAATGTCCAAAAAGAAATAACAGCGATTAAAAAATATAATTCAAGAACTAAAATAGTATTTAATATGGAATCCGTTACTAATTTATTTGATAGTTCTCCTGGTTCGAGAACTGATATTGACTATGGCAATCCTTCAATCACTTCATTTGAGGATAAGTAATTTTCAATATTTATAAATAAAATTAGATGGGAATCATATTAAGGTTAAATAAAGGCTCTGAGCTAACTTTTGCTGAAGTAGATGGTAACTTTCAGTCGCTATTTTATTCTGCTTCAATAGTTGGAACAGAATTAACCTTTTATTACCCCAGTAGTTCCCTCTCTCAAAGTGTAGACTTACGCAATCTCCCAGGATTCTCAGGAAGTGCTATATATAATGGTAATACCTTTGTTGGAGATGGTATAGGTACTTTTTACTTTACCGGATCTGCAATCCAAAGCATAACAACTACTGGAAGCAATGGGGTATTAATTGATCTTGCTGGTGGTGGGGGTGGAGGAGGAAGTGGTATCTTCCAACAATCTGCTTCTTCAGATGTATACTATACAACTTATTCACTTCAAGTTACAGGAAGCACAATCCAACAATCTCCTTTTACTACTATAGGCGATAATATTACAGCAAGTGATGATGGTACTGGAGGTGGTGTTGACAAATATGCTGTTGTTGTAAGCGAATCTGTATGGCATTATACGGACAATGTTGGTGTCCCAACCTCAAAAGCTTGGAAAACAGATTTAGATGGATCATATTTTAATAATTTTGATCAAAATACAGACACAGCTGAAATTTTGAGATTTATAGCAGGTTTATTAAGCTCATCTGCTCCCGCAGCTTCGCCTAATACAAAATATTACGATGCCTTAAATGGTACCAGATATGCTTCTACTGAAGGTACAGCTCCTGCTGGGGTTGTTCCACAAAGTATAACAGATCCTTATGTAGTTTACTTAAATGGAAAAGGATTTGCAGACACTGGAGATACTATTTTTAGTGGCATTAGTACTATTTATAATAGTTCCGGAATGTATTGGAATTATAGGTCTGTAGCAGGGGGTAGTACAACCATATCTTCTTCAAATGACACAGAATTATTTGGTTTAGGAGATCAAGGTGATACTTTTTATGTATCTGGATCTCAAAGTTGGTCTTTTGCAGACAATGCAGCAAAAACAGAAACCGCTAACTCATCATCAGAAGATTTATTATCTCGAACTGGAGAAGGAACATCTGATGGTTTAACAATAGGTTATATTGGCACTATTGATCCATTAATCCCTGCTCAATACCAAGATGGTAAATTTGTAAGCACATTCCAAGCTAATTTATATAATGGAGGAATTTCATTTACAAACTACACAGAATCAGTAGGATGGTATACAGTTTCTTCATCAGTAGCAGTTGCTTCAGGTTCTAGTAATTATTCAGATTTTAAAGAAGATCATAAAGAAATATTCTATGCTAATACTACTCAATTAGATAGTTTAATTCCTACTAATACAAGAGCAATTGGATATTTTGGAACAGCTTCATTAACAGCCACTTCAAGATCATTATCAGGTGCTCCATATTTAAGAACAGCTACTTATACAGCTTCAGGTTCAATTACAGGTGTATTTGACCCATTATTTGCAGATTCAACTACTTGTGCTAGATTTACTGAATCAGATCCTTTAGTAACATTAGGTGGCAATGCATATGGTACTTATGTATTAAGTACTAATGGTGGTACTATCCAAACAGCAAATGTGGTGTATGATTCTACAGGTACTACTGTTAGAGCCACAAGTACTGTCCCTTATGAAACAGATTTAATTAAACTAACAGGTAGTTTAACATTTAATGCTGGAACCTCAGGTGCTGATAATATTAACCAAACAGGATTAGGTACTACTTCATTTTCTTTCTTAACAAAAGCAAGAAATAGAAATAGTTCTGAAGCTACTTTAAGAACAGATAGTTTTGATTACCATAAAGCTGGAACTTTTAACCAAACCTTAGCTTCTGGTTCAATGGCTTATTATGGTAGAGCACAAGGGTATGATGGTGGTTCTTTAACAGGTACTTCTGAAGCATTTAGTGGTGAAAGTTATAGACTTCAAATCACAGACAATGCCCTAACAGGTTCATACTCAGATGGAGATGCCTTTGTAACAACTTATGTTGTTAATAATTTAGGAGCTAAAGACTTACAAGTTAAACCCGGGTATTTAGTTTATCCTGAAGGGACTTATGGGTATTGGATAACAGATCCTTCTCCATCACAATTATACAAATACTATGCTAGAGGTTTTCAAAGAAACTCTGCAACGGGTGCAACTAGTATGACTATAAATGTCGGTGCTACTTTAAATGCTTGGGAAAGTACAAGTGATGGGGTAGCAGTTGCTCTTTTATACAATAGCTCAGGAATTGATGTTTATAATCCACCAAGAATTTATGATCCTACGCAATTAACTTCTAATTTAATTAGTGGTTCAATGGCTAATGATAATGTTAAAAATCCATTTTCAATTCCTATTGCACTTTATGGAAATACTGGTGGTAGCTTAAATGGAACTACATATACTGTACCTCTTCGTTCAGCTGATGGTATGGTTTTGGATGGGACTTATCAAGATTTTATAGTTATAATACGATATAAAGGTGATCCAACCCCAGTATCTAGTATTAGTATTACTTATAGTTAATAGATAGAAGACCGTAATGGGATTAGATAAAATAAAAAAGTCGAATAGATTACTTGCGAGTAGAAGGTATACTCACGAGACCTTAAATGATAATCAAGAATCATTTACAAGAGTCCTTGACCTTAATACCTCCGAAATCTACACTCAACAAGATGCTATTCCTTCATCTTCATTACCTTATTCTGCTAGTGGGCAGGATCAACAATATGTCACTTCTGGAAGTGAAAATATTTTAAAGTATTACTACCAATTCGAATTAACACCTTCAAATGTTGTTAGTGGTTCTAAAACAGAAGTTTATTTCTTTGTTTCAGAATCAGGTCATGATCCTACAACAGCTATTGATCCTCAGTTGATTCATAGTGGTCAACAAACCAATTTTATATCTCCTAAATACTCAGTAGTTGATTTAACTAACGCTGATGCTGAAGATAATCCTGCAGGTTATAATATTGTTATCCGTGTAAATGGTACAAAACAAAATGCAGCTAACTACCAGTTTGATTATAAAACAGGTGTTGTACAATTCTCAGCTTCTGCACCCACCACAGGCGACACAGTTGTCGCTTCTGTGTATCAATACGTGGGTCAAACGTTAGATAGTTTCGTATCTTCTAGCGGTACTGGTGTTGGTTTCCCATTTACAGGATCAGCCCAAATTACGGGTAGTTTAGGAATTACAGGTAGTGTTAATATAGATTTAGATGGAGGTGATTTTACAATTACACCTCTTGACCTTCAAGATATTCCTACTATTGTAACTTATGATACAGTAACAGGAGAATTAGGATATGTAAATGTAACCTCTGGTACAAGTGGCTTTTCAGGAAGTGATGGTACTGCAGGTGTTAGTGGCACCTCGGGTACTGAAGGTTCTTCAGGAACCTCAGGTGAACAAGGTACAGATGGTACCTCAGGCAATTCAGGCACTTCAGGTACTGAAGGATCTGCTGGCACTTCAGGTGAAGATGGTTCCTCAGGTACTTCAGGCACATCAGGTTCAAGTGGTACTCAAGGTTCTTCAGGAACTTCAGGTGAACAAGGTACAGACGGTACTTCAGGTTTAAGTGGTACATCAGGTACAGATGGTTCTTCAGGAACATCAGGCGAACAAGGTACAGACGGTACTTCTGGTAAAAATGGTACAAGTGGTACCCAAGGTTCAGCAGGTACTAGCGGAAATGATGGAAATTCAGGTGAATCAGGTACTTCAGGTACAGCAGGTTCATCAGGTACTTCTGGTGATCAAGGTAGTGATGGCACTTCTGGTAATTCCGGTACTTCAGGTACAGATGGTTCTGCAGGTACTTCTGGGGCTGATGGTACTTCTGGTACTTCTGGTAAAGGAGGATCTTCAGGTACCCAAGGTTCAGCAGGTACTAGCGGAAATGACGGTAATTCAGGTGAATCAGGTACCTCAGGCACAGATGGCTCTTCAGGAACTTCAGGTAAGCAAGGAACAGATGGTACAGCGGGCAATGCAGGTACATCAGGCACAGAAGGTTCAGCCGGTACTTCAGGCTTACAGGGTACAGACGGTACTTCTGGTAAAGCAGGTTCTTCAGGTACTCAAGGTTCAGCCGGTACTTCAGGCAACGATGGTAACTCAGGTGAAAGTGGCACTTCAGGTACAGATGGTTCTTCAGGAACTTCTGGTAAACAAGGAACAGACGGTACTTCTGGCAATGCCGGTACCTCAGGTACAGATGGTTCAGTAGGTACTTCAGGCTTACAAGGTACAGATGGCACTTCAGGAAATAGTGGTACAAGTGGTACTCAGGGTTCAGCAGGTACTAGTGGAAATGACGGAAATTCAGGTGAATCAGGCACCTCAGGCACAGATGGTTCTTCAGGCACTTCAGGTAAGCAAGGCACAGACGGTACTTCAGGAGAAGCAGGTACAAGTGGCACTAATGGTTCAGTAGGTACCTCAGGTTTACAAGGTACAGATGGTACTTCAGGTGAATCAGGTACTTCAGGTACTCAAGGTTCAGCAGGTACTAGTGGAAATGACGGAAATTCAGGTGAGTCAGGCACTTCTGGTACAGATGGCTCATCAGGTACATCAGGTAAACAAGGCACTGATGGTACTTCTGGTAATTCAGGCACCTCAGGTACAGAAGGATCAGCAGGTACTTCAGGTTTACAAGGTACAGATGGTACTTCTGGTAATGCTGGTACTTCTGGTACTCAGGGCTCAGCAGGTACCTCGGGCAACGATGGCAACTCAGGTGAAAGTGGTACTTCTGGTACTGACGGTTCATCAGGTACTTCAGGAAAAACAGGCACAGACGGTACTTCAGGCAATGCTGGTACTTCTGGTACAGAAGGTTCAGCAGGAACTTCAGGTTTACAAGGTACAGATGGTACCTCAGGCAACTCAGGTACTTCGGGCACTCAAGGTTCAGCAGGTACTAGCGGAAATGATGGAAATTCAGGCGAATCAGGTACCTCAGGCACAGATGGTTCATCAGGTACTTCAGGTAAGCAAGGCACAGATGGTACTTCAGGTGAATCAGGTACCTCAGGCACAGATGGTTCTGCGGGTACATCAGGAAAACAAGGTACTGATGGCACCTCAGGCAATTCAGGTACTTCGGGCACTCAAGGATCTGCAGGTACTTCAGGTAACGATGGTAATTCGGGTGAGTCAGGTACTTCTGGTACTGATGGCTCAACGGGTACCTCTGGAAAACAAGGTACAGATGGTACTTCTGGCAACGCTGGTACCTCAGGTACTAATGGTTCAGTAGGTACTTCAGGTTTACAAGGTACAGATGGCACTTCAGGAGAAGCAGGCACCTCTGGTACCCAAGGTTCAGCCGGTACTAGCGGAAATGACGGAAATTCAGGTGAATCAGGCACTTCAGGCACAGATGGTTCAGCAGGCACCTCAGGAAAAACAGGTACTGATGGAACTGCTGGAGAAGCAGGTACTAGTGGAACAGAAGGTTCATCAGGAACCTCAGGTTTGCAAGGCACAGATGGTACATCTGGTAATGCCGGTACTTCAGGTACCCAAGGTTCAGCAGGAACTTCAGGTAACGACGGCAACTCAGGTGAAAGTGGTACAAGTGGTACTACTGGATCTACAGGTAGTTCAGGTGATATAGGAGGTGATGGTACTTCAGGTACCTCAGGTACATCTGGTACAGAAGGATCAGCAGGTACTTCAGGTTTACAAGGTACAGACGGCACCTCAGGAAATAGCGGTACAAGTGGAACCCAAGGTTCAGCAGGTACTAGCGGAAATGACGGAAATTCAGGCCAAAGCGGTACCTCAGGTACAAATGGTTCAACTGGTACCTCAGGTAAAACAGCCGAAGATGGCACCTCAGGCAGTTCAGGTACTTCGGGCACAGACGGTTCTGCAGGTACAGCAGGTAAACAAGGCACAGACGGTACTTCGGGCAATGCTGGTACTTCTGGTACCCAAGGTTCAGCAGGTACTAGTGGAAACGATGGCAATTCTGGCCAAAGTGGTACTTCAGGTACAAATGGTTCAACTGGTACCTCAGGTAAAACAGCTGAAGATGGCACTTCTGGCTTATCAGGTACTTCGGGCACAAATGGCTCAGCAGGTACCTCAGGTGAACAAGGAACAGACGGCACTTCAGGTAATGCCGGTACTTCAGGTACAGAAGGTTCAGCAGGAACTTCAGGCTTGCAGGGTACAAATGGTACTTCAGGCGAATCAGGTACTTCAGGTACAGAGGGTTCAGCAGGTACTTCAGGTTTACAGGGTACAGATGGCACTTCTGGTAATTCCGGCACTTCAGGAACTCAAGGCTCAGCAGGAACTTCAGGTTTACAAGGTACAGATGGCACTTCAGGAGAAGCAGGCACCTCTGGTACCCAAGGTTCAGCCGGTACTAGCGGAAATGATGGCAACTCTGGTGAAAGTGGTACTTCAGGTACAGATGGTTCTTCAGGAACTTCAGGTAAACAAGGCACAGATGGTACTTCAGGTTTAAGTGGTACTTCAGGTACAGAGGGTTCAGCAGGAACTTCAGGTTTACAAGGTACAGACGGCACTTCAGGAAATAGTGGCACAAGCGGTACTCAAGGTTCAGCAGGAACCTCAGGTAACGATGGTAACTCAGGTGAATCGGGCACCTCAGGCACAGATGGTTCATCAGGTACTTCTGGTAAACAAGGTACAGATGGCACTTCAGGTGAATCCGGTACCTCAGGCACAGATGGTTCAGCAGGAACTTCAGGTTTACAAGGAACAGATGGCACCTCAGGCAATGCTGGTACCTCAGGCACAAACGGCTCAGCAGGTACAGCAGGTAAACAAGGCACAGACGGTACTTCGGGCAATGCTGGTACTTCAGGTACAGAGGGTTCAGCAGGAACCTCAGGTTTGCAAGGTACAGACGGCACTTCAGGTGAATCAGGTACTTCAGGTACAGAGGGTTCAGCAGGAACTTCAGGTAAACAAGGTACAGATGGTACTTCAGGCGAATCAGGTACTTCAGGTACCCAAGGATCAGCAGGTACTTCTGGTAATGATGGTAACTCTGGTGAAAGTGGTACTTCAGGTACAAATGGTTCATCAGGTACTTCAGGTAAGCAAGGAACAGATGGTACAGCGGGCAATGCAGGTACATCAGGTACAAACGGCTCTGTAGGTACATCAGGTTTACAAGGCACAGATGGTACTTCAGGCAATTCAGGTACTTCAGGTACAGAAGGTTCAGCAGGAACCTCAGGTTTACAAGGTACAGATGGCACTTCAGGCGAATCAGGTACTTCAGGTACAGAGGGTTCAGCAGGCACCTCAGGCAAACAAGGCACTGATGGTACCTCAGGAGAAGCAGGTACAAGCGGTACTAATGGTTCAGCAGGCACCTCAGGCAAACAAGGCACAGACGGCACTTCAGGAAATAGTGGCACAAGCGGTACTCAAGGTTCAGCAGGTACCAGTGGGAATGATGGTAATTCCGGTGAATCAGGTACTTCTGGTACAAATGGTTCTTCAGGAACATCAGGCAAACAAGGAACAGATGGCACCTCAGGCAATGCTGGTACCTCAGGCACAAACGGCTCAGTAGGTACTTCAGGTTTACAAGGCACAGACGGCACTTCAGGAAATAGTGGTACAAGCGGTACCAATGGTTCAGCAGGCACCTCAGGTAAACAAGGTACAGATGGTACTTCTGGCAATGCCGGTACTTCAGGTACAAACGGCTCAGTAGGTACTTCGGGTAAACAAGGCACAGATGGTACTTCAGGTGAATCAGGTACTTCAGGTACAGAAGGTTCAGCAGGTACATCAGGTTTACAAGGAACAAATGGCACCTCAGGTAAAGCTGGTACTAGTGGCACTCAGGGTTCAGCAGGAACTTCAGGTAACGATGGCAACTCAGGCCAAAGCGGTACCTCAGGTACAAATGGTTCTACAGGTACTTCAGGTAAGACTGCTGCAGACGGTACTTCTGGTTTATCAGGCACTTCTGGTACAGATGGTTCAGCGGGTACAAATGGAAAAGATGGAAAAAATGGTACTGCAGGTAATTCTGGTACATCAGGTACTCAAGGATCTGCTGGTACCTCAGGAAATGACGGTAATTCAGGTCAAAGTGGTACCTCAGGTACAAATGGTTCAACTGGTACCTCAGGTAAAACTGCTGAAGATGGTACTTCTGGCTTATCAGGCACATCAGGCACTAATGGCTCTGCAGGAACTAATGGAAAAGATGGTATAAACGGTACAGCTGGCAACTCAGGCACCTCAGGTACAAATGGTTCAGCAGGCACCTCAGGTAAACAAGGCACAGATGGTACTTCAGGCAATTCAGGTACTTCAGGTACAAATGGTTCAGTAGGTACATCAGGAAAACAAGGAACAGACGGCACTTCAGGAGAAGCAGGTACCTCAGGTACAAACGGTTCAGCAGGTACAGCAGGCAAACAAGGCACTGATGGCACCTCAGGCAACTCAGGTACTTCAGGTACTCAAGGATCTGCTGGTACTTCAGGAAATGACGGAAATTCAGGCCAAAGTGGTACCTCAGGTACAAATGGTTCTACAGGTACTTCAGGTAAAACTGCTGCAGATGGTACTTCTGGCTTATCAGGCACTTCGGGTACTGATGGTTCCGCGGGTACAAACGGAAAAGATGGAAAAAATGGTACCGCAGGTAATTCTGGTACATCAGGTACAAATGGTTCAGCAGGAACCTCAGGCAAACAAGGTACAGATGGCACTTCAGGCAATTCAGGCACTTCAGGTACAAACGGCTCTGTAGGTACTTCAGGAAAACAAGGTACAGATGGTACTTCAGGTGAATCCGGCACTTCGGGCACAAACGGCTCAGCAGGCACCTCAGGCAAACAAGGTACTAGTGGTACCTCAGGCAACTCAGGTACTTCAGGTACTCAAGGATCTGCTGGTACTTCAGGAAATGACGGAAATTCAGGCCAAAGTGGTACTTCAGGCACTAATGGTTCATCAGGAACATCAGGAAAACAAGGAACAGACGGTACTTCTGGCAATTCAGGTACTTCAGGTACAGATGGCTCTTCAGGAACTTCTGGTAAACAAGGAACAAACGGCACCTCCGGTAAATCAGGTACTTCAGGTACCCAGGGTTCAGCAGGTACATCAGGCAACGATGGTAATTCAGGTGAATCCGGTACTTCAGGCACAGATGGTTCTTCAGGAACTAGTGGTAAAAATGGTACTGCTGGTACCTCAGGCAAAGCAGGTACTTCAGGAACAAATGGTTCAGCAGGAACATCAGGTAAAGATGGTGCAAATGGCACAGCAGGCAACTCAGGCACCTCAGGAACAAATGGTTCAGCAGGTACAGCAGGTAAACAAGGAACAGACGGTACCTCAGGTAAATCAGGTACCTCGGGTACTCAAGGTTCTAATGGTTTAAGTAGAGCAGATGGTACAAATGGTACTTCCGGAAATTCAGGCACTTCAGGTACCGATGGTTCAGGTGGTACTTCAGGGGTTGATGGTGGTTCAGGTAACTCAGGTAAATCAGGTACTTCAGGTACAGATGGCTCAACTGGTACCTCAGGTAAAACCTACACAGGGGGTACTTCAGGTAACTCAGGCACCTCAGGAACAAATGGTTCAGCAGGTACAGCAGGTAAACAAGGAACAGACGGCACTTCAGGCAACTCAGGCACTTCAGGTACAAATGGTTCAGTAGGTACAGCAGGTAAACAAGGTACTAATGGCACCTCCGGTAAATCAGGTACTTCAGGTACCCAGGGTTCAGCAGGTACATCAGGCAACGATGGTAATTCAGGTGAATCCGGTACCTCAGGCACAGATGGTTCTTCAGGCACTTCAGGTAAGCAAGGCACTAACGGTACTTCTGGTAAATCAGGCACCTCAGGAACCAACGGTTCAGTAGGAACTAGTGGTAAAAATGGTGCTGCTGGTACTTCGGGTAACTCAGGCACCTCAGGTACAAATGGTTCAGCAGGAACATCAGGTAAAGATGGTGCAAATGGCACAGCAGGTAATGCCGGTACCTCAGGTACTAATGGTTCAGCAGGTACAAATGGTAAAGATGGTGCAAATGGCACAGCAGGCAAATCAGGCACTTCTGGTACAAATGGTTCAGTAGGTACAGCAGGTAAACAAGGTACTAATGGCACTTCAGGCAAATCAGGCACAAGCGGTACTCAAGGTTCAGCAGGTACTTCTGGTAATGATGGTAACTCAGGTCAAAGCGGTACCTCAGGCACAGATGGTTCTTCAGGAACTAGTGGTAAACAAGGCACTAATGGCACCTCAGGTAAATCAGGTACTTCAGGTACTAATGGTTCAGTAGGTACAGCAGGTAAACAAGGCACTGATGGCACCTCAGGTAAATCAGGCACTTCTGGTACAAATGGTTCAGTAGGTACAGCAGGTAAACAAGGCACTGATGGCACCTCAGGTAAATCAGGTACCTCAGGAACAAATGGTTCAGCAGGAACATCAGGTAAAGATGGTGCAAATGGCACAGCAGGTAATGCCGGTACCTCAGGTACTAATGGTTCAAGTGGTACTTCAGGGGTTGATGGTGGTTCAGGTAACTCAGGTACCACTGGTTCTTCAGGTACTTCAGGTAATAATGGTACTAACGGTACCTCAGGCAAAGCAGGTACTTCAGGAACAAATGGTTCAGCAGGAACATCAGGTAAAGATGGTGCAAATGGCACCTCAGGCAATTCAGGTACTTCTGGTACAAATGGTTCAGCAGGTACAAATGGTAAAAATGGTGCAAACGGTACCTCAGGCAAATCAGGCACAAGCGGTACTCAAGGTTCAGCAGGTACTTCTGGTAATGATGGTAACTCAGGTCAAAGCGGTACTTCAGGCACAGATGGTTCTTCAGGAACTAGTGGTAAAAATGGTACTGCTGGTACTTCGGGTAAAGCTGGCACCTCAGGAACCAACGGTTCAGTAGGAACTAGTGGTAAAAATGGTGCAAACGGTACCTCAGGCAAATCAGGTACTTCTGGTACAAATGGTTCAGCAGGAACATCAGGTAAAGATGGAGCCATAGGCACCTCTGGAAATGCCGGTACTTCAGGAACAAATGGTTCTGCAGGTACAAATGGTAAAGATGGTGCAAATGGCACAGCAGGCAATTCAGGTACTTCAGGCACAAATGGTTCCTCAGGTACAAATGGTAAAAATGGTGCAAACGGTACCTCAGGCAAATCAGGCACTTCTGGTACAAATGGTTCTGCAGGTACAAATGG
>Ga0208644_1003815_pt1 | contig 11545 bp, 11 predicted proteins | sample VirMetDEL_Nov_18_FD_184517 | JGI IMG/M metagenome (GOLD analysis project Ga0208644, IMG submission 184517) | Aqueous microbial communities from the Delaware River and Bay under freshwater to marine salinity gradient to study organic matter... | ecosystem: Environmental > Aquatic > Marine >... | reverse complement strand
CGCCAAACCGTTTTTCAAAGACAACCGAGTCTACGCGCCATCCCGATCATACTGGGTCAACGCTGTTGCGTTCAGTGTCGAACGAAGCGGCTACTCGTGCGACGGCGTGCTTGACCTTGGCTTTGGCGACGGCTCCGACCGCCGGCCGCTGCTGTGCGGCCGATTCAATTTTGGCGCGTCAGCGGCGTACACATACTGGGGCAAGTCTTTCGGCTCGCTCAATACGTCGCAGCTATCCGGCAACGTGGCGCGATACGCCGCGCTCCGAGTCGTTAACTTGCTTGGCGACCTACCGGACGAAGCATCGCTTGGCGCCGACGAAATCGAGCTAGACTTTGACGGCCAGGTCACACAGTCAGCAACGACGCGAGGCACCGCGACCATCGGCGGAGGCAACGTGTCCTGGTACGCAGGCGCAACAACTGAGGAGCTTGGCTGGTCGGCGTCGCCTTACGTGTACTGGTTGGAGCCGATGGCGTTTGGGACCGGGTCGCTGCCCGCTGGCACATACACGTATGTCCCCGTGTGGGAGTCATACGACGAGAAGGGCACGCTTACGCGGTCGCTACCTGGACCGCCGCAAACTATTACATTCGGTGGTGGCGGCGGCGCAAACAGTGTTAGCGCCTGGGTCTTGTCGCAAGGCCTGACGCAACGATACAACGAGCGGCGCTTTCGCTGGGCTCTCTACCGAGCTGGAGCCGACGGCGTGTTCTATCGCTGCTCAGAGCCGGCCCACCTAATGAATGACTCCGAGGGCCTAACAAACTTCCCGGTCGAATTCGTCGACCGAGGCAAGCAATTCGACGTGCTGTATACGCAGGGCGGCGCGGAGCTTGAAGCGGTTGGCCCTGACGGTGCAGCGTTCGCGGTTACGACCTCGAAGCGCGTCTGGCTGGCTGGCTTCTACAAGCGCGACCGCGTCATGTATTCGAAGCCCTACGACCCAACAACGGCCAACGAATACGCGCTAGCGCCCGAGTTTAACGACGCGTTTTCGTACCTGCTTCCGGGTGGCGAACCTTGCACTGGCTTGGTCGAGATGGATGACAAGGTCATCGTGTTCACGCGCGGCAACATCTACGCAATCGCGGGCAACGGGCCAGACGATGGTGGACGCGGTAACGACTTTTCTGGCCTTCAGCTTGTCGCCAGCGACGCGGGCTGCATTGATGCGCGGTCGATCGTCGCGTCGCCGATTGGTGCGTTTTTCCAGTCGCAAGCGGGCCTGTTCGTGCTCGGTCGTGACTTGCAGCTCACCTATATCGGCGCGGCAGTTCGCGACGCCACCGAAACGTATTCCGAGTGCACGAGCGCAACGCTTGTTCCGTCGCACAATCACGTCCGGTTCACGATGCGCAGCGGAGCAGGCGAGAGCGTCATCTTGACCTATGACCTCGACCAGACCGCCTGGCTACAGTGGCAGCCTAAGAAGCCGAACGGCGGCGGTGAGCCTGTGTCGCTCGACATCGTTGGAGCGTGCCTGCACGACGGCACGTATTATGTCCTTGAAGCTGACGGCTCGGTGTACTTTGAGGACGAGTCGACGCATTACGACTACGACGGCACCGTGTTTGTGAGCCTCGCCATTCAGACCGGATGGCTGCAAATCGCGCAGCAAAGCGGCTACCAGCGCGTTCGCAAGGTTGCGGCGCTGTGCAAGTCGAACGACCCGCACGCGCTCACAATGCAGGTGCGCCAAGACTTCGAGAACGCTTACTCGCAGGCTTACACTTGGAGCGCCGCTGACGTTGCCAATATGCAGCTCGACGAGCTTGTCGAGCTACACGTCAAAAAGCAAAAGTCGACGGCATTCCAACTAGTAATCTTTGATTCCGAAGCGCCCGGAAGCGTGACCGGACAGGGTTTCGAGTGCGCAGGATTCGCGGTAGAGTTGCAGGGCAAGCGCGGACTCTATAAGGCTGGCACACAGCAAAGGAACTGACCAATGGCTGACACTCTCGAAGAGTACAAAGCGCAGGCGCAACAGCAGCTCGCGGGAGTCATGCCGCAGCTGTACGAGCAGGCCTACCGTAAGCGAGCGATGGCGCGATTTGGTGAGGAACTTCCGGCTGCGCAATCAATGCTTCAAGGCATGCAGACTGGCGAGACGTCGCAAGCGTTGGCGGCGCAGCGGCTTGGCATGGGGCAGAGCGCAGCGCAACAGGCGGCGGGTGCCGTAGGTGGACCGCTCGCAGCTCGGCAGGCCATGTACGGCGGCGCGCAGGCTGCGTCGGGCATCGCGCAGCAAGCGGCGGCGCAACGTGCGGCCGAGATTGGCGGCGCGCGACAGGCGGCGCTAGAGGCGCAGTTGCGGCAGGTCGGTTACGGCCAGGCGCTTGAGGCCGAAGAGATGCGGCGGCGTCTGATGATGCAACAGGCGATGGACCGTCTTATCGGCTCGCAGATGAGCGCCGACGCAGCGGAGCAGGCTCGCAACACCGCCCTGATTCAAGGCGCGCTCGGCGCCGCTAGCCAAGCTGGCGCGGCGGCGGCGGGTCAATACGGCAGGCAACAACTTGGTGGCAAAAAATAATGGCAGCGCGTTCGAAAATTCTTGACCCCGCAACAGGCCTTCCCGTTCCGTCGCTTGCCGAGCAAGAGCAGGCCGCACTGTCAGCCGGAGCGGGTTACGATTCGCCCTATCAAGCGCAATACGGCAAAGGCGTACAACAGGCGCTAGGCATGCTCCAGGCTCCAACACTTGCCCCTGGTCAGCGCGCGACGACGGGCGCCGAGGGGCAGATGTGGCAAGGCTTAGAACAGCAACAGCGACTCGCGCAAGCGCAGGCGTCGAGGCGCGGCTTCAACCCGCTTGCAGCTCGCGCGGGTCAACAGGCTGGCGCCGAGATGCAGAGTCGAGGCCTTGGCATGGCAGAGCAGCTCAGGGCGCAAGAAGAGGCGGCGCGGCGCGCTGCGCTGCTCGGCGTCTACCGGCAGCAATCGCAATTTGGGTTGCAAGAGGCCGGCATGGCGTCGGAGCGAATGCAGCAACAGCTGCAACAGCAAGCGCAAGACGCCGCAATCCAGGCGCAGTTGGACGAGCAGGCAAGGCAAGAAGAAGCGGCAATTGGTCAGGGAATCCTTGGTTTGCTTGGGTCGGTGGGCGCTGGCCTTGCTCCGCTTGCCGTTGCCAGCGACGAGCGAATGAAGCGCAAGGTCAAGCGCGGCGGCAAAGACATTGACGCGCTGATGGGCGCGCTAGGGAGCAGGCACAATGGCTGACGAACGCATCTATGGGACTCTTGGCGGCTACGGCCAACAGTCGGGCGAATATGGCGACCCGCTGAATCCGCGCACCATGACGGTCTACCTTGGTGGCCCTGAGGACATCGCGCGAGCCAAATCCAGCGCCGCAATGCTCGCGCCGGCCGCGCCTGTGCGCTCTGAGTCGGAGTACGGATTCAACGCGCAGTCGCCACAGGCTGCGCCAGGCCCTAACGTGCAATCGTTTCCGGGGCTAATTTCTCCTGAGGCAATGCGACGAGCAACCGACTATGCGGTGCGGCACATGGGCGCCGATCGCGCAGTTGCCGAGGAGCAACAGCGAGCCCTAGCACAGCTAGCAAACAATGTTGTTTCGCCAGCGTTGCGACAAACTAGGCGCCTCGCTGACAGCGTTGCGAGACTTGGACCTGAACTTCAACAAAGGTACGCGCAGGCTCGCGAGTATTTGACGCGCCCTCGAATGACGGAAAACCAGCTGACCAGCTCTTTGTTGCAGCGAAAACCAATGGTTTTCCAGCCGGCTCCGCTTACTCCACAGCAGCTAAGGTCCGAGATTTTGTATGACGAGCCGCAAAGGTTGACGCCTGACGATATGCTCGCTTTTCGCGACGCAGAGCGACGAGCCCAAGCGTACGCTGAAACCCTGGCAACCCAGCAACGCGCACAGGTTGAACAACAAGAGAAAGCGGCGGCGCAACGCGCAGACGACGAGCGAGCGGCAGAGCTTGGCCGCGCGCTCGAGCAAACAGGCGCCGACTTCCTCGATCGCTTGAGACGCGGACAGGTCGACACGAGCGGCTATACCGAGAGCATGCGGCAGGCGCCGCCGATTGCGCTCGACGAGGAGCGGCGCACGCAATCGCTCATCGATGCGCTAGGCCAGGCTGGCGAGCTGACCGACGCGCAGCTATCGCGCGGCGCTGTCGACGCAACGATGGACGACCTAAGGCCTCGGCAGTTTGAGTACCGGCAAGATACAGGCCTCGACACTCGACCGCGCGCAGGAATCCTCGCGCAAGACCTTGAGCGCACACCGCTCGGTCGCTCCATTGTGCGCGAGACGCCGCGCGGTAAGGCGCTGGACGTCGGGCAGCTTAGCGGCGCCAACTCGGCAATGATTGGGCGTCTGAACGAGCGGCTTCGAAAGCTGGAGGCGAAGTAATGCCACTGCCTAACCAATTTGCGGGCATAACTTATGACCCAATAACTAGAACGTTTGGACCAACGCCCAAGACGGCGGAGGTACCGGACCCGTTTGGTCTTGGCCTTAATGTGCCACCTGAATTTTTTCTGCGGCAGCCACAAGCAGCGGCGCCGAATCAATTGCCGGCGGAAACGTTGCCAGCCGCGCCGCCGCCGCCGCCGCCGCCGCCGCCACGCCAAACCGCGCCGCAGGCAGCCATGCGGGCGGCGCAGGCTCGCGACCTTAACCTTCCGCCGGCATTGCGGCCGAAACTCGGCATCGACTACGGCGTCGACTATGACGCGCGCGTTGATGCGGCGCTTGCAGCCAACGAGATTACGCCAAAGCAGGCAGAGGCAGCAAAGGCGCAGTACGCGAAGTTTCGCGAAACGCCGCTAGGTGTCCAACTTGAGTCCATGCGCGGAGAATCGCAGCTAGTGCAGGACATCGGCCGGCTTAAGGCCGAACAGATGTCGACCGAGGAGCGCCTGTCGGAGCGCGCCGCCGAGGCGCAAGCAAAAGTCGACGCGCAGCTTGCAGACAGTGAGCGCATCTATGCCGAGCAGCGCAAGGCGACCGAGGCCGAGCTGGTGGGCAAGCAGCGCGAGATGGACGCCATCCGCGCGGACATTGCGGCGACAAAGATTGACCCGCAGAATTACTTCTCGAGCGCGCCAGCTTGGGCAAAGGTGCTGAGCATCCTCAGCGTTGGCATCGGCGGCTTCGCGTCAGGTTGGAGCGGAGGGCGAATTCCCAACACTGCGCTCGCGCAGCTAAACGCAGCCATTGACCGGGACATTGAGGCGCAGAAAGCCAACCTCGCTAAGAAGCGTGGCGAGTTTGGCGCGGCGCAAGGCGTCTACGCACAGGTCAGGCAAAAGCTTGGCGACGACGAGCAAGCCTACAACTTCACGCGCGCTCTGTTGCTGAACCAAGGCGCACGAGCGGCGCAAGCGTTGGCCGGTGAGGGTCGGACGGCGGGCATCCGAAATGCCGCCGCCCAAACACACCGTCAGCTGCAGTTTGAGGCCGAGCAGGCAGAACGGAACGCGCTAAACCTCGTGTTGCAAGAACGCGCGCAAGAGCAACAGCGACGAGCACAGGCAGCGTTCGCGGCGTCGCCGGCGGGCCAAGCGCAGGCCGCTGCGCGACAGCAATCACAGGAGCTAAAGGACTTAAAACTTCAAGCTGAAGCAATGAAAGCCCGATCCGACATCGCGAAATATGGTCGCGAGGCCAAAACAGGAATGACCGCGAAAGAAGAAGAAAAGCAGGCGGCGGCGCAGGAAAATCTTATTGCGTCTTACGTTTCGGCTGCCGGAGGCTACGTCTCTGGCGGAGCCGCCGAAGCCGGAAAACTGCGGCAAAATCTAGCGGTTAAAGACCAGTTGGTCGAATACGCTGACCAAGCGATTGACATCATCAACAAAAACCCAGCTGCCGCAAGAGTGCCAGGCACTGACGCAAGCCGCGCGCTTGAAGTGACAAAGGGTTTGCTTTACTCGCAGATTAGCTCAGCCCACGGGCAAGGCGCTTTGTCCGATGATGAGCGCGACGCATATAGATCAATGTTGTCTCATACGTTTGGCGGCTCACAGCCGCTGCAACAGCTTAAGGGGCTTATCCTAAAAAACCGCGAGGCAACGATTGGTGCTTCCGACGTCATACCGGCTACGAGAACCGTGACCGAGCAAGGCCCGCGAATCACAATTCGTCCAGGCGGCGCGCCAGCGGCACCGCGCATCCGCGAGGGTTGGTAGTGCCAGACGTCAAAGCGTTTGACCAGTTTGGTAGAAAGGTCCTCATACCTGAGGCAGACCTAGACGACGCTTTGCGCCTTGGCTACCGCGTCGCAACGCCCGAGGATGTCAAGCTAGAGCAGATCAAAGAAGAGTATGGCGGCATCCCTGGCGCCGTTGGAGCTGCCGTTACTGGCGTGGCGCGCGGCCTAACGATCGGCGGCAGTGACTATCTGCTAAAGCAGCTCGGCGCCGAGGAGACAATTCGCAACCTGGAGCTTGCAAACCCAGGCATTAGCACCGTCTCTGAAGGCGTCGGCATGATTGCGCCTGCGTTCTTTACTGAGGGCGCAAGCCTCGGCGCTAGGGCGCTTGCAGCTACGCCAGCGGGCCTCGCGGCTCGAGCTGGCCAAGCGGCAGGTCGAGCTGTTGGAGCACGCCTTGGAGCGGCAGCAACGACCATCGGTGGGACGGCCGCGCGAGTAGCGGCCGAGGGCGCGACCGAGGCTGCTCTACAGGGCATTGCGAGCGAAACAACGCGACTCGCGATTGACAACGAGCTCAGCGGCGAGAAGATTGCGCAAATCGGCCTGAAGGGCCTCACGTCTTTTGGCGTTGGCGGCGTGCTTGGCGGCGGCCTCGGAGCTGGCGGCGCGCTTGTGAGCAAAGCAGCGCAGAAAATTCCAACGGGCCTCGGCAAAGAGTTCGAAAAGCTGGTCTATCGAACGCACGCGCGCAAAGTCGGCAAAACGGGTGATGACATTCTTCAAGCCGAGCAGTTGGCGCAGCCAGAAATCCGGCGCCGCGCGCTAAACGCAAAGGATGAGCTCGCCGACATCGCGCACGGCAAGCAGCCGGCAGCGTTTGGCGCTGGCGAAAGCGCCCCCGGAAGCCTCGTCGACAACCTTGACCAAAAATGGTCTAACGGCCAGCAGGCTTCAGAGCTAATACGCGATACGGGCCTGAAAAAAACTCTGATTCGGCGCGACATTGCCGACGATGCCGATTCGGTGTTGGCGCAGCGAGCTTTTGCCGACCAAGAGCTGTCGCAAGCGTTGGCCGAGGTGGAGCGCATGCGCGCTGCACCTGGAACCGAGTACGGCAAAGCAGGCCTCGACATGTTGGAGGCTGACCTTAGACGCGCCATCGTTGCCGCTGATGAGGCAGCGACAAAGGTTGGCAAAGACGGCGCCGCTGAACTGTATATGGCGCTTGACGGCACCGCAAAGCGCGCAGTGGGCCGCGCCGTGTCTCGGTTCGAGCGGGTACGCAACCCGACAACGGCCGACAACGCAACGGCCGAGGTGCTGAAACCAATCTACGAGCGTCTTCGCCTCGGACTTGAAAACTCCAACGTCTGGGGCGGCGTAGGCGACCTGCAACGCGAGCTGAACGCGCCGCTTACAAAGGCCATTCGGTCGAACGACATGCTTATGCAGTCGTGGTACGAGCGGACAGGCTTTGGAGTTGACCCAACAAACCCATGGCGAAGCGGACGCGTTGCCAGCGGAAAAGCGGTTGAAAGAAACCTGGCCGACGCTGCAAACCCAGGGCGCAACCTTGCGTTTGAGGCACTAAAAAAACACGCGACAGATGAGACGGCCTGGCACGACGCTGCGCTTAAGCTGGGCGACTGGGACGACTTGCCAGCAATGCGCGACATTGTCGTCAAGCAAACCAAAATCAACGAAAAGATTTTGCAGCAATTAGCGCGCGCCGAAGAAACCGCAAAGGCTGGCGCGTTCCTTGAGTCAATCGGCGGCAAGGCTGACAGCATCATGGGCCTTGCGGCCGGCGCCGCGGTTGGCGTGTCCAACCCAGCCTTTGCGCTATTGGCCCCGCTTGCGTCTCCTCGCATGTTTGCGCGCGGCGCCGAGCTGGTCGAAAACATTGCCGCAGGACAGACCGGCAGAGTGGGCGCCGCAGTTGGCCGCGCAACTCGAGCAATCCGCGACACGTCGGTTGCCGCCGCTCGGCGCTTGCCTGTTGCTGGCGCAATGGCCGGCCAATTCGAAGAACGTTCAAAGCGCGTTCGCGATTTAGCATCGCAGGCTCCAGCGGTGCGCGCCGCGCTCGAAAGTCAAACGTCATGGCTCGCCGATAGTGCGCCAGTGACGAGACAGGCCGCAGTCAATACGGCGCTTCGTCAGCTTGAATACTTGAACGCCAACCTTCCCAAAGGCCTTGCGCCATCGACGCCGTTCGCGCCGGCTCTGCCGCCATCGCGAAGCGAGGTAGCGCAATGGATGCGACGACTACGCGCCGTCGAAAACCCGACCAGCATTCTCGACGATCTGGCAGCCGGAAAGCTGACACCCGAGAGCATCGACGCTGTCCGCACCGTGTACCCCGAGACGTTCGCGGACATTCAAGGTCAAGTGTTAGACAAGCTCACAACAATGGAGCAGCGCGGCCAGAAGCCGAGCTACGCCAAGCGCGTCGAGCTTGGCCTGCTTCTCGGCATTCCGACCGACCCAACCATGACGCCGGAATCCATTGCCGCGCTACAAGCGCAGTACCAGCCGACCGAGGCCGAGGCCGCTGGTCCTCAACCGGCGCCGCCGCTTGGTCAAGCCAAGGGTCGCAAAGCGCCAGACTTTGCCGCTGCATACCGTAGCGGTTCTGCGGAGACTGAGCTAACCTCGGAGGCAACGTGAGCGCGACCAACTACCTGTACAGTTCGCCCGACTTCGTGCACTACCCCACAGTCATGGCGAACGTCGACATCATGGCGACGGACCCCAAAGGAGCGAACCGCATGTGTCGTCGCATCACCTGCGACGGCCCAGCCATCGGCACGGCATACAACGTCGTTCTGACTCGCGGCGACGGCACCAACGTGACCATGACCATCGTCGGAGGCGGAAGCCTCGAGGTGCAAGCCAAAGCGATTGTCGCAATGGGCACGACCGCCACAAACGTCGGAGTCTACTGGTGACCCGTGATAGGCATCGGCATCACCCTCGACGCGCTCAAACTGCTATTTTCTGGCGGTGCGCCGCCTCCAACTCCCGAGGATGAAGTGTGGACCAAGGTAACAAAAACATACGTGGACCTATCGGCGGCAAGTAACGCCAACAGCATCACGCTTACGTCGCTTGCTGCCAAAACAGCGTTGCGCGCGGTCGTAATCAAGCACACCGAAAAATTTGTTGGTGGGACGTTGTCGGATTACGCCGTCAGCGTTGGCATCACTGGCGACGAGACGAAATACTCGACGTTCTTCGACGTTTGGCAGAACGTTGGCGACACGACGGCGCAGGCAACCGACACGGGCTGCGCCGTCGAAAACTTTGGCGCCGCGACCGACATCCTCCTTTCGGCCGGATGCGCTGGCGCGCTACTTAGCGACGCCTCACAAGGCAGCGTTGACGTATATCTTTTGACGAGCGAGCTACCATGACTGAGCACGAGTACCAGTTTCGCTGCGGCGACCCTGAGCACGCGACGCGCAGCTCCGAGGACGGATGGACTGACGTAATCCTGTGTGTCGTCAAGTCGCCGCGCGCGATTGCCGAAAACCCGTACCGCTGCACCGCTTGCGGAAAATACGTGGCGCTTGAACCCGTGACGCTGGACGTGGGAGGCGACAATGCCAATCTTGCATGAGTTTCGTCAAAAGCCGCCGGCTTCGATTTTTGGCGACGGATCAGACGGCGACGTCGTCGTCATGGCTTCGCTCGTTGCGACGCGCGAGATGTACTTCCGCGACCTCACGGTTGACCCAGGTGCGACCGTGGATGGCCTCTGGAAGATCCATTGCTCGCGAAAGCTTGTCAATTACGGCACCATCGGCATTTCGACTGTTGGTGGCAACGGAACGAGTTTTTCGCAAGGAAGCGTCCCACCGGCAACTTACGGCCACAACGTCTACACAGCCGGCAACGGCGGCCAAAATGGCGCCAACGGGTTCAACGCTGGCGGCGGAAGCGTTGGCCTTACTTTTGACGCGACCAAAGGCAAAGGCGGCGCAGGCGGCTCCGCTGGCGCGTTCACGGGCGGCACTGGAAACGCAATGAGCGCCGTGACCGGCCTTTGGGCGACCTACGGAAACCGCGCAACGAGCGGCCAGCTGTCGACCCTATGGAAGGGAAGCTACAGCTTTAATTATGCGGGCTGCGGCGGCGGCGGCGCGGCAGCGTCAGCCGGCGACATCGGCGGCGGCGGTGGCGGGAGAGGCGGTTACGTAAACATTGCGGCTCGCGAGCTTGTCAATTTTGGCCTCATCGACGCGCACGGCGGCAACGGCGCCAACGGAACAGGCGTTGACGCGGGCGGCGGCGGCGGCGGTGGCGGCGGTCACATCAACATTCAGGCCGAAATCTACCGCAATTTCGGCACGCTTAACGTTAGCGGCGGATCCGGCGGCGTTGGAGTTGGAACAGGCGTAAGCGGGCTCGATGGGTCTGACGGTTACATCATTCTGAACGTGTCGTGATACATTGTGACCCCGACCGAGTAGACTAGGACCAAGACAATGAACAAGACTTGGCAAGAGGTGGCGCTAGACCTTGGAGTGCTGGCAGCGGCAACAACCTTGACCGCACTCAAGGTCATCACGCCCGAGGTCTTCCTGCTCATTATCGGCCCGCTGGTGGGCGCGCACGTTGCGCAGCGCGGCGCAAAAGCCAAGAGCAGCGGCGGTTCCATTGCGCCGCCATCAGCGTCAGCGGTTGTTGGGCTAGTCCTAGGCGCAGCTGCGCTACTCGGTCGCAAGTGATGCGCGCGCTCACTCTTGCCGCGTTGCTGCTCATTGCCTCATGCCTCCCGCTGGCGCGCGTTGCTGCGTCGGCGTCGTGGCTTGGTAGCGTCATCGACGCGGCAGAGTCGGCAGCCAGCGTCTACTTCGCTCGCCACCCGAGCGCCGAGGTCGAGCAGTCGTTAGCCGTCGCAGTCAAGCGCGCTCGACTTGGCGTTGTCGCGCTCAAGAGCGCCGCGCTAGCCGGCAGCGAGGACGACGCGGCAAAGGCTCGCGCCGAGGCGCTGGAGGCCTACCGCGCGCTTCGCGAGCTCCTGCTCGAGGCGCATGTACTCGATGCGACGCCAGCCATTGGCGGCGCTGAGACGTCGGCGCCCATGCCGGAACCTGTCGAGCTGCCGAGCGGCGACGAGGTAGCGGCGCGATTGTGAGCGCGTACGTTTCGGACCTCGACCATGTTGAGCTGCATAGCTCTGGCTGGCTGCTGTTGCCGTCAGGCGCGCAGGTCACGTGCCTGCCGCTGGTAGACCGCTCAACGGGCCTATACGCTCGCCTGTCGCCTGTCACGGCCAAGCAGTGGGCCGCGTCGCATGGAATGCGCCTACCGACGACGGACGAGCTCGACCAACTGCACGCGCGCGCGCTGCACATCGCTCCGGCGACAATGCCAAGCGGCGCACAGCTTGCCGAGGCCGG
>Ga0208644_1003814_pt1 | contig 11546 bp, 14 predicted proteins | sample VirMetDEL_Nov_18_FD_184517 | JGI IMG/M metagenome (GOLD analysis project Ga0208644, IMG submission 184517) | Aqueous microbial communities from the Delaware River and Bay under freshwater to marine salinity gradient to study organic matter... | ecosystem: Environmental > Aquatic > Marine >... | reverse complement strand
TATTTTAGTTCCCTATTCTTCGGTCTCTTCATCATTTTCAATCTCCCCTGATCCGCCGCAGAGTTCGCACTCCATCATTCGGCCTTCTAACCAGCCGCCGCGCCATGCCATAGGGGCGGGGACAGCGACTTCATATTCACACTGTCCCTCACCCCCGCACTCAGGGCAAGTAATATACTCAGGCACGGCCTAAAGCCCTCTGGCGGTCGTAGAAATCACGGTTGTGCTTCCTGACCTTTTCAGGGTTAGTTTTGTTCCAATGCTTTTTCGAGCATTTCTTGGAGCAATATTTGCGCTGTTGACCCGTGAGCCGCGTTCCGCAGTTCGCGCAGTTTTTCCTGCCGTTCTTGCGCTTTTTAATTGGTGCGCGTTCGGTCATCTGCACGACATTGTCCGGCTCAACCCATTTGACATTGCTGTGGGCTTTTTTAGCCTTTTCCTTGGCTAAAGCTTCGGCTACCTCGCCTTCAATTTCATAACGGAGCAGGATAGCCCGTGCGCCCAGCATTTCCATTGTGCGACGGCTCACGGCACCTGTTTCGTCATACTCGTGCAGAGCAAACTGCACTGCGTAAAGGATGTTGTGTTTTTCCATTTCGGTCTCCCGTATAAGAGTTGGTATTACTTATCCCATACCACGGGTAAAAAAAGTAGTCAACTACATATAGTAGCTGACTACTTATTTTTTAGTTGGTCGATGCGGACTTCTTTGTAGACTTCCCACATAATGCGAAGTTGGCCGCTGATTGTGCGGCCTTCTGCTTTTGCGATTGTCTTTATCTGCTCGTAGACCTCTATAGGCACGAGAACAGACTTCCATTTGGTGATATCCATTAAATTTATCCCAATATATTGTGTTCTGTAAGCGAATATATAGGAGATATTGTATTATGGCAAGCAAAAAGACCCCGCCGAAGCGGGGTCAGTTGGGGAGGAAATGAATAAGGTTACTTACTTTTGAGTTGGTAAATAATAATCAGCATCAGACCTATCTGAAATGCGTCGATCCAAGGGACTCCAAAACCTGCTGACATATTATTCCGCCTCTCCCCAGCTTGGGCCGATCTCGACATCACACTTGCTGGGTATCTCTAATGGTACAGCATTTTCCATAATGTTGGCAATACCATTGGCATCTTCACGATTTTTCACAGAAATTGCGATTTCATCGTGGATTTGAATGAGCGGGATGCGCCCCTGTTCATAAATATTCACCATCGCCTGCTTTGTCATGTCCGCGGCGGACGCTTGGATAAGCCTGTTCAGGGCTTTATAGGTGTATGCCCGCTTCAGGCGGGTGGTTTCACCGTATTCTTTGACGGCATCTTGGTAGGGGAGAGCCTTGTTCATGGCGAATGTGTCGGGCTCCCAGAGGTCAAAACGGCACTTTCTGCCCAGTATAGAGCGGATAGAGCCGCTTGAGCCGCGGTCGTTGAGCCGATTTTGGACGCCATTCATCAGGCCTTTGACGAACGGGACGCGGTCGTGATACTGCCGGACAAGGCCTTTGGCTTCATCTACATCAATATCTAGTTGGTCGGACAGTTTGTTCACGCCCATACCATACATCATGCCCAGATTGATGGTCTTGGCTTGCTTACGCGGGATGTTAGCCATTTCCGCCACCATTGTGTGGAAGTCCATATCTGGGTCGTTGCGGTAGGCATCGACAAATTCTTCCACGCCCGCCATCTGTTTGCCACGGGCTTTGCCATAGACATATGAGTAATGCACCAAGATGCGTGGTTCCTGTTGCGAGAAATCAATCGCCGCCCACTGTTCGCCTTCTTCCGGCAGAAACAGGCTACGGATCATCGGGCCAAGTTCTGGGTCGCGGGCAGGGATTTGTTGCAAATTGGGGTTTGACATGGATATGCGCCCCGATACCGTGCCGCCATCGTCAGAGCGGATTTGGTTAATGTGGGCGTGAATGCGGCCATCGTTGTGGCAGTGCTTCATAATGGTGTTAATAAATGTGCCGCTGGTTTTATTCAGGTTGCGGGCTTTAACGATTAACTGCGCCAGTTCATGCGGGTGGTCGGTCAGGAACGCTTTGGTAAATGACGGTGCGCCCTTTTCTGTTTTTGGATAGGGGATGCTTAATTTATCGAAAGCTTTAGCGATAGATGCCGCCGCCCACAGTTCCACATCGCCGCCTGCTACAGATTTAATCTGCTTCAGGATTTCTTTTTCCTGCTTGATAAGGTGATTTCTGGTGCGCTCGACGCGGTCTTGGTCAACGCGGACGCCGCGCCAAGTCATGTCAATCAGGCACGGCAGAAGTTTTAATTCGAGGTTAGCGATAGGCCAGAGGTCTTCTTTGGTCAGTTGCGTAGCCAGATAGTTCCATAGATCAAGCGTGATCTCCGCGTCGTTCTGTGCATACGGCCCGACATACATAGCGGGCATCTTCCACATCTCTGCTTTGGGGTCGAGGCCAAACTCTCTGGCAGCTTCCTGTAGCGTCTTCTCTGTCTTAATTTTGCCAAGCAGGTCGTAACAGAGGCTGTTCAGGCTGTAGCTGAAACGGTTTTCGTCTAGCAGGGACGCAATAAGCATTGTGTCGATAATGCGGCCATTGAGCGTGAAGCCCATGCGCTTAATCCAGCCCGCATCATATTGTGCGTTGTGCATGATCTTGTCGGCAGGGCACTCAAATACTTTCTTCAGCCATTTGTTGACAATGCGCTCGTCCAGATTGCCGCCACCTAGATGACGGATGGGGATATATCCAGCCCAGTCTGCCACGGCTATAGCGTAGCCCACCACCTCACCATCACCACTAGGCCATCCGGGCCCGTTGGTCTTGATGTTTGGGTCGCGGGTCTCGACATCTATTGCGATTTGCTTGGCATCGAAGATGTCGGGCAGTTCTGCTGGCGGAACCCATTCGCTTTTCGGGCCGAACATTGTCATCTGTAGTGCCATTATTTTTCTCCGCCTAGTGCCGCATATCCTGCAATGTCGATCCAGCTATCTTCATGGTCGGTTTTCATCAGCCGTGCGGCCTTCACCATAATCATGCACAACGCCATCTGTTGAGGCGTGATTTCTACTTCGAGCACGACAGACCACAGCTTGGCTATGTCATCAAAGTTTTTTTTGGCATCGCCATATTCTTTGGCGCGGTCGCCGTTAATCAGTTCTTCAGCTTTGTGTAATAGTTGGTCGCGCTTCATGTGATGCCTCATTCTTTTTGTGTTCATAGTAAGCAATGGTCATTGCTATCAGGACGAAGGATATGTATGCCCCCAGAATTATTTGCAGGGGCAGTTTCAGGAAGATTAGAATGTTTGTTATAACCCTAACCATTCCAATGCTCACTTATGGCTTTGGTTCTGAAAAACCCGTCATATTCTGGATTAAGGTGATGAAAATACCTAGCATAGTAAGCGCGGTGATTGTTACTTAATTTGAATCCACCGTTGCTTTTAGTTTCGATGTCTGTGTGCCACCGTATTCTTTCAAACACTGCATTGGCAGAATAATTTTCAAAGCCCGCGTTAATTGCTTGAAAAGTAAACTGCTCAAACAGTTCGTAAACATGGGGGTTTTGTTTGTGGAACTCCCACCATTTTTCTTTTAAGGACTGCGTCATATCCAGTAACTCCTATTCATATCCTCCGGCTCCACCAGAAACAAGTTTTGCTTGGTGCGTGTAACGCCGACATAGAACACCCTATGCAAGTCGTCTGGAGCCGTCTCAGCGGCCTTTGATGCCGCCGGTGATAGATCGGTATATAGAACGACATTGTCGGCTTCCCCGCCCTTAGAGCCGTGGATCGTGGACAGATTTATGCGGGGTATGGCATTAAACTTTTCTCCGCGCCGCAAAAGTGCCGTGATGTATGCTCTTTCGCCGCTTGGCATTTTATCCATAGCCTCGTGCCATATCATGTCGATGGTGGCTAGAAGGCCGTGGTTCGCGGTCAGTTCTTCGAGGCTTACGGTTTCGTCATCATCTAGGGCGGGCAGTTTCTTAAATCCGCGCTTGACTCTGTCATTGACTGACATATAACTGTAGATGGCTCGTGCGGCCTCGCCCGTAATTCTCTTGCCTTTTCTCAGTTGTTCCCAGCCGTTGATGGCCTCGCTCAGTTTCTCTGAGATAGACCGTCTTCCATTACGACTAAACAGAAAACCGCGGCTTTTTAAGTCTTCGGTAGCGGCATCAAGAAAATAACCGGCTTGAGCCAGCACGAGCCACGAACCCTCCGCAAAATCTATATATCCGGTGCTAGGGATGCGTTGCACTTTGCCTGCTTCTTCGCGTGGCAGGTAGGTCTTTGGTACGCGGCGTTTGATGCGTTTTGCAATGCGCTCTGCCATTGGATGGACAGAGGCTGGCACACGGTAGGACTGCTCAAGCACTTCGTAGCCGCCATTGAGGCCGATAAAGTGTTCGACATCGGCACCTGCCCAGCGGTAGATAGCTTGATCGTCATCGCCCGCGCAGTAGATGCGGTCGGAATGCTGCTCTAGCACATGGGCTACATCCCACTGTAGGGGCGATAAGTCCTGCGCTTCGTCAATGAAGGTGATAGCAAGACGGGGACAAAACCCTGCGCCGTCACGGACAAACACCTCTAGCATATCGGTAAAGTCGTAGAGGCTGAACCTGTTCTTATATTCGGTCATGCAGTCGGAGACATACTTGACGGTGCTCCATTCGATGTCCAGTTCGCTTTCGTCATATTGTTGCCGCAAATCAATTTTGCGTAGCCGTGCCAGATTGAGCAGGCTGATGATGGGGTTGTTGTTTTTGTTCAGGTCGAACACTTCCTCGCCGCTGATTGACCGGCTGTCCACCACAAGGTCGTGGCCGATAGCGTGGCCTAACTCTTTGTAGTGCTCTGGTTGCATGACCTGTTCTTGGCGAATACCGGACAGCTTTAGGGCAAAACTGTGCAGGGTGCGGAACCACGGCAGTTGTGCTGGCTCAAAGTTAAAGCGTGTGCAGGCGCGTTCGCTGGCTTCGTTAGCCGCTTGGCGGGTGAAGGCAAAGTAGCCGATATGGGCAGGGTTGACGCCGGAAGACAGGGCTTCGTCCACTTTGTTAAGCAGGGCTGTAGTCTTACCGGTTCCGGGCGGGCCGTATATACGGAATATCTTAGTATCCATCGGGCAACTCGTAACCGTGTTGGGCTAAGTTTGTTTTAATTTCGCGCAGACTTACTTTGCCTAGATTTGGTATCCTGCGTAGGTCGTTTCTTCTGGCGTATTCGACAAACTCCGCTAGGAACATCGGCGTTAGGTTTTCGTTGCACAGGCAGTTATATGTGCGAACCCTCCACGGGATGTCTTTGACATAGACAGGCACTTCTGGGAAAGACTTCAGCAGGCTTTCTCTGGCTTCGATGGTGGCAACAATTTGTCTGATCCGCTCACGGGATACACCGTGTTTATCCGCGACGGATTGCAAAGTGCGCTTTTCAACCACCCGTTCTTTGTAAATTTTCTGATTCCTAGTCAACATCGGTTAAGTCCTCGACGCTGTTAACGTGACGCATGAAGATGGGGGTTTCATCACCCATCCACGCGCCGATGACATTGAAATACATATAGTCCACAGCCTCATCTATGCTCATGTTGTCCCGTTCGCATAGAATTGCCACGCATCTATCAAAGTCATACACCACTATTGTGGGCTGACCTGCTCGTTCTCCTGTGCCGATGACGGCGTCATTAAATCCATCTGCTAGTAACATTAGAAGGGTGCCTCCGTCTGGTTGCCGCCAAAGCTAGGCGTGTTGAACTCAACTTCGGCTGTTTCAAAGGATGGGATTTGCCACACACGGACAGGCCTGCCTTTAATCTTCAACAGTTTGCTTTCGCCGCCCTTGTCGCGTAGACGCTGGGCGATCTTGTGTGACTTGTATTCAAAAAACTTGTTGCGCTTGAGGAAGGCTTCAAAGTCTTTGAGCCGGAACATAGTGATGCCGGACTCTTCATCTGTCCAAGGCCGCTTGAGCAGGATTTCTTCCTTGTCGTTGGCTTTCTGTAGATGGACGCAGAACTCTTCTAGGTAATCATAGAACTGGCCGCTGATGCTGGCGTCTTCTGCCACTTCTATAATCGCGCTCTCATTGTCTTTCATTTCTGTCAGCAGGCCGCCGATACGGCCTTCCCAGACCTGCTTGCTTACAGAGCGCGGCATAAAGTTCAACTGCTCCATACAGGCCTTCTGAAAAGTAGGCTGGCTCATCAGGCCTTCTGTATCCAGTTCAAGCGGTTCGCCGTTTACATCCAGAAACCAGACGGGTGGGTTTGAATTATATTTACGCAGGTTGGCAATGGCCGCGCCTTGGATAGCGGCACCGATGCCGTGCTTTCTGGTCTGGCACAATTCCTTGTTGCAATGCGCGTTGATGGGGGCATCTGAGCATTTGTAGGCGTAGTCTTTACGCTCTAACTGCCTTGCCACAATGTTGACTTCATTCAACGGCAGGGGCGGCACTAGATACTGCATATTATATTGCAGGATTTCTGACTCCCAGCTATCGGGGTAGGCCTTGCGGAGATACACGCCGATATTGAACAGACCGTTGTTGCGCCCGCCCTCGCTGATTTTGTTCTTCAGCAAGAATTGCAGACAAGGCGGTCCATCTTTCATCTGCGCCGCTTCTGCTTCATCACCGATTTGCAGTTTCAGCAACTGCTCTGGTGTCTGCTTGTGCGCTTCGTATAATTCAAAAAACTCTTCTAGCGTGGCAGAACTGCCGTCATCTTTAATAGCGTAGCGTAGGCCGTCTTCTGCATCGTAATATGGCAGGTTCAGGAAATTGCCTACATCATCGCGGTCGAGGTGCAGTTTCACCTGCTTTGGGAATATCTCGCTACCACCGTAGCCCAGCGCGGCTGACACCTGTTGCAGAGTTGACTGCATATCTTTGGCGTCTACCCATTCTGTGGTGAACAGGAAGCAGTGCGCTCCGCCAGATTTTGAACGGCACACAACGAGTGGCAGTTGCAACTTGCGGATTTTCTCAACTAGAAGCTTGTGATCTAACGGATACTGGTCAACGTCGATACAGCCCCATACGCACTGGTTATCCTCATTGATAGGTATAATTCCAATACCCCGCCCCTTACCGGACAGGTGCCCCGCCCACAGTTCCGTGGTGCGCGGTTCGCGTATGATGGCGGCTCTACCGGTGTTCTTCCCGTTAGCCTGCTGCTTTTCTATTTTATATGTGCCATAGGCCAACTGTAGGCCGTTAAATATGGCTGAAAACTTTTCTACAGACATGACGCCCCCAAAAAGAAAAGGGTGACGTTATAACGCTATAACGCCACCCCAACTGTTTAGAACGGTACGTCGTCGGAGTTGTCCCCGCCTACGGTATCGTCCTGATGCTTTACAACAACGTCACCAGACTGAATGCTTGCATTAAAGTCTTTAGCGCGGTTGTAGAGGGCCATATCTTGCACAGGGCCTTCACGGCTCATTTCCCAGCCGTGCCAGCTACCTTTGCTGTTTTCCTCAAGATTGGTCTTGAGCAGATACACATGGCTAAAACGCGGCGGTGTGAACGGCCCGTTCTTGCCCTGCATAGTGAGTGACGAAATCATGCTGTTCCATTTTCTGGACTTCTTTAGCTGGGTTGATTTCATCGCGATCAGTGCTGTCTCAGCAGACCCGTCTTCATTCAGCACGATTACAAAATGCTGGTGGGTTTCTTCGATATACTGACCGGAACCGTCGGTAACATATTCTTTGTTATCTTCGGTTGAACGCTCGGTTTTTGGCATAGCCTCACCCGGAGCATAGATTGCCACCGGTGCGCCCGTCCCTTCGCCTCTGGGGGCCCATTGGATGAACCGACGCTGGTAGGCTACCGGAATGACACGAATGCCGTCCTTGCCCCTGTAAACGCCACCAGAGACAGTATTGTAGATGTCCCCTTTCTTGGCGTCTTCAAGGTCGTCAAGTTCCCTGCTCATACCGCCCAGAATTTTCAGGAACGGCAGGGCAAGGTCGTCTTGACCCATATTTTCAAGACCAGTTCCGGCATCCGCTTCAAACATTGATGGATCGAACTGGATTACTTCCGCAGTTTTCTTTTCTGCAACTTCATTTTTCTTTTCAGCCATTTTATTTGCTCCCTTTGACAACGGCTCGTTGGCCTATAAAGGCTCCGAAGAGTTCCATCGGGAACTCGTCACCACTTTCCACCCGTTCTTTAACGAACGCACGGAGTGTTTGTGGGTGGATTTCAGTCTTCTGTTCGGCGAAGTAGCCTTCTTTTTCGGCAAAGGCTTTGAACGCCGACGCTCGGTCGTCTTCCCCTCTACCAAATTGACAGGCAACCGTATTTTTGATGATGTCATCGTACCCATGCTCTCTGAGCCAGTCGTAAGCGGCTGGCCGGTTATCTACAAGGATGCTTGCCCCGTAGGTTTGTTTGACAGTCACTTCTGAGCCGTCATCCAATTTCATGCTAGACAGACCAATCTCTGCAAGCATGGTAGGTAGGTCTTCATCCGTCATTTTAAGCAAGGCTTTCTTCTCGTCCTTCAGCTTCTGCTCAAGGTCGTTGATAGCCCTCTCTTTGTCACGGATTGCTCTGGCCACCCCAGCAACCGTAGTCAGGTCACCTTGGTCCAGTTTTTCAACGGAGGTTGCTAGACTTTGTTCAAAGTCCTGCTCCATTTGATCGAAAATATCGCTCATCGCGTTTCTCCTATCGTGGTTAAAGACACCGTTCGGGTCTTGACAATGTCATATATAAGCGTATATGTTCGCATAGTCAAGGAGAATTTTAATGAAAAATTACAAGTTCAAGACTGAACCCTTCGATCACCAGCGGAAAGCCCTAGAAGACTCGTGGGCCGCGGACTATTATGCGCTGTTCATGGAGATGGGAACAGGTAAGTCCAAAGTGGCGATTGACACTATCGGTGCGCTATATGAGGCAAAGCGAGTTAGTGCGGCTTTAATCTTGGCACCAAAAGGCGTTTATGACAACTGGGTAAAAGGAGAAATCCCCACTCACCTACCTGACGACATTGAGCGCATGGTTGTGCGTTGGACGCCATCTACGGCTAAAAAGTTTCAGGATGAGATGAAAGCTTTGGTGTATGAGCCGTTTGACGGCCTCAAAGTGTTTGTAATGAACGTCGAGGCGTTGTCCACGCCGCGTGGCACAAAGGCCGCTTATATGTTTTTGGCCAAAAACCCTGCCAATATCATGGTAGTTGATGAGAGCACGACTATCAAAAACCGCAAAGCGACACGCACTAAGAACATAATGATGCTGGCTAAAGAGGCTAAGTATCGGCGTATCCTGACCGGTTCGCCTGTCACTAAGTCCCCGATGGATTTATATAGTCAGTGTGCTGTCCTGTCGTCTAATGCGCTTGGCTTTAACAGTTACTATGCCTTTCAGAACCGCTATGCGCTTGTTCAAAAACGCAAGATGGGCACCCGTGCTTTTCAAGAGATTGTCGGCTACCGGCGTCTGGATGAGTTGAACTTGAAGCTGGACCGCTTTAGTAATCGCATCCTGAAAGAGCAGTGCCTTGATCTGCCGGACAAAATGTATATGCGCCGTGATGTAGCCCTGACCGATGAGCAGAAGCGGGTCTACATTCAGATGAAAAAGTTAGCTTTGGCTAAGCTAGAGAATGGCGAATTAGCTACTACGGCTAGTGTTTTGACGCAAATTATGCGTTTACAGCAGATATGTTGTGGTTTTCTCCAGCCGGATGACGGTGAAATACAGTCTCTGGACAACAACCGTTTGAAGGAACTGTTGGAGATTACCGACGAGTTACAGGGTAAAGCCATCATTTGGGCGTCGTACACACATGACATCCAACAGATAGCTGACGCCCTGCGCGACCGCTTTGGGCCCGAAGCGGTCGCAACTTATTACGGTGCCACCGCGCAGGATGAGCGGCAGGAGATTGTTGAACGGTTTCAGGACAAGCTGAACCCGCTACGATTTTTTGTCGGTCAGCCGCGCACTGGCGGTTACGGCATCACCCTGACTGCGGCGAATACGGTTGTTTATTACAGCAATAGTTACGACTTAGAGATACGGCTACAGTCAGAAGACCGTGCCCACCGCATCGGTCAGAACAACAAGGTGACTTATATCGACCTCGTGTCGCCGGATACGATTGATGAGAAGATACTTAAAGCCCTGCGCGGCAAGATTGACTTAGCGGGGAAAGTATTGGGGGAAGAAGCCCGTGACTGGCTGTTGTAAAGATGCAATACCCTGTTGCATTGGTACAACACCGCCCATCTGAAAACCAAAGCTACCAAAGTTATATGCTTCTGGGTTTCTGACCGCATCAATAGCAGTAATCATCATATTGCGGTTACGCTCCGCACGACCCTGCGCTTCCTGCTGGAACTGGTCAATTTCGTCCTGAGTAAATCCCGGCTGAGTAGGCGCGGTAGGCTCTACGCCGGTAAAGTCAGACGTTCTGGAGCCCGCGTTCCACGCTTCAATCGCTTTGTTATACTTGTCGATGTCGGCCTTATACTGGTCATACGCCGTATTATACGTATCAATGCCCTGATTATAGACATCTAGCTGGGCTAAATCTTCAGAGGTGTAGCGTCCGGGCAGATATATGTTTCCAGTAGGTAAAGGCATGGCTAGTTAAACAGGCTCCCTATCCCGACTTGGTCAGCTAAAGATTTTCCTGTCCCTGCAATTTTGTCATACATAGACGGCTGTCTGCGCGTAGATGTAATCCCGCCGGAACTAGCAGACGTATAAGTATTACCTTTCTTTGCTAGATTGTTACCTACAAACTCTACTGGGTTTGACAGGCCGCCGAACACATTCGTAAAGGTGTCCGTAAATGCTAAATCTGTCGTGGCAGGCGCAGGGTTAGCCGCGGCATTGTTCATGCCGCCGATAATCGCATCCACCATCGGGTTGCCTGTATTTTGCAGGCTAGAGGTCGGTCCAATAGGAACGCTGTATTCAAGCATCCCACCAGTTAGGCCTTTTGATCCGAACTCTGGGGTTACCGAAAGAGTGCCGGGGCCGATGTCAAACTGGTTTAAGCCGCGGACGCTGTCCATCAGGCCAGCGGCAGGGCTGGTTGGAATGTCGGGCACATTCATCTGCGGCGTGTCAATCATGCCCATATAGTCGCTGAATGTCGGCATATCGTAGGCTGGAATGTCCGGCGTGAAACTGACGGAGTCCAGTGCGCTTGGCCGTGACGGGGCTACGCTAAGCTGGTTATCTACAAAGGCAGTCGGAGCCATTTCCCGCAGACCGGGAGCCGTTTGAGTTTGTGGGGTGTCATAATAACCGCTGTCAAAAACAGCGCGAGAGACCGCTTGCTCGACACGGTCTGCGGCAGATGCTCTATCTAGCGAAGCATTAGCAGCGCGTTCCGCGGCCCGCATACCTTCCGCCGCGGCACTCTGCTCACCTCTAAAGCCCGTAGCTGGCGCGGCAGATACGGTCGAAGAACGGCCACGAGCAGGTTCTTGAGCCGCGGCCCGTGCGTTTTGTGACGATGTATCAGGCGAACTGCTACCGCCGCCCCCTCCGCCGCCGCCATCGCCGCCG
>Ga0208644_1003812_pt1 | contig 11550 bp, 9 predicted proteins | sample VirMetDEL_Nov_18_FD_184517 | JGI IMG/M metagenome (GOLD analysis project Ga0208644, IMG submission 184517) | Aqueous microbial communities from the Delaware River and Bay under freshwater to marine salinity gradient to study organic matter... | ecosystem: Environmental > Aquatic > Marine >... | reverse complement strand
TTGGTACAGTCAGAATGGGATTTGTAATTGGTGGAGTAATGATTCATTGTCATTCATTCCACCACGCAAACTTAATTGAATCAACTTATATTACAACAGCATCACTTCCTCTAAGATATGAGATTGTCAATACAGGTATTACCACAAGTAGCAGCACTCTCAAACAAGTTTGTTCCACTGTAATTTCTGAAGGTGGTTATGAGTTGCGTGGATTACAGCAATCTGTAGGAACACCAATTACATCACCATATGCTATGACTGTTGCTGGAACTTTTTATCCAATAATTAGTCTTAGATTAAAATCATCTCCAGACCGTTTAGATGCTATTGTAATCATGACTGCTCTTTCTTTGATGGGCGTTAATAATGGAATTAATTACAATTGGCAGGCAATAGCATCAGGAACTACTATTGGAGGAACCTGGATAAGTGCTGGTGATGATAGTGCAGTTGAGTACAAACTGGACGGAACTGGCATAACTGGAGGTAGAATATTAGCCTCTGGATTTTTCAATTCAGCAAATCAAGGTTCTCCAACTGTTGATATTCTTAAGGAAGCACTATTCAAGTTCCAGTTAGAAAGAAATGGTTTCACTGGAACTCCTTACGAACTTACACTTGTTATTGCAGCATCTCCAATATCAAGTAGTGAAGAAGTTTATGCTTCAGTGGACTGGGAAGAAATTAGTAGGTAATTTTTTATGAGTAATGATGTTTATTTGGGTAATCCTCTTCTTAAGAAGGCGAATACCCCTATTGAGTTCACTAAAGAACAGATTGAGGAATACATTAAGTGTAAAGAAGACCCTGTTTACTTTGCACAAAACTATGTACAGATTGTGACCTTGGACCATGGTCTTCAACCATTTAAGACTTATGAATTCCAAGAAAAGCTTATCAACAACTTCCACAATAACAGATTTAACATCTGTAAGATGCCACGACAGACAGGTAAGTCCACTACTTGTGTATCTTATCTTTTACATTATGCTATTTTCAACGATAGTGTTAATATTGGTATCCTAGCAAACAAAGCCACGACAGCTCGTGAATTGTTAGGTAGACTAGCAACAGCATATGAGAATCTTCCTAAGTGGATGCAACAGGGTATTCTTGTATGGAACAAAGGTAACATTGAATTAGAAAATGGCTCAAAGATACTGGCTGCTTCTACGTCTGCAAGTGCTGTCCGAGGCATGTCGTTTAACATTCTCTTCCTCGACGAATTTGCGTTCGTTCCAAACCATATTGCAGATGCCTTCTTTGCATCTGTTTATCCTACTATTACTTCTGGTAAATCAACGAAGGTAATCATCGTCTCTACCCCACACGGTATGAATCATTTCTACCGTATGTGGCATGATGCAGAAAAAGGTAAGAATGAATATATACCAACAGACGTTCATTGGTCTGAAGTCCCTGGTAGGGATGAGGTCTGGAAAGAACAGACTATCAAGAACACGTCTGAACAACAGTTCAAAATCGAGTTTGAGTGTGAGTTCCTTGGTTCTGTCGATACACTGATTGCACCCAGTAAACTGAAAACTCTTGTATACGATAACCCAATCAAACAGAGTGCTGGATTAGATGTTCATGAAGAACCAAAGTCCGACCACGACTACGTGGTTACTGTTGATGTCGCTAGAGGTGTTGGAGAAGACTACTCTGCATTTGTCGTCGCTGATATCACAACTTTTCCCCATAGGATAGTAGCAAAGTATCGTAATAATACTATCAAACCGATGTTGTTTCCCAACATTATTTGGGAGATTGCAAAGTCATATAACAATGCATTCATTCTCTGTGAGGTCAATGATATCGGAGACCAGATTGCATCAATTCTACAATATGACTTAGAATATCAGAACCTACTCATGTGTGCAATGAGAGGTAGAGCAGGTCAGGTTGTTGGTCAGGGTTTCTCTGGAACAAAGACGCAACTTGGTGTCAAGATGTCAAAGACTGTCAAGAAGATTGGTGCACTTAACCTCAAGACAATGATTGAGGAGGATAAACTCATATTCAATGATTATGAGATTATTTCAGAACTGACAACATTTATCTCTAAGGGAAATTCATTTGAGGCAGAAGAAGGTTGTAATGACGACCTTGCTATGTGTCTGGTCATCTATGCCTGGTTGGTTGCCCAAGACTACTTTAAAGAGTTGACTGACCAGGATGTTAGAAAGAGATTATATGAAGAACAGAAGAACCAGATTGAACAAGACATGGCACCATTTGGTTTTATGAATGATGGTATGGATGATGGTACTTTCGTGGATACAGAAGGTGACAGGTGGTCTACAGCAAGTCCATATGATGAGTATGGTACTAGTGGTGGTGGATGGACACTTTGGTCTAATTACTAATGAACCTTGACGAGCAACTAGAACTCAATCACCTCTTTCTGACTGATAGAAAGTGTAAGAGTTGTGGTGAAGTTAAGAACCTTGTGGATGGTTTCTATAGAACAAGGAAAGATAGAGGACCAGTTCCATCGTCATATTCATACATCTGTAAAGAGTGTTTTATTGAAGGTGTTAAAGAAAGAAAGAAGGATAAATGTCCAAAGTCTCGGTGGGAATACCCAGATTGGTGATTTACGTCGTGTTTACCCTCTCAAAACAGTCAAATTTCTAAATATTAATAGTTAAACTGAGACCCATAGGAGAGAGAAAACATGGCTACTCCTCAATTATCTCCAGGAGTATTAGTCAGGGAAGTTGACTTAACTGTTGGAAGAGCTGAGAACGTTCTTGACAACATTGGTGCAATCGCTGGTCCATTTCCAATCGGACCTGTAAACGAACCAATTACTATTGAGACACAACAACAATTCCTGGATACTTTTGGTCAGCCAATTGGCACTGACAGACAGTATGAGTACTGGATGACAGGTAATTCATTCCTCTCTTATGGTGGAATTCTCAAAGTTGTCAGAGTATCTGGCTCAAGTCTGAACAACGGTAATGCAGGTGTTGGTGCAGCATCAACAACTGGTCTTCTTATCGAAAACGTTGATGATTACGAACTCAACCATAGAAGTGATACAAGCTACTACTGGGCATCAAGAAACCCTGGTGCATGGGCAAACAGCTTAAAGGTTTGTACCATCGATAACAAGTCTGACCAAATCGTCAGTGTTGCTACTACTAACCCTGGTGCATTAAACCTTGTAGTTGGTTACGGTGTATCTGCTGCTAGAAACAGTATCTCAATCCCTGAAGCTGGTGCAGTTAATAATTTCACAGGTAATCTGAAGGGTATTATCACAGGTGTTAATACTGACGCACAGAATGGTAACAGCACAATTGAAGTAAGAGTTCTTCAGAGAGTATTCCCAACTACTGAGGATTATCCGACCATCGGTGTTACAACAACTTCTGAAGTTGCAAACATTGGTGACACAACAATCTTTGTGAATAGTACTTCAGGTATTACTACTGGTAACTATTTCTTAGCACCTGGTAGTGGTTCAATTAAAATCACTGGTTATGGTTCAACCTCAGTCACTCTTGCGGCTGGTATTGCTGCTTCAATGACAACTGTAGGTACTGGAGTTACTTATCAGAGACTTGTTTCTACTGCTGGTACTGTTACTGATGTTACTTATCAACAGTACAACCAAGCAGCATCATTCGTTGAATCTGACATTCTCAACATCACCAACAATTCAAGAGAAGCAAGTGGTACAGTTACCGCTGGTTCAGTTAAGGATTGGTACGGTGAGCAGACACTAGGTCTTACCAACTCAACAGTTTACTGGAGAAACGTTGCAGAAAGACCTGTTGATAACCAGTATGTCACTCAAAGAAACGGTAAGAACGATGGCATTCACGTCGTTGTTGTTGATGACACTGGAGACGTAACTGGTGTTCAGGGTAACATCCTTGAGACCTTCACATCTCTGTCTAAGGCACAAGACGCAATCGCAGATGGTGACAATCCTACTAAGACCTACTATAAGGATTACATCGCACTGAATTCCAACTTCATCTTTGCTGGTTATAACCCATCACAAGTTGAAGATACTTATTGGAATACAATTCCAGTTGCATCTGGGTTCTCTACTCACTTTACTCCATATACCGTATCTGAAGGTCTCTGGGGTCAGGAAGCTCAAGGCACTGATTTCTCCTCCATCGGTAATGTAAGTTACACACTCTTGGGTGGTGTTGACTACAGTGATAATAAGGGTATGAGTGCTGACCTTTCTGACTTGGTAAATGGTTACTCACTGTTTGCTGATAAGGACGAGATTGCTGTTGACTACCTCCTAATGGGCCCAGGTCTTGCTATCGAAAGTCAGTCACAAGCAAAAGCGAACTATCTTATCTCTATTGCAGAAGGTAGAAAGGATTGTGTTGCAACTATCTCACCACACAGAGATAACGTTGTTAACGTAACAAGCACTGCTACTCAAACACAGAACGTACTTCAGTTCTATAGCCCACTGTCATCTTCGTCTTACGCGATCTTCGACACAGGTTATAAGTACACCTTCGATAGATTTAACAACCAATTCCGTTACGTCCCAACTAACGGCGACGTTGCTGGTCTTTGTGTCAGAACTTCTATTGAAGCTTATCCATGGTTCTCACCTGCTGGTCTCCAGAGAGGAAACCTGAATAACGCAGTCAAGATGGCATACAACCCATCTAAGAATCAAAGAGATGAACTCTATGGAGCAAGAATCAACTCTATCATTTCTCAGAGGGGTTCTGGTATTGTTCTCTTTGGTGATAAGACAGCTCTGGCTTACTCATCTGCGTTCGACAGAATTAACGTAAGAAGATTGTTCCTCACAGTAGAACAAGCACTTGAGGGTGCTGCTAACTCACAACTCTTTGAACTCAATGATGACAACACGAGAGCTAATTTCGTGAACATTGTTGAACCATACCTCAGAGATGTTCAGGCAAAGAGAGGTCTGTATGACTTCCTCGTAGTTTGTGACGAAACAAACAACACACCTGACGTTATTGACAACAATGAGTTCAGAGCTGACATCTTCCTGAAGCCAACTAAGTCCATCAACTACATCACCCTGACATTCGTTGCCACCAGAACTGGTGTTGACTTCCAGGAAGTTGTAGGGACTGTTTGATTATAGTAAATAATAACTAGGAGGATTAACCAATGGCAGAAACAAAAACCCTATCACAATTTAAATCAAGACTGGCGGGCGGAGGGGCCCGCCCCAACCTATTCGAAGTCTCGATTCCTACATTCCCATCATCAATTTCTGATGCATGGGGAAGTGGTGACCAGTCTGAAAATGGAACCTTCAAGTTCCTTTGTAAGTCTGCACAACTTCCTGCTTCAAACACCAGTTCTTTCCAAGTTCCTTTCAGAGGTAGAAATCTGAAGGTTGCTGGTGACAGAACGTTTGATGCATGGACAGTTTCAATCATCAATGATGAGGACTTCCAACTCAGAACTGCATTTGAAAGATGGGCAAATACCATCAGCAAACTGGATGATGCAACTGGTGTTACCAACCCATCATCTTACATGACTGATGCATATGTAACTCAACTGGGTAGAGGTGCTGAAAGATTTGCGACAACCAATGAAGGTGGTCAGTCAGCAATTCTGAGAACTTATAAGTTCTATGACATCTTCCCAACCAGAATTGGTGAGATTGCACTGAGCTATGACGACGGCGATCAACTCGAAACCTTTGATGTTGAATTTGATATTCAGTATTTCACTATCGGTAACTCACTGCAGTCTACTGGTGGTAACGCTGGTGAAGTTCTGATTGAGTGATAAATAACTAGACAAGACAGTCTAGTTTAATCATAATGGCCAGATTATTTGGTTTTTCAATTGAAGATAGCGAGAAAAATCCACCTGGTGTAGTTTCTCCAATCCCACCAACTAATGCTGATGGGAATGAGAACTTCTCCAGTAGTGGATTTTTTGGTAGTTACAATATAGATATTGAGGGTCTCTACAAAAACGAGACCGATCTTATCAGAAGATATAGACAGATGGCACTCTATCCAGAGTGTGATAGTGCGATTGAAGATATTGTAAATGAAGCAATTGTATCTGATACAAACGATTCACCTGTAAAGATTGAACTGTCTAATCTGAATGCAAGTGATAAAATTAAAAAGATTGTAAGAGAAGAGTTTAGTTATATTCTCGAACTTCTTGACTTTGATAAAAAGGCACATGAGATTTTCCGTAACTGGTATATTGACGGAAGACTCTACTATAACAAGGTCATCGACCAAAAGAATCCTCAAGAAGGTATTCAAGAACTCAGATATATTGACGCATCTAAAATTAAATATATCCGTAAGTTAAAGAAAACAGGTAAAGATAGTCTTCAACAGGCAAAAGATGAATATAGTGCATCAAATAATCTTGCATATAACTTTCCAGAAGTAGAGGAGTTCTTCATTTATACACCAGACATGGGAACATACCGTGCTGGTTATGGTGGGAATCCTGGTTATGGTGCGAATCCACAAAAGGGTATCAAAATGACCCGTGATTCTGTCACTTATTGTACTTCTGGTTTGGTTGATAGAAACAAAGGACTTACATTGTCTTGGTTACATAAGGCAATCAAACCACTCAATCAGTTGATGATGATTGAGGATTCACTGGTTATCTACAGACTTTCAAGAGCACCAGAACGTAGAATTTTCTATATTGACGTTGGCAATCTTCCCAAGATCAAGGCGGAACAATATCTTCGTGATGTCATGATGCGTTATAGAAACAAGATGGTCTATGACGCAAACACTGGTGAGTTGCGTGATGACAAGAAGTTTATGTCCATGATGGAAGACTTCTGGCTTCCTAGAAGAGAGGGTGGTCGTGGTACTGAAATTACTACACTTCCTGGTGGTCAAAATCTTGGTGAAATTACTGATATTAATTACTTCCAGAGAAAACTCTACAGATCACTGAATGTTCCTGAGACTAGAATCGAAGGTGAAGGTGGTTTCTCATTGGGTCGTTCTTCCGAAATCTTGAGAGATGAAATCAAGTTCTCCAAGTTTGTTGGCAGAATGAGAAAAAGATTCTCAGCAATGTTCAATGACATGTTGAGAACACAATTACTTCTGAAGAATATTGTGACTCCAGAAGATTGGGAGTATATGGCAGATCATATTCAGTATGACTTCCTGTATGACAATCATTTTGCAGAACTCAAGAATGCAGAACTTACTACAGAAAGATTGAACCTTGTTGCTCTTGCTGAACCTTATGTCGGTAAGTATTACTCACAAGATTATGTAAGAAGAAATATTCTCCGTCAGACTGATGAAGAGATTATTGAACAGGATGAACTGATTGAAAGTGAAATCGAGAACGGTGTTATTCCTGATCCAAATGCAATGGTAGATCCTATGACAGGTATGCCAGCTCCTGATATGCCTCCTGCAGGTGATGCACCAACTGACCCAATGCAGGCACCAACTTCACCTAAAGATCCAGAAACTCCTGGTGCAACCAAGAATCCTCCTGGTGGTGAAATCTAAATACAAATTGTAGATACATTATTTTTATGGACGAACTTATGGATATGCTCGTCAGTCCCGACGAGTCTTCATCACAGATTAGTGATAAAATCAAGGATATTCTTTTTGCTAAAAGTGCAGAAAAAATTGAAGCAAACCGTTCCAACGTAGCAGCATCTATCTTTGATGGACCAGAGGAAAGTACAGAAGAAGAAATTGAGGACGAAATCTCATTTGAAGGCGATACCGAAGAATAATAAATAAGTATTATAGAACTATTGAAAAATAATGGCTGCTCTTAAACCAGTTGGTATTAATACGGTAATAAGTACTAGTAGTACTTCTGCACAAACTTCTCCAATTTTACAACAATCTGATGCTCTTAGAGTAGTTGCAGAAACCGCTGGAGTTTATGTTGCTATCGGTACCAATCCAACAGCAACTAATGAAAATTATTATGTTTCGACTAATGAAAATGAAACGATCACTATTGGTCCAATTGCGTCACAAAGAGTAGTTGGTATTACAACTGGTTCTACAACCATTGTTGATTTCCCAGAAGGAACTGGATGTCCATTTGCTGTAGGAGATGCAGTCTCTCTTACTGTTAACGGTCAATCTGCATTTGATTTTTCTCATAAGATTGTTATTGATGTGAATACTACCTCAGACAGAGGTGGATATTTTAATACAAGAGCAACAATTGACCACGATTCAAGTAGCGGAAATCCATCAGCATTAACTGCACCTTATGCCGAATTGAGAAAGTCAATCAAAGTGGCAGTCAAAACTGAATCTGGCACTGGCAAAGTATACATCCAACAAGTACAAGATTCCTGAACAGAAAAATGAAACTTATCAGAGAAGAAATCGAGTCAGTTGATTTTATCGTCGAAGAAAGGGGCGGTAAGAAACATATGTACATTGAGGGTATCTTCCTTCAGGGTAACATCTGTAATCGCAATGGCAGAATGTATCAAATGGAAGGCCTGAGAAAGGAAGTCCAAAGATACACAGAAAACCATATTAATTCTGGGAGGGCTCTTGGAGAACTCGGACACCCAGACGGCCCGACTGTTAATCTTGATCGTGTTAGCCACAAAATTATTTCACTCAAAGAAGACGGAAATAACTTCATTGGTAAAGCAAAAATCTTGTCAACTCCAATGGGTAACATTGCGAAGTCACTCATCGGAGAAGGAGTTAAATTGGGTGTTTCTAGTAGAGGTATTGGGTCACTCAAACAAACCAGAGAAGGTATAAACATCGTTGGTGATGATTTCATGTTAGCAACTGCTGCTGATATCGTTGCTGATCCTTCTGCACCTGATGCTTTCGTTGAAGGTATTATGGAAGGAAAAGAGTGGGTTTGGGATGGTGGTATCCTCAGAGAACAGGCTGCCAAGAAAACCTACAAACAGATCAACACTCTTGTAACTCAAGGTCAACTTGATGAGAAGAAACTTGATCTGTTCAATAACTTTTTGAACAATCTTTGATAAGTTATTGAAATATACAATTTATAAATAAATATAGATTAAAAAAGGTTAATCGGAGTAACTTCAAATGTCTCGTGGAGATTTACAAGAAATGGAGCAATCTAAAACTGCTGTGAACGCGAACGCTAAACCTGCTGAAGGTATGCCTAAGCTTTCCAGCCCAGGCGAAGGCCTGTCAACTTCCTACGAAGATCTCGGTGGTCCTACCCCTGAGAACTACAAGCCAGATAACGATTCTGCAAAGCTCAAAGAGCCTAAGATCGCTTCTGTCAAGGATGTAGTTAATAAGGGTGCAAAAGCTGCTGATCCAATGAAGAAAATGGCTAAGGAAGAAATCGAAACTGAAGAGGAAGTCCTCGAAGAGGAAGAGATTGTATCCGAAGAAGAAGTTACCGAAGAGACTGTTGACATCGAAGAGGACGTAAATGCACTCCTCGGTGGTGAAGAGCTCTCCGAAGAATTCAAAGAAAAGGCACGTGTCATCTTTGAAGCTGCATTAACCTCAAAAATCAAAGAAATCCAGGAATCCCTGGAAGTCCAGTATGCTGAGCGTCTGGACGAGGAGAGACAATCCCTTAAGGGTGAACTCACCGAGAGAGTTGACGCATATCTTGAGTACGTCTGCGAAGAGTGGATGACCGAGAATGAGTTGGCTATCGAACATGGTCTCAAGACCGAAATGACTGAATCCTTCTTGTCTGGCATGAAGGGTCTTTTTGAAGAGCATTATGTAACTATCCCTGAAGAAAAATATGATGTACTTGAGAGCATGGTAGAAAAACTTGATGATATGGAGACAAAACTCAACGAGCAGATTGAGAAGAACATTGGTCTGAATAAGAGACTCGCCGAGTCAACTGCAGATGTAGTTCTTTCAATGGTTTCTGAAGGTCTTGCTGAGACCCAGAAAGAGAAGCTCGCTTCACTTGCTGAAAGTGTTGAGTTTGAAAGTGAAGAAGAATATCGTGAAAAGCTTGAGGTACTGAAGGAGTCATACTTCTCCAGAACTCCAGCTACAAAGTCTGAAGCACCAGAAACTCTTTCTGAGAGTGTTGATTCAACACCAGTACAACATGGTTCATCCATGGATGCTTATCTCAGAAGCCTGGGTGCATTCAAAAAGTGAATTTAACATTCATTCAAACAACAACTATTAGGTAAAAGCAAATGTTTCAATCCGAACATCTGCAGGAAAAGTGGAGCCCACTTCTCGACTATGAAGGTCTTGATCCCATCAAGGATACTCATAGAAGAGCTGTAACCGCAGTCCTGCTCGAAAACCAAGAAAAATTCCTCCGTGAGGAGCAAGCATTCCAGTCAGGTATCAACCTGATGGAAACCCCAACCAACGCAGCAAACGCAGCTGGTGCATCAGGTGGTTTTGGTGCTGATTCAGCTGCTGCTGGTCCTACCGCTGGTTTCGACCCTGTTCTGATCTCATTGATCAGACGTGCAATGCCTAACCTGGTCGCATATGACCTCGCAGGCGTTCAGCCAATGAACGGTCCTACTGGACTGATCTTCGCAATGCGTTCCCGTTACGAGAGCCAGTCTGGCGACGAGACGTTCTATAACGAAGTAGATACCGCATTCTCTGGTCAGGATGATGGTTTCAACCTCACCGCAGGCATGTCTGATGCCAATGCTGGTCTGGGTACAACCGCACAGTCTGGTACCAACCCTTCAGTACTCAACCCTGTTGGTACTGCATCCTCTACTGGCTACAACGTAGGCCAGGGTATGGTAACTGGTGACGCTGAGAACCTGGGTTCAGGTACTGGCGATCACTTCAACCAGATGGCATTCTCGATCGAGAAAGTCACTGTAACCGCTAAGTCAAGAGCACTCAAGGCTGAGTACTCCTTGGAACTGGCACAAGACCTCAAGGCAATCCATGGTCTGAATGCTGAGGCTGAGTTGGCAAACATTCTCTCAACCGAGATTCTTGCTGAAATCAACCGTGAAGTCATCAGAACTATCTACAAGACTGCTGAGCAAGGTGCAGTTTCTAACACCGCAACTGCTGGTGTATTTGACCTCGACGTTGACTCCAACGGTCGTTGGTCTGTTGAGAAGTTCAAGGGTCTTCTGTTCCAGATCGAGAGAGACGCTAACGCGATTGCTCAAAGAACTCGTCGTGGCAAGGGCAACATGGTTCTGTGTTCCGCAGACGTTGCTTCCGCACTGACCATGGCTGGTATTCTCGACTACACCCCAGCACTCAACGCTAACCTGAACGTTGACGACACTGGCAACACCTTTGCTGGTACTATCAACGGTAAGTTCCGCGTCTACATCGACCCATATTCGGCTAACCTGTCAGCTGCTAACGCTGCAACTAACGGTGGTAACCAGTACTATGTTGTCGGTTATAAGGGTTCTTCACCTTATGACGCTGGTCTGTTCTATTGCCCATACGTACCGCTCCAGATGGTTCGTGCAGTTGGAGAAAATACTTTCCAACCAAAGATCGGCTTCAAGACCCGTTATGGCCTGGTTGCAAACCCATTTGCAGAAGGTCTGGACCAAGGTCTCGGACGCCTTCGTGTCAACTCCAACCGTTACTA
>Ga0208644_1003811_pt1 | contig 11557 bp, 17 predicted proteins | sample VirMetDEL_Nov_18_FD_184517 | JGI IMG/M metagenome (GOLD analysis project Ga0208644, IMG submission 184517) | Aqueous microbial communities from the Delaware River and Bay under freshwater to marine salinity gradient to study organic matter... | ecosystem: Environmental > Aquatic > Marine >... | reverse complement strand
TCGGCGCCGTGACCACGATCTTGACCGGCGAGCGCGTCATGAAAAACCACAGCATCGCCCAGCTGCTCGCCGTTGACTTGCCCACCCCGTGGCCAGACCTGACCGAGATGCGCCGGTCGCCCCTGGCGATGGCCGTCAAAAACTTGACCTGCCACGGGTCGGGGTCAACCCCCAGCACCTCCTGCACAAACACCACAGGGTCGTGCCGGTAACGGGCGACCCACTCAGCAAACACGTTAGGTTTAGTCAAAGAACGTACCCCAAATGAACCCAGCAATAAAGGCCCCGATCACCATGACCAGCGCCAGCTGCAGCCACGCCTTGATTATCTCCCGCACCGTGTACTCGCCCTCGTCCTCCTGATCCATCGCCTGCTCCTCTAAGTAGCGCTCGACCTTGTACTGCCGAGCGCGGTTTATCCGATTGGCTCGCTTAAGCGCAGCCTCCGTCTGGTAGTCAATGCCGCCCTTCATTGACCCCCCAAATGCATCGCATCCTGAATCTGCTGCAGGCTCTTGCGTCGCCGGTGGTCGCGCATACGCTGCATCCCGCTCTTGCGCGGCGGCTGCGGCGCGTCCTTGCGGTTGCCCCACCTGTACGCAGGCACCAGGTTGCAGCCCCTGGCGTCCTTCTCCCAGCCCTCGACATACACCAGCCCCTCGCCCCGCAGCGCACGCATCCACCGCCAGATGGTGTTGACGTGCAGGCCGCTGGCCTCGACCATCTCCCGCGACGTCGCCCCGTACTGCAGCTCGCGGATCATCACCGCCACCGCCCTGGTCTTATGCTGCTCACGCATCGCACACCCTCCGCAGCGCCTCGTATGAGACCTTGATCCCGTCCTGCGCTAGCTCCCGGCTGATCGCGCGGTACGACAACCCCTCACCACGCAGCCCCTTGGCCTTGACAATTGCCTGCTGCTCGCTCGGCACCTCGACCAGCGTGGCGTTATGCCCGCGGCCCTCGACCCGGTAGCCAAACGGCGCCGAGCCGCCAATGTGCCCGCCCTTGGCCCGCTTCGCTGCCTGGCCATCCTTCTGCCGCGCCTTAATCACCCGGCGCTCGTGCCCAGCAAACACCGCCATGACCTCCAGCATCAGACGGGCCGACACGTTCGTCTCGTCGGTCACGTCGCCGTGGCCGTTGATGATCAACCGCACCCCCATCTGCGACAGCTGCTTAATGGTGTGCAGCGCGTCAGCAGCGTCACGGCTGAACCTGTCCAGCTTGGCGACAATCACGACGTCACCGGCGACCAGGTTGATCCCGTGACGCTCCAGGCGATCAAAGAACAACTCGGCGCCACTGACGCCTGGGTCGTTCACAAACATCTGGATGGTCAGGTTGTGAGTCATCGCCAAGCCCTTGCATTGGCGCTTCTGGTCGTCCAGGCTGGTGCCGTCTGCCTGCTCAACCGTGCTTACCCTCATGTAGGCGTATGTTGTCATTTCGTGCTCCTGTGATTGACTTGTGAGTCAAATTATCGGATGAAGTGACAAGCCCTCAATATGATTGAGAAAATTTTTTCAAAAATTTTTTTTGGCGTCTCTCAGATACCGCAGCAGCAGCCCCCACCCCTGCCACCCCCCGGGGGGGGGCGCGCCGTCCCCGGCTGGCGCGGCAGGCACCCCGGACATCCTCGAGGTTAGTGAGCGCTTACTCCGAATCAGGGTTTACTCTATCCTCGTCATGGTCGTAAACGGGCTTGTCAACCGAGCGCAGCCGCAGGGCGTCCAGGGCCAGTGAGCCAAGGTCGATGTTCACGGCGGGCTGCGCCTTGTCGCTGTACTCGTCAGGGTTCAGCTTCCCGGCGATCCACTTGCGGGTATCGACCCGCAGCCGTGCCACCTGGACGTCGGCAGGGCTTGCCTCGTCGGCGATCGTCAGGGCGTCCTCGGCGATAGAATGAGCTCCTCGCGCACGCGCGCGTGCGTAAGCGGCGGTGCGCTCCTCACCCCCTCTATCGACCCAACGGGCAAACGTGGACACATGGACGCCCAGCTGCTGACACAGCGCCTTGGTCAGCGTCCCAGCCTCCAGCGCATCCCACACAGCCTGCTCGCCACCAAAGGCGTGGATCACCTTGCTGCACCTCTTAACCTCCGCCTTCTGCGCCTGGTGAGCCACTATGTTCTGCGCATTACGCTCCGCCAGCTCTGAGGTCGTGGTTACGGGATGCTCGGCTGCGGTCACGGTCTTAGGCGGCTCGTTCACTTGACTCCTCCATCAAATAGTCGGTCACGATCTTGAAGGCGTCCTGACTTGAGCGCGCGACCAAGCACAGGTAGCCCTCCTTGTTCAGACGCCTAGCGATGTCCTTCTGCGCGGCGCTCTCGACACCCTCGCGGGTCTTCATCTCCAGGAATAGCCCATGGAACCCATGAGACGGCTTCAGGACGGCTAAATCAGGCATACCCGATAGCACCCCCTCCGCGTGCAGGCTGACGCGCTCTGAGGCCGTTCTACCGCCTCCATTCGGTATCGCTGCCACCACCACCCCCGGATGGAAGGCCCGGATCATTCCCACCAGTTTGCTTTGCTCTGTGTGCTCGACTCTAAGTCGATGCTTTCCGACCACCATTGGTCACCCTCCTGCTCGTTGTCCTGGTTGTCAATTTTCGCTTGAAAGTGGTCGCAGCGCCACAGCACCCCAGCCTCCATGGCTGCGTGCCCATACCAACCGCACCAACGCTGGCGGAACGGCACGAACACCAGGTCGATGCCCTGCTCCTCGTCCTTTCGCGGGATGGCCACCTTGAACATCCAACGGTGCTGCGGCAGATTGTCCGTGACCATGTGCTGCCAGCGCACGCCGCTGAATTTCCACGTCTGCCCCCTCACCGACTCGTGCCTGCAGTCCTCGCACCGCGTCCTATCCTCTACCCATTGGGTATGTATACTTTCCAATTCATTTGCCATTTTTTCGCCATTGCTCATTTTTTGTGCAGTTCCAACGGGTATTTTCCAACGGGTATGCCTAAAGGAAAATCGCCGTACCTCTTGGAGACCAAAGGGTCAGGTAGGTAAGCGCTTTGAGCGCGCTTACCGTACCCTCCCCATAGGACTTTGGTTTCAACAGGTACCCGTTGTACCCATTGGGTATACCCGTTGTACCCGTTGACGCTCAAGTCAACCATTGACCACATCAATCCGACCCCACCCGGCGTCAGCGACCACCTGCATCCTATCCAGGATCGCACTCTTAATCGCGCGCCTGGTCTCGTGCTTGCCGTCGCCGCCGGGTACGTTTGAGATGATGTCCGCCCAGTTGACCCGGTGCAGTCCGCTGAGTTCTTGGGGCGGCTTGTTGCTGCCGCCTGACCCCATCTTGATGGCCAGCGGGCCGTACTGATTGATCAGGTCGGTGACGTAGTTGACCGCCAGGTCTGCCTTTTCTGACATCGCCGAGTCCTGCTCCATCGCCCGCCGCTCGGCTGCTGCCTGCTTGCGCTCGTCCTCGCTCGATGGCTTGGGCACCACGACCCGCAGGGTGAGTTCCTGCAAATCGCCGTAGCTTGTGGTGGCTGGCTCTGTAAATGTGTCGCTGGTGAACGCCAGCTCGTCAAAGCTCGGCTCGTACCGCCGCTTGGCTAACCTCATGTAGCGGTTGCCGTCCTCATCCATGAATATGACCGCCGTCAGCGTCACGTCGCCCGTCAGGGCTGACGCGCCACGACCCATGGCCTCTGCGTCGGTGCGGCTGATCTGCTTGTTGGTGTGGTGGATGATGCTGATTGGCACGCCCAGCTGCACATACAGCGTCTGCTTGAGGCCTGAGATGTAGGCGCCCACCTCGCTGTTGTCGTTCTCGTTCTCAAGGTCTAGGGTCGCGTTGGCGGTGTCAAGGATGAGCCACGGCCGGTTGCCGTCGATGGTGTGGTTTATGACGTTCTCTGCCAGCTTGAGCAGGTCAGGCAGCTGGCTGCGCTTGGCCTCGATGACCACGACCGACTGCTTGACTTGGTCTATGTCAAGGCCGTGACGCTTGACATGGGCGTAGAGGCTGCGCACGACCTGCTCGGTATCCTCTGTCACGTAGATGACCCTGCGCTTGACTGGCGCCTTGAGGCTGCAATCGGGCAGGCTGTGGCCGCTGGCGATCAGGGCCAAGCTGGTCATGACCGTGGTCTTACCGACGCCGGGTTGCCCTGCTATCAGTGACAGGCTGTGCGCCAGGTAGCCGTCGATCAGGTAGTCCACGCCGCGTGGCTTGGACAGGTCGTAGGACAGCTCAGGCCAGTGCGTTGCATCTGGTGCTGGGGCGCCGTCCTCCGCCTGCGTCTCGGCGTTGTTTACTTGTATTACATCCTGCGCTGCCCTGATAGCCAACCCAAAGTCCTCGACAGCCGTGCGCCGCTCCGACGCCTTGGTCGGTGGCTTCCAGCCGCCCTGCTTGGCTAGGTTGTAGAGGCTACCCAGCCCCACGCCTTTGCCTTGGTGGAACGACCGCCAATGGGTCTCGATGTCCTTGTCGCCCTTGTACTTGCCGCCACCGCTTGACCACGACTGCCACACGTCACGCCCTGCATCTCCAAACGCGTCGTGCAGCGCTTGACCGACCATGATCCAGTCGTTGTACTCAACGTCAGGCGTCACGTACTCCAGCGCGTCAGCCGCCCTCTGCAGGTCGTCACGCCCGTAGTTGCTGACGACAGGCGTGGGCGGTGTGACCAATTGTGCCTTGTTGTCAATCTGCTCCTGGACGTCCTCAATGCCGAGCTGGTGGAGCACCTCTGTCAGCCTGACGGTCTCGTCGCCGAGCGCCGCCTGGGACATCTCGTCGCCGGTCAACATGACCGACTTGCCTGCGCTCGACTGCTGCCCGAACACCTCGATTTCTTGGTGGTTGCCGAGCCGATAACTGGCCAGCAGCCCTGGCTCGTCGTCTGCCAGCAGGATGACGTGCCTGCCCTTGCCTGAGTAGCTGCGCTCAGTGAGGTGCCCATGCTCCTTGGCCCACTTGCCAAGCCGCTGTATGCGGACGTCTGTGGTTGCGTCCGAGCGCTTCATGTCCACGTCCAGCACCGTCAGCAGCCCGCCAAACGGGTCTCTGACCGGGTGGTGCATGACCACGCCCCACAGGTGGCCGCTGGGGATGCTGGCCGTCTTGACCTCGGCTGCGGTGTAAAGGTTCTCGGCTGGGGTCTCTGCGGCCACGCCCTGGCCGCGCTTGTTGTAGGGAATCTTGCGCCCGTCTGGCGTAGGGAAAAAGGTGCAGAAAAGCGCGTCGGGGCATAGCTGGGCAATGGCCAGCGCGACCCGCCTGGAGCGCTCGTCTGTCGTCGTTTGTTGGTCTAAAATAGTCATCGGTTACTCGCTCTATCGGTAGCCATTTCGTCTCCTCGGTTCTTCAGAGAGCCTTCAGCCAGCGGTTACGCCCGCTGGCTTTTTTTTGGCGTGAGTCGGGGATGTTACTCGCTCGACTTGGAGCGCACAAGGCTCGGCGCTGACTCCTTGACGCCGACCAGGTCGTCCGAGAGTTCGATGCCGAGCTTTGCCACAGCAGATGGGCTGCGCACGTCAAACGCCTCGGGGTGATCCTTGAGCGCCTCGCGCACCATCGCCTCGTCGCGCCAGAACCGGGTCTTGCGACCGGCGCGTAGTTGCCAGCCCTCGATGGCCTTGCCTGCGGTCAGCTGCTGCTTGGCTGCGCTGACCACCGACTCGCCCCAAAGGATGGCCAGCTGCGCCTCCTCCAGCACCTCGGCTGTGACGTCGGGCGCCTCGGTGGCGTCCTCGTCCATGTCCGCGCCCTCTGCCGATGCGTTGGGTGCTGCGGTGTTGAACTCGGTACGCGCGGCGTCCTGCACCCGCTCACGCAGCGCTGGGCAGATGGGCTTGGCGCGGCACCACTGGCACTGGGAGCCGCCTGGGTTGATGGGCGCGTCATCCGACAGCGCCGCCTCGGCTGCGACCTTGAGTTCGTGGCCGTGGGCAATGACCGTCATCCCGTCGGTTATCCAGACGTTGTGCCCGGTACGAGGCTGGAATATGTGCATCGCCACCTCGATGTCGGCTGGCGCGCCAAACTGCCGCATGGCGCCCAGGGCGTAGGTCAGCATCTGCTTGTTGTTGTGGGCGCTGACAGGTATGCGCCCGGTCTTGAGGTCAACGACGTGCAGCGTGCGCTTCTCGGTCAGGACAGCGTCAGCCGTGCCACCGAGCGCCGGGTGCAGGCTCTTGAGACCCTCGTCCAGGTTGACCTCGATCAGCTTGCGACTGGGCTTGACGCACAGGTTGTTGACAAACTCGGCGTACTCGTTGGCCATGTTCCAGTGGTCGTCGGGGTAGTCGGCAGGGTTGAGCGCGTCGCCGCGCAGCATGGCCTCCGACAGCTCATGGATCGCCGTGCCAATCTTCGCCGCCTCGCCGGGAGGCTCCCACGGCATCCGCGACTCCAGCTTAACGCTGCCTGGGCATAGCATGAACCGCTCTGCTCGGCTAGCGGACAAGCGTGCGTGTGTACGTTGTGCGTGTGCAATTTCTGACATTTTTTAATCTCCACAAAAACAAGGGATTGATTCTTCGTCTTTAAAAAGTGTTATTTGTGACTTGTTGTATTTCATAAGCTCCGAGTAGCTTGGCCTAGCTTGGTTAAACCGTGCGCCAACCCTCTCCTCCATCTGCGCCCACCAAATAGCACGTTCGGGTTTGTCAGCTACAAGCCCAAGAAGATGGTCTGTTTTTTTAAGAAAGCATAGGTCGCAATTACTTAGTAGCGAGTTGCCGTTGACTGTTACTGTGTCAAGGTTGAAGTTCTGCTTTTCCCAAAACCCAAGCACATCAGAGACAACAACACCAGCAGACGCCAATGGCGTTTCTTTGATGTCTTTGTTGTTTTTCATCTTTGCGACTCGCCGTGGCTCATCATGTCGGATGCCAACAAAAGTCACAAACTCATCAAACCCAATGCTGCTCATGTATTTGTTGATTGGAAGAATCTTTAGTTCCTGTGTACAAAATCTAGCAAAAGTATTTGGCAAGTATTTTTTTTTATTGATTAGCATTTCAAATGGTTCGCCATTGCGTGATGCCGAATCAAACTGAACAGTTTTCCATCTGTCCGCTGGTTTGTTTGCGTCAGCATATTCAAGCCATGTAATTGGCACATTCCAGTTTGTCTCGCAGTCGTGGACAAATTTAAGCGTGGCCTCATCCTCTTTACCTGTGTTGGCAAAGCAGACGACAGCATCATCTGGCAGACCGTTATTGCTTTGCAGCACGCGCCAAAGCATATAGGCGCTGGTACGCCCACCGCTGAAGCTGATGCAGGTCGGTTCAAGTATCTTGAATGGGTCACTCATTTTGGTCATCCTCTGTTTCAGTTTCTACGCAGAAAGTATTTGCATTTTTAACCATGGCTTCAGCTATCAACAGCGCGAGTGATATTTCATCTTGCAACGCGACAAATTTTTTAACGACGTTTTTCTCTTTTTTGCTTTCATCATTAAGTCCAATCATTGGAAGCACGTTACTCGCAATCAACGCAATCTGTAGTCTTGCTTTTGAATCTTTCATAGGTTCACCTCAATCAGTTTGTCAAGATAGTGACGTGCTTTACGCAAGTCCTCGATGCCGCCCTTGTCTTGCCACCTGGACACATACTTGATGATGTTTCCCTCCAAGTAGCCCAGCTTGTTGCTGGCAATGTAGTCCCACGGCTGGATGGCCTTGTCCTTGTAGTGCCCGCCGCCGACCTGCCGCACGTTGGCGTCGGTGTCTGCCTTGGTGCTGATGACCTGCGCCTGCACCGGCTTGAGCGTCATCATCTTGCGCTTGAGCTTGAGAATCTTTCGCTCGCCTGACTTCTTGACGTAGTGCGTGACCTGGTAGACGCGGTTGCGTGTTGCGCCACACGCCTCGGCCACCTGCCTTGGCGTCCAGTCCGGGTGCTCCTGCACCGTCTCTCTGATCCTCTGTGCCATAGATTTCATCTGCTTCTCCTTGGTTAAATGATTTGGTCAATGACGTTGAGTTTGCGCAGTACCTTGCCCAGCACGTTGTGGTCAAGTGATGCTCGGATTGTCAGCAAGTAGACCAATGGCTTGGTGCCTGCCTTGGCGATGTTCTCGACGCGGCTGCTTGCCTGCTCAAGCGCTGACGTCTGCCACGTCGCCTCGACAAACACCACAACGTCTGCGGCGCTTAAGTCAACGCCCTCGCTCATGGCCGCGATGTTGCCGACAATGATGCGCGTCGTGCTCGCTGGGTCTTGGAACTCGTCCATGGCGCGCTGCCGCTGAGCTGCCGGTGTATCGCCCGTGATGGTGACGGGGTGATAAGCCTGCAGACCCTGCGCGAGTTGCGCGACGACGTCCTTGTGGTGAGCGAACACGACCAGCTTAGACTCGGACTCCATCAGGTCACCAATAAACTCGCAGGCAGGCTTAACCTTGCGCATACCTGCCTCACGCATGATGACCGACAGCCCCTCAAACGCCATGAGCGCGTTGGGATTCTCGACCAGTGCGTCGGCGTCGAACTCCTGCTCGCGCTTGTCCACCGGCAGGTCGAATGTGATGAGGCTGACCTGCGGCTCGTTGTAGTCTGTAAAGACGTCATCCTTCTTACGACGCAGGACGTGCGGGCGCATCATGGCACGCAGCTCGGGCAGGTTACTTGCGCCGCTGACGTCCATGCCCCATGGCGCCTTCCACATCTTGGCGTAGCGCGCGGCAAAGTCGTACCAGCCGCCGCGATAGATTCCCAAACCGTTTAATAGCGGCCACAGCTCGATCGGCCTGTTTGGGATGGGCGTGCCTGACAGCGCGTACACCCGGCCAATGTGCCGCATGGCCTTCATGGCCGCTTTGGTGCGCTTGGCCTTCTCGTTCTTTATTCGGTGGCTCTCGTCCAGCACCAGCGTCTGAAAGTCCTGGAACGCGTGCTCCTGCACGTCGGCGAGCAGGTCGTAGTTGATGACAACGACCGCCCTGGTCTGCGCCTTGAGGTGCAGCTCCTGCGCAGCCTTGCGCCCGGTGACAACAGCCACCGGCACGCTGCTGTCGAGCGCGTTGAACGCGCGCTCCCACACAGTCTTGGCGATGGCTGGGCAGACGACCAGCGCGGGCAGATGCTCAAGCGCAGCGCTTGCTGTGGGCAGCGTCTTACCAACGCGTGGCTGGTCTGCCAGGATACATCGCTGGTTCTGCAGCAGCCATTCGCGTGCGTACTCTTGGTGCGGCTTGAGCTGGACGGCGGGCTTCAAAACGGCGCCTCGCCGAGGTCGCTCATGTCCTGCGGCTGCTCGCCATGCTCAAGCAGTCGGCACTCTTTGCGCGGCACCTTGATTGGCGCGCTTGGGAACGGCCAGCCGTTGTCGATCACCAGGTGCAGGTAGACGTCGTCGCGTCCAACCTCAAGTCCTATCATGCCGTCCATCGTTAACCACGTCTTTGAGCGTTGCATAGCGTTACCTCGTTGTTGTTGAGCCTCAACTGTATCACGCATTTAAAAACTTTAAAAGTTGTGTTACAGTCCTGACACCAGTTGAGTCACGGTGACACATACTGGCACATTGAAAACGTCAAAACAGGAGTAAACGACTATGACGACTAAAGTAGTGACAGGTGAAGTTCGCTTTTCTTATGCCAACGTGATGCGCCCCCGCGTCAACACAATGAATGGCAAAGAGGAGTACAGCACCCAGGTGCTGATCCCCAAGACCGACAAAGAAACCGTCGCCGCCATCAAGGCTGCTGGCAAGGCGGCGCTGCAGGCCAAGTGGGGCGACAAGATACCGGCCAAGGTGCGCAACCCTCTGCGCGATGGTGACACCGAGACCAAGTCCGACGGCTCGTCTCTCGGCTCAGAGTACGCTGGTCAGTACTTCATGACGGTCAAGACCAACGCCGACCGCAAGCCTGGGGTGGTGGACGCCAAGGGCCGTGACCTGATCGACTCGGACGCGATTGTGTCGGGCGACTATGGCCGCGTGTCATTGAACGCCTACGCCTACGACGCCGCAGGCAACAAGGGCGTAGCCTTTGGCCTGAACCACGTCATGCTGGCGCGCAAGGGCGAGCAGCTCGGTGGCGGGCGCAGCAGTGCTGCTAGTGACTTTGGCTTGGCTGCGGCACCCGCCGCTGCTGGGGCTGGTGCTGGCGACATGGCCGGGGACGACGATTGGTAGGCAACCGAGTCCTGATCGGCGCGTACATCAGTCAGGCTGAGGCGCGCCGATTTGCTGCTCAAGCACGCCGACTGGGGTTAACTCGGTCGGCGTTGCTGCGTCTGCTGGTGCGTCAGCTGCTTGCGCAGCCTCCATCGCCTGGCGCTCTATTAAACGCGCCAGAGCCTCCTCCAGGCGACCCACGCTCTCATATAGCGGCCTGACCTTGTTGTGCTTCCAGCGCGACGCCTGGGCGGGCTGTATGCCAGCCTCAGCGCACACGTCTGACATCTTCAGCCCGTGGTAGCGGGCGCGCAGGGATAGGTCTGTTAGGGGGTTCATGGACAGAATTGTAGGCATTTACGTCAAATAACCCCACACTTTAGTAGGGCTTGATGGGTTTGACTGCAATAGGGCATAATTGGTTTCACCAACTAACTCAAGGAGACACCGACATGGGACGACACACTTACTACCCACCGCTACCCAAGCCATACCGCCGCCGGTCTAAACTACGCGGCTGGTTGATTGACCTGACGGCTGCGGCCCTGATCGCCGCGCCGTTAATTTACGGCACCATGGAGTGGTTGCAATGAGGTTTGGTTCTGTATGCAGCGGCATCGAGGCCGCAAGCGTTGCGTGGCACCCGCTGGGCTGGGAGGCGGCTTGGCTGTCCGAGATCGAGCCGTTCCCATCGGCGGTGCTGGCGCACCACTACCCCGATGTGCCCAACCTGGGCGATATGACCGCCCTGCCTGACCGCATCAGGTCGGGCGAGGTCGAGGCTCCCGACCTGTTCTGTGGCGGCACACCGTGTCAGGCTTTTTCTGTTGCTGGTTTACGCAAGTCATTGGACGATGATCGGGGCAACCTTTCTTTAACCTTTTGCGAGATAGCAGATGCAATTGACGATGTTCGACGACCCGCTGGACAGCAGCCAGCCATCATCTTTTGGGAGAACGTCCCAGGAGTCCTCAACACCAAAGACAACGCCTTCGGGTGCTTTTTGGCAGGGCTTGCCGGTGAAAGCCTACCGTTACTCCCGGCAGGGGGGCGATGGACAAACGCAGGTTGTGTGCTTGGCCCCCAAAGAGCAATCGCGTGGCGCGTCCTCGATGCCCAATATTTCGGAGTGGCCCAACGCCGCCGCCGTGTGTTCGTTGTCGCAAGTGCTAGAGACGACTTCGATCCCGCAGCGGTTCTTTTTGAGTTCCAAGGCGTGCGCCGGGATATTGCGCCGAGCCGAGAGGCGGGGAAAGCAGTTGCCCCCACAGTTACAAGCGGCGCTCCATTCAGTCGTACAGGAAACGAAAGAGTAGAGACTGAGGCTATCGTCGCCCATGTCTCAGATATCACATCGTCACTTTGTGCCGCAGATGGCCCCAAGGGGGTGTCTGACCAATATGCCCATGAAGGCAAGTTAATCGCTATGGCCCACGGGCAGGG
>Ga0208644_1003809_pt1 | contig 11557 bp, 15 predicted proteins | sample VirMetDEL_Nov_18_FD_184517 | JGI IMG/M metagenome (GOLD analysis project Ga0208644, IMG submission 184517) | Aqueous microbial communities from the Delaware River and Bay under freshwater to marine salinity gradient to study organic matter... | ecosystem: Environmental > Aquatic > Marine >... | reverse complement strand
TGTACTATCAAAAATAGTAAATGGATTAGAAACTCTTAATCTTCCAAATGCATCATAAGCATTTGATCCATTTCCACCACCAATAACTGTTGGTTCTACATTTACATTATTACAATTACTCATTAGCAACCAAATCTCATGTTATACCAAGTAAATCTTTCTAATTCTTGTTTTAATTCTTCTTGATAAGATGTATTCAACTTGTCTTGCATTGTTCGTAAAGACTGTGAAACTTGTCTTTGATTTTCTTCTGTATAAGTTGGTGTTGGTTCTGGAATAACTATATCTACTCTTGCCATTATGCTAAATCAGCTCCTCCACCAAAACCAGACATTCCTGATCCTCTAGTTCCTTTAGATCCATCTGAAGTAGGTTTAGAAGGTGTTGGAATGTTACCTCCTTTACCTCGATCTTGAGCAGATGGAGTTTGTTGATTCAATCTATTTTGAATTGCTTGTGTTGTTGATCTATTTAATTCAGCTTCTTTTTGTCTTTGACTTCTTTCGTAAACTTTTTCAGCTCTTTTTTGTGCTAAGAAATTTGATATATTTAATGGATTACCTGTAAGAGCAGAACCTAAAGCTGCTATACCTTGCACATAAGGATTAGCTCCTAACACAGAACTTAATATATTTCCTCTTAGACCTTCTAAACCCATTCGTTTGATAACGTAATTCGTTGCTTGATTTTTAATTATATTTTTTCCAATATTTTTATAATCAGGGGATTCTGTTGGTCTTGAATCGACTAAACCCATAGGGGTTAAATCTTGATTTACAAAACTAGGAGTATAGTTTTCAAATCCTGGTTGCGCTTGAACTGCCGCAATACCAAAAGGATCTTGAGCTTGTGCAACTCTATTTGCATAATCTTGTAAAAATATTTCGTCCATTATCCTCTCATACCATCAGGTTGTACATCAGCTCTAAAAGTTCCAAATCTCCAATTTTCATCGGTAGATGTGTTAGCTATTTTTAAGCTAGCAAATCTTGCTCTAGCTCTTGTGTCTACTTTATCAGTAGTAGATGTTACTGTAAATGGTCCAAGAGGGGATGAGGATTGAGTATTGTTAGGATAATCTCTAAGTTGTATTGTGACTTGAGCATTACCTTCAATTAATTTAAAATCTGGTACAAATCTTCTCATACTCATAAAGACTTGACTATCTCCTCCAATACCTAAGTCAAAGTCCCCCGATTGAATAAATGCCTCAATAGCAGTTTTATTTCCATCAGTATCCACTTGATTTGTTCCTACTTCATGAGCGTAATATAAAGTTGATCCATTAATATTTGTAACACCTTGCACAGTTGGGAAAGTTGGAGTGCCTGTTGAAGTAAATTCTGTTGCGTAAGGAACGTCATATAAACTTGCATCTGTCCAAGTAGTCCTTGCTAAGGAACCAGTAGTCCAAGTTCCATTTTGATAATTATAAGTGACACATCTATCATTAAAATCTGAACCTGATTTAGGATAAAACCAAGTAAGTTCTTCGTATAAATGATTTAAACCTACGTATACAGATTCTCCATTTTGATAGTTAATTCCAAGATTATCTCCTTTATTCGTAAATACAAAATCTTCAACCAAACATGGTAATGTTTTCACTGTACCATCAAACGCAAAGAAACCGCCAGATTCACCCATCCAATATACAACTCCATTCACATATTTTATAGAATGTTGTCCAATAGCACCACAGTTGGATCCTACTTGTCTAATAGAAAAAGTAAACGGTGGTCCTACAAATTGAATTACATAAGCAGCATTATCTGTAATAACTAAGTTATAATCTTTACCTTTTACAGCTCCTATTATTTTACTTCCAGCATCTATTCTAAAAGTACCTGCAGTATTTACAGAAGTTGGGGCATAATCATTAATATTTTCTTGATCAGAAAATCTTATAAACATTTTATCCTGAGTTTCTGGAGAACCAACAGTAGTTTCAGTCCCTAACATAAGTAAATGCCGATCCCTATCAGATACCAAAGACATCACAGACGCTGTTGGAGCACCACTAACAACAGTTGCTCTTGTAGTTAAAGCACTTGGATTAGATTTAATAGGATTCCATTCAAACGTTTTACCATTTTTAATAGTTGCAATTAATTTTTCTCCAAAATTATCTAAAGACCAAGATGCAGGATCAAGACTTATGGTGGATGTCAAAGACGCTTCCCCCCATCCAGTAAAATACTCAACACCAGAACCTGAAGAATGAGCAGACCTAGTACCTGCAACATCTCTTGTAATACCTGTTAAATCATTTGAAGATATTCCAGTGTAAGAAATAAATTCTGCACCAACTTTTATTGTTCCAGAAGTTGGAAATCCAGTTGTTGATGCAAGCGTAATTGATGTTCCAACACCTCCAGTACCTGCGGTGTCATCTAGTAAAGCTCCATTTAAAGTTCCAAAAAGTTGTTGTCCTCCACCCCATAAACCTGTTCCAAAACCAAAACCGTACGTAGATCCTAAATCTCCAACTTTGACATAAGGAGTTACTGTTGCTGAGCCACTTCCGCTGACCGTTGTCCCTGCTGCGCTTGCCATTGTTATAGTAAATGTATCACTGCCGGGTACAGTAACTACTTGAAAAGTATTAGTCTCAAAATCTGAAGCTAAGTAACCAGCGCCAACAGGAGGCGTAACTGAAGTAAAGGTGAAAAGATCACCAGGTTGTAATCCATGCGCTGCCTTGTTTACAGTTACTGTTGTAGAAGTATCTACCGTATCAAAGGTACATCCAGTCAAAGCGGTTCCTAAAGGTGTAATATCGTAAAAAGATCCTTCATAATAAATAATTAAAAGTTTGTTAGTGCCTATTGCAGCATATCTCCGGCCATCTAAATCAGCCCAAACAAACTGTTCTCTTGCTGCTCCCACTAAGGATGTGTTAACAAGTTGCTCCCAACCACCTATTTTCTCAGGTAATCCATACCTAAACCTTACAAAGTCGCCATCAGTCCATTGACCTTCTGCGCCTGTTTCAGTTACTTGTTTGTTAAATCCTGGTGCTATTTCTACTTTTGTTAAAGGCATACTACATTATATCATTATTAATACTTTGTGTTAATAACCCTTATAATATACCTTCTGAAGGTAAAAAGCTATTAATCATTCATATTATTAGAACCTTTAAAAAATTCTAATTGTAAATAAACCTTAAATTTTTTATCTGTACAGGTAAAGTTTGTAACCTCTAAATTAGAATCATACATAAAAATTTTATTTTGTTCTGGATTAATATCATCAAAATTAAATAAATTAAAATTACCATTGTTTGTATTTATAAAATAAACACAAGTTATTGTGTCCATTATTTCTAGTGGTTTTTCAATTTTCTTAAATATTGGTTTTTTTTCATTTGTTTTTGGGACTACAACAATCATAGCATTACTTACTTTTATTTTTAAAAAATCAATAACAGGGTTAATAACATGTGCAAAAGGACTTACTATATTATTATCATAATACAGCGTATGGTAAAAATTTACTACTTCAGTATTACAATTCATAGAATAATTAAATTTAGGATGTATTATTAAATTTTCTATATTTGTAAATAAAGAATTTTTAATTACATTTGTTTCTATTTTAATCATTTGTCTTAACATTACCTGACATTGTTACTCTTTCTTTTTCTTCTTCTGGTAAATTCTCATGAAACTCTGCTATTACTTTAATTAGATTATTACTAAAATCTCTAAAATTATGTGCACTTAAAGTTATTTTTTTTCGTTTATTTAATATATCTATTTCTTTTTTAGTAAAAATAATATCACAGTCTCCGTTCTTTGATTGTTTAAAAATCATTAAGTGACTCCGCAATTAATTTTGCACTATACTTATTATCTGTATTGGGTCCGTTTTGGTCTACCCAATGAAAAAAAACATTTGTTTGAAAATCGTGTTTTAATATTTTTCTTTCATGAGGTATCTCTTGACCTAAATAGATAATTGCATCACCTGGTTTAGTAAATATTTTTTTATCCGCCATATATATAGGCCAATTATTTGTAGAGCCTCCTATATGACAAGTCATACTTATTTCGCAAGATGATCTATCTGTATGTTTTGGTAAAGACGCACCATAGGTATACATACGCCAATAAGAATAAGTTGGAAAAAGTTTTAAGCCACATTTCTTTTCAACATCTTTTGTAATATTAAGTAACACAGATTCAAATAATGGATCATCAAAAAAACATGTTTCCTCAGGAAATTTTTCTAATTTATTATTAAAAATATTATCGACATCTTTATTATCACATATATGCCTATACTTACAATATTTAGAATATACATCAATTTCTTTTTTTGAAAAAAAGTTTTTAAGTAGTTTAAATTTAAAATTATTTATTGTGCCCATGCAACTACCGTAAACCTTTCACCTTTAGTAATTGGGTGTACAATGTGAGGGTACATAAAATTTGATGGAAACATAATTAACCTATTAGCTTTACCAGGTATTTTTAAATTTATATTTTCTCCTCTTGGAGAAAGAATTTCAAGTTGCCCTCCTTCGTAATCGTCATTTAACATTAAAATAAAACTTAAATTTCTATGATTAGAAGATCCTGCATCAATGTGTTTTATGAAATGATCTTTTTCTCCATATCTTAATAAATCTATTTGATTTATTTTAAACATAGACATCGGATTACCAACAGTAAGATTTAAGTATTTAAAACCATATTTTTTAAATACATTAGTAAGAAAATTACAAATTCTTACATTAGTCATGGAAGAACTATTATAAACTCTTAGGGACTCTAAACTTCCAGATCTAACATCTTTCTCTACCTTTTCAATTCCGTGCCCTTCGTCAATTGTTGTAGGTTTTATTTTACAAAAATACGGTTTATCTTTAGCATATCTATAAATTTTTTTTAATAATCTTTTATCTAAAGCATCATCAAAAATTCTTATGTAATCTAAAATTGAGTTATTATTTTTTACTTCCATGTAACACTTTTCCATATTTTATTTTGATAAACTCTAAATATTTTAGAAGACCAAGTAAAATTAAAAATTTGATTTTCTTCTTTAGCTTTAATTTGCATTTGCCATGAATCTCTTTTGAAAGGTATTACTTGTACATAAGGTGTATTTTTTTTTAATATAGTATCTAATACAGGATATTTATCACCATTTACAGTAAACGGAAAATTAATTTCTGGTTTAAATTTATCTGTGTGAACTATACCAGTGATAATAGAAAATCTATCATCTGAGTTATTAAATGGAGCTGTAAATAAGCAAGAATAACCTGGGGGTGTTTTAATTCTCCATGGGTTTAATATTTTATAAAAAGGAAAATTTAAATTTTTTTTAATTAAAGGAGAACCTTTTAATTGTTTTGGTGGGTGGCTATCTGAATAATAATTTAAATTAACATTTTCCATTGGTCTTACAATATTAGTTAATGAACTTTCTCTTTGTCCATTTTCATTTAAAAAATTATGTTTCAGATGAAAATCTAAAGGAAGCTTCAAAACATAACCACTGGTAACAGTTTCAAGAAAAGGCATACACCCTTTAATTGTTTTTTGATCTGGATGATGTTCTATTTTTTTAAACCATTTTGGAATATGGAGTTTAATTGGTTCTGGATAACACTCTTTTAAAGAAACATATTTTGGATCTGCACTAAATGTTATGATATTATCAAACATACGTTTGTAATATAACAATAAGATGTTTTAGTAAATAATTATTTGTGTGGTAATTCTATAATATTTTTAAAAGCAATAGAGTTATCACTACAGTATTCTTCCCAATTTTTACCTATGGGTACAATTGAAGCCACATCTACATTTTCTAAATATGTTTTATAAGCAGACCATTCAGAAGATTTTGCATGACCAGGATTTTCTTTCATCCATTTACCAATTCGTTTACTTAACTTATTTAAGTGATTTTGTAATAATTCTACAGTTTCTCTTTCTTCATCTGGAAGTCTATTATCAGTAGGATGTATTTCAAAAACAAAATTTGATCCATCGTAGGAGTTTATATAATGTGTATTTAGTTGAATTTTTTTAAAATCTTCAGTGCTTACTTCACAAATGTCAGCACTTTCAGAGCTAGGGAAAAAAACTTGATCTTCAGAATTTTCAACAATAGCTAGTAAAGTTGAATTCATTTTTTCTGTTCCTTTATTAAAATAAAAATATGCCATAATATTATGCCTCAAAAATTACAATTGATCCGTTAGTACCATCTTCTCCAGTCGATGCTCGTCCACCTTTACCAACATTCATTGATGGTCCAAAAGCAGTGTCTTCACCTTGTCCTAAATTAGCTACTGTTGCACCTGCTCCAGCAGTACCATCACTACCAGGATTTCCATTTGCAGAATTAGTACCACCATTCCCACCACTACCTCCAGGTTGAGATGCAGTCCCTCCTTGGTAAGCCATAGTAGAAGTTCCTCCTGTTTGACCAGCATTACCGTTTCCTGGTCCAGGGTTATAATTACCTCCAGCACCTCCAGTTCCGTTTGCATAAGCGTAAGAAGTTGATGATGCTACAGGTTTAGACCAAAAAGCATAACCGCCACTGCCTCCAGCACCGCCGTTTCGTCCACCTCCTGGTGCTCCTCCTCCGCCTCCGCCACCTTTAAGGTACATAAGCATAGTTGTAGTATTTGCTCCAGTAGTATGATTTCCACTTCCTGTAATAAAAGCTGCTGTCATTGTAGTTGCGCCTCCAGCTGATCCACTAGCAGCAGAAGTAATTCTGCCTTGTGCATCAACTGTAATATCTGCAGTTGTGTAAGTACCTGCAGAAACTGCAGTGTTAGCAAGTTTGTCAGCTGTAACAGCATCGTCAGCTATCTTTGCAGTTGTAACATTTGCGTTTGAAATCAGAGAAGTTATAATTGCATTGTCTGAAATTTTTGCAGAAGTTATAGCATCGTCTGCAATCAATGAAGTTGTAATTGCTGCGGCTTCAATTTGAGCTGTTGCAATTGTTCCACCTAAAGTGTTCAATGAAATTTCACTCATGTTAGTTCCATCAGAATAAGCTGCGTAAATTTTTGCATCAGTTAAAGCAAATCCAGTTCCTGAAGATGTTTTAAAAGTTAAATTAGTTGGAGCAGTTACATTTGTTGCATCTAAAATATAAAATTTTTCTATTCCATCAGGTAAAGCTAAAATTGTTGCACCTGTTAAAGTAATAGTATTAATTTTTAAAACCATGTTACGTGCATTTGACAATGCAGCATCTGACATAGTTAATGTTGTAGTAGCAGAATCAGTTAGAGTTATACCTTCCACCCCAGCGATTGCTTGTTGTACTAAATTTAAATTTGTATTTGTTTTGTCACCCCATGTACCAGCGTTTTCGCCAGTGACCATAAGTTCGAGTTTTAGATCTGTTGAGTAACTTGAAGCCATAAATTTTTATCTCCTAATAATTCTAATTTTACCTTAGCTAAGCGGCTAAATCAACCTCTGACCAAACGTTATTTACTCCAGGATCAATTTCTTGCCATGAAGTGATATTAAGGCTACCGACACTTGAAGTCAACTCTATGCCCGTAGCTGTTACAAGAGCATTACCACTAACTGTTACAGAGCCGATATTAGCTGTTAATTGTATGCCAGAAACACCCACTATTTGAGCTGGTATTTCTTCTACATCTCCAACACTAGTTGTTAGTTCCTGTCCTGTAGCAGGTTCATTTGTAGATTGCTCAAGAGCAATAGTGCCAAGAGACATTGTAGCCTCTGTTCCTGTAACCGGTACGTCTTGTCTTGTACCACCGATTACTTGACCTTCTGAGAAAGTTGCTTGGAATAACGTATCATCTGCAGATTTAATAGCAGTTGATCCATTAGCTCCATCAAAGTGTAATAAGAATTGTGTATCAGAGTCAAATGAAAAAGCTTGAGTTGGTTCAGTGAAACTTGAGCCTCCATATCTTGCAATATCTGAAACTCTAAACTCATCTATGTAACCATCAAAATCACCAAAGCCATTTTCACCAATACTAAATGGACCACTATCTTGTTTATTAGCTGTAGTAGCCGTATCTTCTAAAGTTCCGTTTTTATATATTCTGTGAGTGTTGCCTTGTCTTTCATAAGACAACATAGTCCATTCATTTGCATTAACAGTAACTGAAGTAGTAATAATTGTTGATGGATTTATAGTCCAATAAACTTGGTTACCTAATAAATATGATTGTTCTGTTGTGCTTGTTCCTGATTGCCAAATGCCTTTATAACCTGTAACGTTGTCAGGTCTAATCCATAAATCAATTGTAAAGTTTGTAGAACTTAAATCTAAATTCGTTGTGCTGTCTACAGAATCATCAGTTCCGTCTAACTCTAAAGAGGATATCCCAAACTTAGCTTGATCAGTAGAAAGTGCAGCATTTCCTTGCGCTGAGAATTTAGGTCCTGAAAAATTGGTAAGTTCTACATTCGCATTTGCTTCAACAGTTACAGACCCAATTGCAGAGTCTATCTGTTCTCCTGGAACTAATGGACTTACCCCGATATCTAAAGTTACATTAGCTAAAGAACTATTAATTTGTTTTTCTGTAATATTTACAAATACATTACCGCCTGCTTGAATATCAACTAGAGCAACAGCAGTGTTTAGTTGATTACCTACTAACGATAAACCTTGAGTTTGTCCAACATTTGAAGTTAATCCAATTCCAGTTAAAGTTAAATTAGCATCTCCAGTAACTGTTTCTGTGCCAACTTCAGTTTGTAACTGTTCTCCTGTTTGAAGAGTATTAGCATCAGCTGTAACTTGAGATATAGAGTCTAGTGTAATAGTTGCTGAAACAGATCCTGTTTGTACAGAATAAGCGTCACCCCATACCAACGATCCAAAAGAATCTCTACCCCATCCAGCACCAATTAAAAAATTATCATCAATTGTTGCTGTTCCTAAATTTGAATTTATAGATGAACCAGTAACATTTACACCAATATCAATAACAATATTGTTACCTGCATTAATTGATAAATCTTCACCTGATAATAAAATATCTGCAGATGAACCTGCTACAACTCCTGCATTAGTTAAAGTTAAAGATTCACCTGTTACATCGACATTTGCATTTGCTAATGATGTTATTGATCCTACAGAAAATGTAGCTTGAATTCCTGTTACTTGAGGAGAAGTTCCTGATAGATCTCCCCATTCATTTTCGCCCCAAGTGTCTCCACCCCAACCGACTTGAATTTCATTATCAATAGTAACGGTTCCTGGAGAAAGTGTTGCTGAAAGATTTGTGCTACTTAGGGTAACATTTATATCACCGAGTGTACCCCAGTTTTCATAACCCCATGTTTGTGAACCCCAAGTAGCCATATCATTTTAGTCTCTCTTTTTTAAACTTAATTACGCAAGTCTAATGATAGCTGCACTTGTAGTAAATGCAGGAAACTGAATTGTAAATGTTCCAGAAGTTGCAGTTTTATCACCACCAAAATCTAAAACAGCTACTGAAGGATCTCCCGCTACAGTATCATTATAAATTAAAGCACCTCTTGCTGTTAAAGTTACTCCAGTAAAAGACAAGTCTGCAAAGTCTACAATTGCAACACCTGATGCAACAGAAGTTTGTTGTGATTGAAGAACTCCACCTGAAGCTGTGTATTGTCCAGATGCGGCTACTTCACTTCCTGTTGTATATGAAGTTGTTGCTGCTGATAAATTTGCAGCTGATGTATAAAGTGCTAATTTAAAAGTGTTTCCACCTGTATCTAAATCATGTACACCGTCTAATAATTCTTTTTTAAAAGAATTTGTAATCGCTTGTGATATTGCCATTTTATTTACTCCTTATAAATAATTAATTGTTAGGTGAAGGCGAAGGTATTTTAACCCTTGGCACTCCATCCGTATATTCATCTCTTCGTCTTCTTCCCATTTGCTCAAGAGCATAAGATTGAATAGCTTCATTATATCTGTTTTGATATAGGTTGTACATATCGGCAGGTCCTTTTAAATAACCATAAGCCTCTACTAAACAAGCATATAAAATCAAATCTGGAGCTTTACTAGAAATATCCGTTGTTTGGTTTGTTGAACTAAGTGCTGGAGGAGTTGCAATATAGTTCAATTGAATTTGATACGTTGAATTAGGCGTTGGTGCTACAACAATATTATTTGCATCCCAATTAGCCCAATATTTAGGTAATCCAGTCACCCCACCATTATTATACTCAGAAATAAAACTAGTATCTCTTTTATCTAAAAAAGTCCTATCTGAGCCATTAATAACTTGAATAGATCTTATGATTTGAGTATCAGGTAAAACGACATATCTATTACCTGAAGTAAAATTAGATGTTGCATATTTTCTTGCATAATCTGCATCTACTTCTCTAAAAATTCTTAATTCTGCATCTCTAATAAATCCATCAACAATAGTAGACGTTAAAACATTTGAATCAACTTCTGTATAATCTCTAATTTTTTGTACAAGTTCTGCGTAAGTCATATTATGTAATTGTTATTGTAACATCTCCTACTCTAGTTCCAACCTGTCTCTTATTATTTTCTTCAAGAGGTGAAGTTGAAGGTTGCATTCCATTTGAAGTAAATTGACCATCCCAATATTGTGGATCAAGATACACGGTTACTGGTGCAGCTCTTTGTGGTCTAGCATTCCATAAAGCAACAGGATCAGCTTTTTTAGGTCTAGGATCTAATTGTGGATGTTTAGCTTCAAATTCTGAAGTATGCACCCATGAACCATTCCATTCTTTTACCATTTCTCTATATGGAAAAGCTTGTCCTGATCTGTCTGATATGGATTGTGCGAATCTTCCTTTAGCGTATGCCATTACTTCCAACCTTTTTTAGTCAATTTTGGTTTACCTCTTATTAAAAGACCGTTTTTTGCTTTTACTATTTCTTGTCCTGTAGTTTTTTGAAAACCTCCTACATCATCTGGATCGTACTCAGCTTTTTTAGTAAAACCTCTTATATCCAGTCCTCCAAAAGCTGAATTTTTACCAGATTTAATATCTCTTACTTGTGTAAGCAAGTTTTTGATATTAGGCCTATTCATTAATTCTACAATCAATCCTCCAAAACCTTTTTTTATCATTATGATCCCTGTGGAAAGTAAACATTAGGTGTGATGTAAACAGAAGTTCTTTGTCCATCTTCTTCTAATGCTCTTTTTAATTCATCTTCGTATAATAATTTTAATGCTTGTATTCTATCTGGTGCAATCTTTTGTGATAAATAAAATGCTAAACCTGAAACCATGCATGGATAAAACCTGTAAGGCATATCGGTTGTGTTTGAATAAGCTCCTGCATCTTCAATTCTAGCAATGTAATAATAAAAAATATTTGTAACTGCAGAAGTATCTGGAGCTAAATACAAAGTAATTGTTGGAGCGATTAATCTATTAACATAGTATTGAGACGGTGTTCCTGAATCAGTTTTATTTGGAATAGCAATATATTCTGATCTAGATATTTTAGTTAAAGATTGTTGTGTACCACCTGTTGTAGTTACAACCATTTCTAATACATCACTACAATCATTAGGTGTAGTGTATGTT
>Ga0208644_1003808_pt1 | contig 11558 bp, 18 predicted proteins | sample VirMetDEL_Nov_18_FD_184517 | JGI IMG/M metagenome (GOLD analysis project Ga0208644, IMG submission 184517) | Aqueous microbial communities from the Delaware River and Bay under freshwater to marine salinity gradient to study organic matter... | ecosystem: Environmental > Aquatic > Marine >... | reverse complement strand
TCCACGCCCACCGGAAGAGTTTAACGATGGCGGTATGGTTGATACCTTTGATCCTGTTGATGTTCCACGTGAAACATATGCTGATACGCGCGCCAGGGACTTGGGTGTTAGTTCGGTCAAGGAACTGGAAGATTTGCTACAACGCATGGGCAAACCTCCTGAAAAGGAGAAACAAGAACCGTTGCCCCCGGATGTTACGCGCAGTCGCTCGGCAGGCCAGCTTGCTGCTTATATGCGTGCTATGAATCCCAAGGTAGAAACGCAGGATATGCCGCTTGATTCTGATCTTTGGGGATATGTCGCAAGTAGTGCGCCCGATCTGATTACGATTAATCAAGCGTTGCCCCCGGGCCAACGTGAACGGACCATGCTCCATGAGCTTGAGCATTCCATGAGTTTCAGGGGTGGGGACATTCTTGGAAGGCCGCAGCCTAACTATAAGACACCGATGCTGCAGGACAACAGCTACCGTGCTTATTATTTGTTGGGTAAAGATTGGAAGCCCATTGAGTCTTTTATCCAAAACATGGTCAAGAACAAAGATAAGTTAGAGAAGTTCTTTGGCGAACCGGTCTTTGGCGCAGAGTTTAAGGAAGAAAGCCTTAAGGAATTGCTACGCAGACAGGGTGAGTACCGGGGACTTTTCGAAGAGCAGCTTTCCACGCTTTCTGCCATGGAGCAAAGCACCGGTAAATTCTTGACTCAAGACAAGGAAATGCGCAAGCTTTTCCCCGACACGCGCATGATGGCTATTTTTGATGCGTTGACCGGTCCACGGCAAACGCGAATGGATGCCAAGGACCTGCCTCCTCATATACCGATGGATCCTATGGCCTATGAGACAGGAGCCCTTAACCGGTTTATCGCAGAAAAGATATCAAAGCCGAAACCCTTGTTGAGGCAACTACCTGCTGCTAATCTGCGCGTCAAATAAGGACACACCATGCCCATTGAAAAAGCAACGCGGATCGAGGACCTTCCCACAGGGGAGGTGGAAGTTGAAATTGAGCAGGAAGATTTACCGGAAATCACCATTGAGTTTGATGAGGAAGGTGGCGTAACGGTTAATCTTGATGAAGAAGAGGATAGCGAAGTACCGTTTGACGCTAACCTCGCAGAGGTATTGCCGCCTGATGTGCTGGCGCGTATATCAAGCGATCTCATGGCTTTGTTTGACGCTGATAAAAGTTCCCGAGGCGATTGGGAACAACAGTACGCCAAAGGCATGGATCTTCTTGGTTTTAAGATCGAAGATCGCACACAGCCTTTCCGTGGCGCGTGTGGCGTGCAGCATCCTTTGTTGACCGAGGCTATTGTGCAGTTTCAGGCGCAGGCGTTGAAAGAACTTCTGCCTGCCGAAGGTCCTGTCCGCACGCAGGTTTTGGGCAAAGAAACGCGTGAAAAAGTCATGCAGGCGCAACGGGTTAAGGATTTCATGAATTACCAACTCATGAATGAGATGCCTGAGTATGCACCTGAGTTTGATCAGATGCTGTTTTATATAGGCTACGGCGGATCGGTATTCAAGAAGGTTTACTACGACGAAAACCTTGATCGCATGGTGTCGCCTGCGGTATTCCCAGATAACCTTTATATACCCTATAACGGTTCACCGGTCATGAGCAAGTGCGGACGAATCACGCACCGTATCTTCATGTCCGAGAACGATTATCGCAAGGCCGTGTATCACGGTCGGTATTTAGATAACGCTCAGGCAGAAATCGTTAGTGACACGACCCAGATCTCTGAAGCGCAAGACAAGATAACTGGCATTTCCCCGTCAGGTGAGGACAAGGAAATGCAGTTGTTGGAGTTTATGGTTGATTACGATCTGCCGGGGTTTGAGGACAAAAACGAGGATGACGAACCTACGGGCATTCGCCTGCCTTACATCATCACAATTGATGAAAACTCTACCAAAGTAGTAGGTGTTCGCCGCAACTGGAAAGAGAAAGATGATCTCAAGTTGCGCAAAGAGTATTGGGTGCATTACATGCTTGTCCAAGGACCGGGAGCCTATGGCCTTGGTTTCTTGCATTTAATTGGTGGTTTGGCCAAAACGGCAGGTTCCTCACTGCGTCAACTGACGGACGCAGGAACGCTCAATAATCTTCCTTCGGGATTTAAGGCCAAAGGTGCTCGGATTGAAAACGATGATGTGCCGATCAAGCCGGGGGAATGGCGAGATATGGATGCGGGAGGTGCAGAACTGCAGGCATCTCTTTTGCCCTTGCCTTACAAAGAGCCAAGTCAGACCCTGTACCAGCTTTTAGGCTTTTGTGTGGATGCTGGGCGTCGTTTAGCAAGCATCACGGATTTGCAGGTGGGCGATAGCAATCAAAATGCAGCGGTAGGAACAACAATTGCTTTGCTTGAGAAAGGCTCAAGCGTGATGTCCGCCATCCATAAACGGTTGCATTACGCCCAACGTCTTGAGTTTAAGCTCTTAGCGGATGGGTTTGCGGAGTATCTTCCTGATGAATACCCCTATGATGTGCCCGGGGAGTCACGCAAGATCAAGCGCAGAGATTTTGATAAGCGGGTAGACATCCTTCCTGTGTCTGATCCGAACATCTTCTCGGTGGCACAACGTATTACGATGGCACAAACTGAGTTGCAGCTCGCTCAAAGTGCGCCGCAGATGCACAATATGTATGAAGCTTACCGTCGGATGTATGAAGCGCTGGGCGTTCGCGATATTGATGCGCTTCTTAACAGCCAGAATGTGGATCAACCCAAAGATCCAGCCAGTGAAAACGCGCAAGCATTAGATGGTTTTGGCTTAAAAGCCTTTGCCGGTCAGCAGCACGATGCGCACATCCTCTCTCACCTGCTTTTTGGCTTATCCCCCATGCTGGCGGCAATGCCACAGACGGCTGTTTTGTTGCAAAAACACATTTTTGAGCACATTAAAGTGAAAGCTGAAGAGGCAACAGAAGCCGAATTGTTCCAACAATACGGCACAGATCCTGATCACTTGGTTTCGCCGCTGCAAAAAGAAGCCATGATTGCTTTAAAAGTAGCGCAATTCTTCCAAGAAGTGAAACAACTGCAGGCACAGCTATCTGGCGAAGGCCAGCAGCAGCCCGATCCCTTGATTGAGTTGAAAAAAGCCGAGATTCAACAACGTGGACAGGTTGAACAAGCCAAAATTGGCGTGGATCAACAGCGTTTAGTCTTTGATCAGCAGCGCGAACAGAATGATGTGGCTATTGATCAAGCTCGGTTAGCGCAACAACAGCAGGCAAGCCAAGCACGTGTTATGCAAATGGCGCAATCTAACCAAATGAGGGCTCAAAATGCGAGGCAAAGGCAATAATCAACAAAAAGTTGTGAAAAAGAACCTTAGAGAAGCGAGGAAGGAGGGCATTGTTCCTCCTCCTGCGCCAAAACCTACGATGATTTATCGTAAAGATGCCTTCAAAAAGGTGAAGATAACGTAAATTAGTGCATAATCGCAGCAAATGCCTTCAGAGGGTGGCACAAACCGTCTGCTTCATTGGAGCAATCCATGCTTGAGTTCACAGAAACGCTACTAAAGCGCATTCGTCAGCTAAGAGCCGACGCCGAAACGATGGTTTTAGCCAATCGTGTCGTATCGATGGAGCAGTACAAGCATTTGATGGGCCGCATCGAGGGTATTTCGTTTGTGGAAGCTGAAATCCACAAGCTTTTGAAGCAAAACCCTGATGACTAAGGACACCAACATGACTGTGACTGCTTTAGAGCAAAAATGGGCAAAGGAAGCGGAGCAAAAAGTTCCGACTTTGACAGATGCCTATACCGACGACGGTGATTTAAAGGTCGATGACCTTCAAGAATCCGTATTAAGTCGAATTCCGAAGCCAACAGGCTGGCGAATCGTGATTCTCCCTTATCGCGGTGCAAAAAAGAGCAAAGGCGGCATTGCTTTGGCGGATCAAACCGTTGAACGCAATCAACTAACAACAACTTGCGGTTATGTGTTGGAGGTAGGCCCTCTGGCTTACGGTGATCGCGAGAAGTTCCCAGATGGCGCGTGGTGCAAGAAAGGCGATTGGATTATTTTTGGTCGCTATGCCGGTGCGCGCATGAATATTGATGGCGGTGAGATTCGCATCCTTAATGATGATGAGATCTTGGCCACTATTAATGATCCCGCTGATATTTTGCACATGTGAGGTTCATGATGGCACTTAATAATCCCAACGAACAACTTGAATTTGATTTAGGTGAGAATGAGCAGGAAACGGAAATTGCTCTTCAAGCTCCTGAAGAGAAACCGGAGCAAACGGCCCAAGCCAATACCGCCCCCGATTCCCCTGAACAACACCGATCCGAACTTGACGCGGTTAGCGATAGCGTCCAAAAGCGAATTGCAAAGTTGACTGCGCGCATGCGCGAGGCTGAGCGTCGCGAACAGGCAGCGCTTGAGTATGCCAAGGGCCTTCAGTCAAAAACACATGACCTTGAGACACGCTTAGTCCATACGGACTACAGCCGACTTAGTGAAGCTAAACAGCGCCTTGATACACAGCAATTGCAGCTAAAAGCAATTATTAGAAAGGCTCGTGAAGAGGGCGATGTTGATACGGAGATGGAAGCCAACCAACGTTTAACCGATTTGCAGGTTGAACAACGCCAAGTTTCCCAATGGCTTCAGTCGCAGCAGCATCACATGCAGCAACCTCAACAGGTTCCGCAGTATCAACCACAGCCGCAAGCAAATCCTCAGGTTCAACAGCAACCTGTGAAAAAACCCCCGAGCCAACGTGCCGAGCAGTGGGCCAAGGACAACGATTGGTTTGGCAAGAATCGTGTGATGACGTATGCTGCTTGGGGTATTCATCAGGGTTTGGTGGAAGAAGAAGGCATTGACCCCGAATCTGACGAATACTATACTGAATTAGATAGTCGCCTGCGGGAACAATTTCCCAAGCAATTTCAACAGGAGACTGCACCTCAACCCAGGGTACAGCGATCCGCGCCTGCTGTAGCTCCTGCCTCCCGAAGTTCCGGGGTCAATAGTGCGCGCCGTTCTGTCAAGCTGTCACCAAGTCAGGTTGCTATGGCAAAGAAATTGGGTGTTCCTCTTGAGGAATACGCCAAATATGTGAAGGAATAAACATGAGCGAACAATTAACTATCGATAGAGCCCCTCGCAAAACTCGTGAGAAAGAAGCTCGTCGCAAGCCTTGGACACCGCCTTCACGTCTTGATGCACCTCCTGCCCCTGAAGGGTATAAGTACCGGTGGATTCGCGCAGAAGTAAATGGTTTTGAAGACAAACAGCATATTTATGGTCGTTTGCGGGAGGGTTATGAACTGGTTCGTAACGAAGACCTTCCGCCCGAACACCAAAATAGTCTTCCTGTTATGGAAGATGGTAAGCATGCTGGGGTTATTGCTGTTGGCGGTTTATTGCTAGCAAAAGTGCCTTTGGAAACCGTTGAAGAGCGCAACACGTACTACCACAAGAAGGCCCGGGATCAAATGCACGCCGTAGACAATGAGATGTTGCGTGAAAATGCTCACTCATCCATGCGGATTCAGACTCCGGAACGGAGTTCCCGCACGACTTTTGGAAGCCGAGGCTAACTCGGTTTATCTAACTTTTTAAGGACTGAATCATGGCAAATACCAATAAGGCTTTTGGTTTTCGCCCTGTCGGTGCAAATGGCGCGGGGTACGATACCCAAGGTTTGACGTCGTATCCTATTTCAGCCAACTACGCCACATCTATTTTTCAAGGTGATGTGGTGACGTTGTCTGGTGGCTATTTGGCTGCAGGTACAACTACAGGTGCAATTGTTGGCGTCTTTATGGGATGTTCCTATACAGATCCCACGACAGGCAAACCCACCTGGAGCAATCAGTATTCCCAGACCAACGCAAGCGATATCGTTGCAATGGTTGCGGATAACCCCAACCAGCTCTTTGTTGTTCAGTGCGTGGGCACCGCCGGTGCTACCTGTATCGGCCGCAATGCAGCGCTTGATACCAGCGTTTCTGGCAACACGACCTATGGTGTATCGGGTCAACAAGTTGGCACACCTGCAACGGGTAACGCTACTTACACCTTTAAGGTGGTTGGCGTTTACGCAGCAGATGGAAATGATGATGTGACTTCTGCTAATGCAGATCTCATCGTTGCCGTTAACAACCACCTCTACAAAGGTGGCACTGGCACTGCGGGAGTTTAATCATGGCAATTACACGTGCTCAACTAGTCAAGGAACTAGAGCCGGGACTCAATGCGCTGTTTGGCATGGAGTATGACCGTTACGAAAACGAACATGAGGCGATTTTCTCTATCGAGAATTCGGATCGTGCGTTTGAAGAAGAGGTCATGTTGACCGGCTTTGGTTCCGCTCCTGTCAAGCAGGAAGGTGCTGGCGTTAACTACGACAGCGCGCAGGAATCGTTCACTGCTCGTTATACCCATGAGACGATTGCTCTGGCGTTTGCGCTTACCGAAGAAGCCATTGAGGACAACCTCTATGATCGTCTTTCGGTTCGCTACACCAAGGCGCTTGCTCGTTCCATGGCAAACACCAAGCAGGTGAAGGGTGCTGGCATCCTGAACAACGCCTTCAATACCGGCGGTTCTTACAACGGCGGTGATGGTGTGTCCTTGTGTAACAGCGCACACCCCACGGCACTCGGTCCCAACTTCAGCAACACACCTGTTGTTGCCTCGGATCTCAACGAAACTTCGTTGGAACAGGGCATCATCGATGTGGCTGGGTTCACCGATGAACGTGGTTTGAAGGTTGCTATTCAGGTAACCAAGATGGTTGTACCCAAAGAGCTTCAGTTCACAGCCGAGCGTCTGATGAAGACCACGCTGCGTCCTGGAACGGCGGACAATGACATCAACGCGGTGCGTTCGATGGGCATGGTTCCACAGGGCTACACTGTTAACCACTTCCTGACCGACGTAGATGCATGGTTCCTTTTGACCGATGCTCCTAACGGCTTGAAGATGTTCCAGCGCTCACCGATCAAAACCGCTTTCGAAGGCGACTTCGACACGGGGAACGTTCGCTATCGCGCAAGAGAGCGTTATTCGTTTGGATGGTCTGATCCGAGAGGCATCTATGGAAGCGAAGGCGCTTAACTAGGCCTTCTTTCCAGCCAGGACCCCCGCCAAAAGCGGGGGTTTTGTTTTTAATTGACACCCTGGTCGCAAACTGATAAAACAGCAATATTCTCGGAAATATCGGAGCGTCAGACTGGCCGAGCAGACGACATGCAGACGGACGCTCTTAACTCGCATGTGAGGACATCATGGCTCAAACCACGTTTTCCGGCCCGGTCAAAGCTGGCCCGATTTTCAATACCACTGGCACTACTGTAGGAACTAACGTTGCAAACGTTGGCTTTGCAGTCATGGGTCAGTCGGCCGTTATCGACATCATTGGCGCTACTTCAAATAACCAAGTTGTGGCAACAATCCCTGCAGGTTCTCAGATTGTTGATGTGATTCTTAATGTCACAACAGCAAATGATGACACAGGCACTGCTACTGTGGTTGTTGGCACTTCAGCAGATGCTGATGCGTTTATCCCAAGCACTAGCGTCAAGAGTGCGGGAACAACGCGCGGTACGCTGGACACAGAGGCAACGGATGTAGGCACAACGGATATACAGGTTCTTGTTGACTTTACCGCACAAAATGGTGACGGGGCTGCAGGCGCTGCAACGGTTACCGTTCTTTACTTGCAAGCGCGCGACCTTCTCTAACTAGGGGGCCGTCATGGCATTTACAAGTGACGTAAAAAGCACGCGGCTTGCTGCCAGCGGTGACATTTTTGGTGGTCGCAGTCGCGTCAAGGGTCTTTATATTGTCCCTGGGGGATCTGCGGGATCCGTTGTAATTAAAGATGGTGGCTCTTCTGGCACAACCGTAGCAACCATTGATACTGTTGCTAACGGAACCACTGTCTACATCCACTTACCTGAAGATGGTCTACTTTGCACTACCAGCTCGTATGCAACGTTGACCAACGTAACAGCAATAACAGCCTTCTACGCTTAAAGGAACCAAGCTATGATGAAGATGAATATGCGCCGTAAAAAATCCGGCATGAATATGGACAAGGGCATGAAGTTTGCCAAATCATCCAAAGAAGGCATGATGGGTGATGACATGATGAACATGGATTCCATGCCTGTTCGTAAAATGGGCGGCGGTGCGATGGGCAAAGGCTACAAGAAGGGTGGCATGGTAACCGTCACCTCACGTGGCAATGGTGCAGCACGGTCCAAGAAAACCTACATTTGCTAATGCCATGGCGCGCGGTGAAAAGCCGATCAAAACATCGGTAAAGTCAGGCAATTTCCGGCCCACCAAGGCCGGAGCTGGGATGACCGAAAAGGGGGTCAAAGCTTATCGCCGCGCTAATCCAGGAAGCAAACTCCAAACAGCAGTTACCGAGGATAATCCGTCAGGCGAACGAGCTAAAAGACGTAAATCGTTTTGTGCGCGATCTGCTGGTCAGATGAAAATGTTTCCGGAAGCTGCAAAAGATCCAAATAGCCGCCTAAGACAGGCGCGCCGTCGATGGAAATGCTAGATCATGGAACCCTGGCTTTGGAATACGCTGATAACCGTAGCGGTTGGGGCAATTGGGTGGTTTTTGAAAGAAATGTCTACCGAGCTTAAACGGCTTAACAAGCTTGTTAATCAGACCCGCGAAGAAGTGGCCAAGGAATATGTCACTAAATCCGAGGTTCATACCGACATTAACCGTGTCCTTGATCGCTTAGAACGCTTGGATATGAAACTTGATCGTTTAATGGAGAGACGCCGTGCCAACGACGAGTAAAAAGCAGCAAAAATTTATGCTTGCTATTGCTAACAGTCCAAAGTTTGCGAAAAAAGTAGGTGTACCTACTTCAGTAGGCAAGAAAATGGTCCGTGAAGATAAAAAAATGGGCCGTTTAAGTGATGGTGGATCTGTCAATCGGGTAGGTGATGCTGTTATGCCTGGGCGCCGTGATCCTGATATTGGCAAAATGATCAGAGAAGTTAAGGTTCCTACCAAAATGCAAGCAGGTGGTGCAGCTAAGGCAAGTTCTGGTGTTTCGCGCTTGCGTCGTTCAAGGATGCGATAAATGCCTACCTCAGGGACCGCAACGTTCAACCTGGAGTTTGATGACATCATCGAAGAGGCTTTCGAGCGTTGTGGTTTGGAATCGCGAACCGGTTATGACATGCGAACCGCAGCGCGATCAATGAATTTGATGTTTGCAGATTGGGCTAATCGCGGTTTGAATCTTTGGACTATTGAGCAGCGATCCTTGTCGCTTGTTCAAAATACACCCCAATATAGTCTTCCGGACGACACAGTCAATGTGCTTTCTGCAGTGCTACGTACTGGTTCAGGGAGCTTGCAGCAGGATATTACGTTGGATCGGATTAGCCAAAACGAATATCTGCACATGCCCAATAAGTTGGTACAAGCCAGACCGGCACAGTACTATGTGCAACGCACAAATCCTGCACAGCTTTTTGTCTACCCTAACCCTGATGGGGCTCAGGCTTATACGTTTCGCTACTATACGGTCCGCCGTATTCAAGATGTCGGTGCTTTGACCAACACAGCAGACGTTGTTTTTCGTTTTCTTCCGGCATTGGTTGCAGGGCTTGCTTACTATATTGCTTTGAAAAAAGCACCGGATCGTGTGCAGTTGCTCAAGGGTTTTTACGAAGAAGAGTTTGCACGTGCTGCGATGGAAGATCGCGATATTGCAAGTGTTTTCCTAACCCCTAATCTTGAGTTTGGGAGCTAGCCGTGGGCGGCTATGCTTCAGGTAAGTTTTCCCAGGCAGTTTGTGATCAGTGTGGTTTTCAGTACCCACTTAATAGCCTGAAAAAAGAATGGACAGGCTTTAAAGTTTGCCAGGAATGCTATGAACCAAAGCATCCGCAACTAGAGCCTTTGCGCTACGCAGGCGATGCGATTGCGGTTTATGAGCCAAGACCTGACCGTATTGAGCCTGTTACAATCTTTGTTGGTGCTCCAGGAAGTTCCCTTTTTAATTCCGTGGGCATGCAACCAGAGCCGGTGGCTCAAGCTATTTTGCCTGTTGTTGAACTAGGCAACGTGACGGTGAGCGTGACATGAACTACGCGGAACTTGTAACTCAGATTCAAGATTATATGGAAACAACGTTTGACACGGATAGTGTCAACACGTTTATCAAACAAGCTGAGCACCGCATTTACAATACGGTTCAGATCCCATCGCTTCGAAAAAATGTTACGGGATCTACTTCTTTAAGCAACAAATATTTACAATGCCCGTCTGATTTTTTAGCGGTTTACAGTCTTGCCATCATCAGAGCCAACGGCGATTACGTGTACCTGCTCAATAAAGACGTCAATTTTATGCGGCAGGTTTACCCTAATCCGACGAGTACGGGCGAACCTAAGTACTACGCCATTTTTGGTCCTGATTACCCGACATTTCCCAACGAACTGACGTTCATTATTGGTCCAACACCTAATGCCGCATATGGTGTAGAGCTTCACTACTTCTACAAGCCTGAGTCTATCGTCACGGCAAACACCACATGGCTCGGCGACAACTTTGACAACATCCTGCTTTATGGCGCGTTGCGAGAAGCCTACCTCTTTATCAAAGGTGAGCAGGATCTTGTGGCGAATGTTGAAGCTAAATACCAAGAAGCCATGGCCTTGTTGAAGCAGCTTGGTGATGGTAAAGAGCGCCAGGATGCTTACCGTTCTGGCCAAGTTCGTTATCCGGTGCAATAAATGGCTATTGTTCAAACCCCCTGCACAAGTTTTAAGCGTGAGCTTGGTCAAGCTATCCACAATTTTGATGCCGTGGGCGGTGATACGTTTAAGATTGCGCTTTACTACAGCACCGCAACCCTTGACGCCAATACAACGGTTTACACCACCGCAGGAGAAGTAGTGGGCACGGGCTACACAGCAGGGGGCCTTACGCTCGTTAATGTGCCTCCCTCTATTTCTTCGGGTAAGGCGTTGTTCAGTTTCGTGTCCCCTGCTACATTTACGGGTGTAACGCTGACCTGTCGTGGGGGTCTGATTTACAACAGTACGAAGGCTAATAAGGCTGTTTGTGTCCTTGATTTTGGGGAAGAATTCACCGCTTTAGGACAAAACATTAACATCACCTTCCCATCTGTTGCCCCAACTTCAGCTATTTTAAGGATTGCATGATGGAAAAAGCACGAACAAACGACCAATTTTCAAGCGGTTTAACCGCCAGGACAGGTTCAGGCGAGAAAGCTTTGGCGTGTGGTAGATATTACGCAGAGTGCCGAGACAAAGATGGCAACCTGAAATGGACCGCTGAGGGTGATAACTTGGTGGTTAATGCAGGGCTACAGTATATGGCTGGCACTGCCTTGGTTAGTACAGCGCAGATCACAACGTGGTATGTTGGTCTTTATGGCGCAGCAGCAAGTAATACACCGGCAGCGTCAGATACGATGGCTTCTCATGCAGGCTGGACAGAGATTGATTGCTATAGCGATGCAACAAGACCAGCGGCAACATTTGCTGCGGCGACCAATGCGAATCC
>Ga0208644_1003806_pt1 | contig 11561 bp, 16 predicted proteins | sample VirMetDEL_Nov_18_FD_184517 | JGI IMG/M metagenome (GOLD analysis project Ga0208644, IMG submission 184517) | Aqueous microbial communities from the Delaware River and Bay under freshwater to marine salinity gradient to study organic matter... | ecosystem: Environmental > Aquatic > Marine >... | reverse complement strand
GGGGACAAGCGTGTTCAGGACTCTAGGGCGTGTTGTCGCTGGGGTTCAGGTTTTAAGGTTCTTAAAAGATACTGGTAGCGCCGCTGTTAACTTTGAGGAAGCTTTTGCGGGTGTAAGAAAAACCGTAAACGCTACAGAAGCAGAGTTTAATCAGTTATCAGACGGACTTAAAGATATGTCCCGCGATATTCCTATTGCTGTTACGGAGTTGGCAAGGATTCAGGAATTGGCGGGACAGTTGGGGGTTCGTGGGGTTGCTAATTTAACAACATTTACCGAGTCGATAGCGAAGATTTCTGTAACGACTAATCTTACGTCCGAGTCAGCGGCGACTTCTTTCGCTCGGATAGCCAACATCATGCAAACCCCTATAAAAGAAACAAACCGTATGGGGTCGTCTGTAGTTGAGTTAGGTAACAACTTCGCTACAACAGAAGCGGAAATATTAGAGTTTGCTAACCGTATCGCTGGTGCTGGTAAGGTTGTAGGGTTATCCGAAGCGGATATATTCGCTTTTGGTGCGGCTTTCAGTTCTGTAGGTGTCCAAGCAGAGCGTGGCGGTACCGCTGTAAGTAAGGCATTGATTAAAATAGGGGACTCAGTAGCCAACGGTGGGGATGAATTAAAAAAATTTGCTAAGGTGTCGGGGTTATCGACAGACGCTTTCGTTAAGGCATGGGAACAAGACGCTGGGAAAGCGTTTGCTTTATTCATTGAAGGTTTAGGAAAATCAGGGCTTGAAGGGGCGCAGATATTACAAGAATTAGAACTTGGCGATCAAAGATTAGTTCAATCGTTTCTATCTGTAGGCGGGGCGTCCGGAATACTTACAAGAGCGATTGACTCATCGAATAAAGCGTATAAAGATAATATTGCTTTAAATGAAGAAGCCGCTAAGAAGTTCGGGACAACTGCCGCAAAAATACAGAAGATAAAAAACAATATAGGTTTATTACAAATAGAGATAGGGACAAAGCTTCTACCAGTGGTTGAAGACTTACTAGAGGTAACGGTACGATATGTTGATTTTGTAACTGGGGCTGATTTAAAAACAACTAAGATTGAAGCAATCACGAAAGCATATCAAGATCAGTTGGATGTTGTTGAAAAACTTGAAGAAAGATTTTTACAAAATCCTCTTTTATTTGGTGATGAATTACCAACTAAGACACTTGAAAGAGAAAAAGAACGAGGTAGAGCTTTAGCAAATAGGATTAATATTGCAGAAGGTTTTGGGGGGCGTGAACGTACGGGGATTACTGGACAATCAGATCAACTAAGTGACCCATTATCAAACGAACAATTTTCATTAGGCGGTGGATTTGGTGGTTTCGATAATTCCGAAGTAGATTTTAAATCCAGCACGAACGAACAGTTAAGAGCATTAAGACAGGAAGATTTGAATAATGTTCAAGAGGTCGAGAAGAAGAAGAAAAGTTTTATAGAAAGTACATTTACCGATATTTTTAAACTAGGTAAAAAAGACAGAGATGCAAAGGACGAAAATGCACAACAAGATATAGACGTTACAGGGACGACATTAGATACTATTTTAGGATTATCGACGGCATTTGGTAAGAAAGAAGGTGGTTTATTTAAAGGATTGCAGATAACAAAGGCGGTTATAGCAACAGCTAGGGCAATAGCTGAAGCTCTACCTAACTTTGGGTTAGCTGCGGCAGTTGCGGCGGCTGGGGCGGCTCAAGTTGCTACAATCTCCGCAGCCAAGTTCCACGATGGGGGTATTATCGGGGGTAGAGGGAAAGGCGCTCAAGATGAGGTACCAATAATAGCCCAAACGGGAGAAGGGATATTGTCAAGACAAGGAGTTGCTACTCTAGGTTCCGGAAATTTAGAAAAGTTAAATAGCGGTCAAGGTATAGGTGGGGGTGTGAATGTTAACATAGATATTAATAATTTATCGTTAAGCGGTGTTTCAAATGTCGAAGATTTCGGACAGATTATAGCAAATGAAATTGAACAAGGATTAAACTACCCAAGGGGTTAATGTGGCTAATTCGGCTTTTAAGATTTTACCTAAAAACTATTTAGAATCATGGGGAGAGTTTGAAAGCTGGGCTTACGGTGCTGGTTCTGCGCCTGACGGATGGGTTATAGCTTCGTCACCTACCATAGCACAGGAAACTTCAAATATTAATTTCGGTAACAACAGCGTATCTATCACAGGTGCGGGCGGGTTATTTACAACAATACCTGACTCAACATCTTATCGAGGGAGAACTTTTACTTTTGGATGTTATGCTATGAGTTCATCAACTGCGCCTTATATAAAATTAAGTGACGGGGTTGCTGAGGTTACATATCATTTGGACGGTAGCGGGGCGTTTGCTGAGGTTACTACCCCTCACATGAAATTGGATTGGAATAATGCTTATCTTAGAGTTGATTTGTTCTGTCCTACAGGGGTACAAGCTTATTTCGATTCTGCGGTATTATGTCAAGGCGAGGATTTATTCACTAATTTATCTAACGGAGATACAGCTATATCAGGGTGGACACCCGCGCTTGCATTAAAGCAAGATGAATTTGACATAAGCCAAAATCAAGGAACGTTTATACCTGAGACTAGGTTATCAACGCGTAACATAAGGCTTCAAGGAAGTATTGTAGGATCAGATGCTATAAGTGCGAGAGATAACTTTGATAATCTTATGAAGTCAATTTTAGCATGGGATGAGAAAGAAAAACGAAATGTTTATTTATATAACGATAGGGTAAGCGAGGTTTTCTTAAAATCATTGAACTGGAATTATGTAAGAACGTTAAGTTATATTAACTTCACTATGGTAATGTCCAACCCTTCGTCGGTGACGCGAAGCATTGGAAGGTATAGAAATAGAGCCGTTATATCTAGTACCGTTTCTGAATTTAGCTTTAACTACGGTGGAACCGCTGAATCAAAGCCGATTATATCTTTCATAGCGAGTCAAGGACAGACGATAAGCACTTGTTTTCTTCAGAATTTAACGACAGGTCAGGGAATTATTTATTCTGGAACGGTACCTTCCGGCGTCGCGTTAAATATTGATTGTTCCGAAGGAACCGTTTTAAATAGTTCTGTCAGCGATTTAGTAAACTTCGGGACTTCGGATTTTTTAAAACTTGTTAGGGGAACGAATTACTTTAGGTTCAGCGGGCAGAATTGTGAAATTAACATAGATTACTTTGAGAGGTTTATCTAAGTGGATTTCAGGATAGAGTTAAGAGATAAAACATTTAAGTTAAAAGAGGTTTTAGATAGCGAGGCGCTTGATGTGTCATGGTCATACTCGTCTGTAGGCGGGTGCGGTAACTTTAATTTTATGCTCCCAAGGAAAAGATTCGGTGAGCGCGCGCTTACAGGTGAATCAAATATACGCATTTACCGCAGAGATAGAGACACTCAAAGCCATATATTAAGGTTTCAAGGGTTAATTGAGAATAAGCAACCTTCTTTTGAAGGAAACTCTGAGCGTATTCCTGTTTCTGGTCATGGTTATGTTATACAGCTAAAAAGAATTTATCTTAATAATGTACCGTATACGTCGCAAGAGGCTTCTGTTATCGTTAAAGATATTTTAGATAATTATGTAGTTCCCAATACAGATGTTACTTATGACGCTTCAGATATTGAAGCAACATCATTTACGTTCGACTCGGTACAATTCAATGATAACGCTTTAGACAGTATTGAAAAAATAGCCAAGACAGTCGGCGGTATTGAGTGGGGAGTTGATAGGAATAGGAAGTTTTTTTTCAAAGCGAGAAGCACGTCAATAGGGTTTAGGTTTATAGGCGGTAAAAACTTAATAAATTTTATAGATAACCAGGATTTCGGACAGATTATAAATCAAGTTTACGTGCAGGGTGCTCAGGTAGGCGGTACTTATTTTACTTTCGGCGCGTACTCTAACGAATCAAGTAAGATAAAATATAACTTACGTGAAAGTATTATACAAAATTCATCCATAAAGACTGAGTCGGTTGCTAGTCAGTTTGCTACGGCTTATTTAGATGAGAATAGCGAGGTTATACGCAGGGCAAGCGGAACGCTTGTTGACTATGACGCTCTTTTGGAAGCAACAACGCCGTTAACATTATTTGCAGAAGTAGGAAGAAAACATAAATATGGGCAGAAAAAGTACGGGACTATTCTTTATCAAGGCATTGTTTCACGTTTAGTTAATCGTGTTAATTATAAGTTATCTAATAACGGCGGGTTAACTGTTAGTGTTGAACTGGATCATCTTAGACCAAAAACATCGGAAATAATTTCACAGTTAAAATATCAACTTGACCAACAAAGAAGCGCCGCATTATAGGAGTTTAAAAAATGGCAGACGAAGCAGTTTACCCAACAAGTATAGCAGTTTTATCTGATAAGATAGACGAGGTTGACGATATACAAGCGGGTCATGTCAACCGTTTACAAAATGAAATTATAGCACTTCAGACTTATGTAGGGACTAACCCTCATGGGAGTTTAACCAATTTTTCCGACCGTGTAAGTGTTTGTTTCGCGACAGACGGCGGTCTACAGCGCGGGGCTGTATTACCAGGCACAGGGAACGAAGTCGCTGGACAGATGTTCTACCATACAGATACACAGCAGTTTTTTATATATGATGGGGTTAATTGGGACATAATGGGTCCGGGTGGAGTTTCTATACAAACAGCTTTTTCTTTTACTTCCGCTTCAATAAGTCCAAGCGTTCCATTAGATATGAATAAGATTTTCAAGGTAATATTTAAGTTCTCTGGAACGAGCGGGGCTTCCGGTGGAAATATATTTTTAAGAACACAAAACGGATCGACTCATTCTTCAAGCTATGAAAGTCTACAGATGTTTAATTTAAGTGGCACACTTTCTGCTTCGTCAAATATATCTTCTCCGCTTGGTATTAGAGTAGGTGGGCATAAGTTGGAATCAGGCGGTAGTAAGGACTTTTGTTCTGGAAATATGGTTATAGATACTCACCAGGATTGGAATACAAGCTCGGACGGTTCAAGATGCGGATTTGTTAATGGTCAGTCGTTTGGACAGCAAAACGCTTCTGTATTCGGTCAAAATTATTTCAGCGGAAGCGTTAATAAAACGGCATTTACAACGCTTCATTTTTGGACAGATGGCGGGACAATGGAAGGAAGCGTGTTTATTTATAGTCACGTATTAACATTATAAGGGGGTAATATGAAATCAGCTTTAATTCTAATCTTATCAATTTTTTGTTTCACAATGGCGGGGTGTTCGCTTATTGATTACGTCGCGCCACCTCAGTATGACGAATCAGGGGTAGCTGTACCGGATAGCAGAGAACCAACAGAATTAGTGAAAGGGATAGCGGATGTCGTTCCTTATGGGGAAACAGGGTTAGCTGTATTTATGTTTTTAGTAGCTGGATTTGAAAGGTTTAAACGGAATAAAACAGAGAAAGGTTTAAAAGCAACCCTTATGGCAGGGAAAAAAGTCGCCAAAGACCCTGAACTACAGAAACATTGGGAAAAAATAAAAGAAATTTATAAAATAGAACATGAAAATACAGGCACATACTCATTTATAAAACTAGCAATAGCCAAACTTCCAAAACTATTTTAAACCGTAAATTTACGGTTCATATCGAAAATAAGGCTTGACACCGTTTTTATTTCATGGTAAACTTAGACCATGAAAAGAACAACGGTTAAATCAAAAATAAACTATATACCCTCACTGGTCGAAGAACTGCGTATCTTACCATTCGCCGTTGTCTTTTCATGCCGACTAGTGAGGGTTTTTATATGGGGGGGGTAATATGCTATCAGAATATGACAGAGAAGTTGAACACAATACTCGAATGACAAGGGCTCACGAAGGAAAAGACCTTTCCGCGCATAGCGGGGCGTTTGAGAATCCTTACTATAAACGTCTTGATAAGCTTGAAGATAATAAGCTTAAAAAGGTTATGAAGGAAATTAAGGAATCTAAAAAGAGGAGTGAAAAATGAAGAAAATAGCAGATATTTTCATAACCGCCCTTTTAACGGTTATTTTTACGCTTACACTACCTTTAATTGGGGAAGTTGCTTATAATTCGGTTTCTGGTGTACCTGGTTTTAGTTCTAAGTCACAATCTAAAAATATCCGATATATGCCACGAATACAAAAAAAGTTGATTAGAAAGCATTTGTGGGGCTTTTCTGGGGTTGTTTGGGGGGCTGATTTTACAGACCTTCAGGCAATCCGGTGTATTATTGGTGAAGCTGAGGATCAGGGATATATAGGTATGGTTGCTATAGGTGAGGCAATCAGAAATAGGGGTCATTTAAAGGGTGTTTACGGGTGTACCTCAGTAAGATTGTTAAGTGTTGGTGATTGGCTTGTAGACCAGGCATCTGAGGCTTGGCGCGATTCTGAGACTTCTAACCTTGTTAAAGGGGCAGACCACTGGCACTCTGATAGAGAAAAGCCTGTATGGTGGGAGAAGTACGGGACTTTAACAGCAAAAATAGGAAACCATAAATTCTATAAAGAGGTGAAAAGATGACAACTAGAGAATATATCCTTTATTTAGAAGCACAAGCTAAAAGAATAAGAGAGGAAACAGAGCAGTTAAAAGAAGAATTAAGAAAATTAGATAATCTAAGGGCTGTTAAAATAGCCGAAATTATAGCAAATAAGGGGGTTAATTATGGAAAATAATAAAATGAACTTAGAGGAAAAGATTATAGAGATTAGGAAATGTGTTAAATATCTCCAAAAAGATAAACAAGGATACCAATATAAGTATGTCACAGGTTCGGCTGTTCTAGGTGCTATAAGAGATAAAATGGACGAATTAAAAGTTATATGTATTACGGAAATAATAGAAACGACTGTAGATAGTGATTTTATTGTTTTGGATTCAAAAGGCGTTAAAAATAATTATCATGTAATAAAACACAAAATGAATAAAGTTTGGCTGGACGCTGAGACTAATAAATCAATAACTGTCCCTTGGTTTGGTTGTGGACAAGACCAAGATATATCAAAGGCTGATGGAAAGGCGTTAACTTATTCCGAGCGTTACTTCTTCTTAAAATTCTTTAACATAGCGACAGATGAAATCGACCCAGATAAATTCCAAGAAGAAAACAAAATTACTAAGTCATATGTAAAACCTAAAACCCCAAAAGTACCTAGTGAGTACGAGCAAAGACTTATCCGTATATTTGAGGTTTTAGAATCTAATGGTTGGGACAGGAAAGACATTGAGCAGTACGGAAAGACTCTAGGGTATGGGACAAATGCTCATGGATGGGATATATCCGAGAGGGATGAGCCGTCTTTTATTAATTTCTTTTCTAAAGACAAGAAAGATTTCTTGTATGAGCAAAGTAAATTAAAGGAAGGTAAAAAATGAAAACAAATATGCAAAAAACTTCATTGTCAGCCTATCAATGGATTAAGCCGAAGCTTAATAAAATGGAAAAATTAATATTAGAGACTCTTAAAGTATATGGAGATATGACTAATTTTGAAATCAGCGTAGTTGTTGATAAGCCTGTTAATGAAATAACAGGACGAACAAATAGTCTTGTAAAAAAAAGATTGGTCTCCCAATGCGGTGAGAAAAAAAACGAAAGAACAGGAAAAATGAACATTCTATGGAGTGCTAATTATAAAGAGGAGTTATTTTGATGGATTATAATATTGATAATATAAACTACCAACAGTATATAGACTTTGAAGATTGTAAAAACATAACCGAAGCCCAAAATAGATTATCTATACTAACTAATATATTAAATAAGATTATAAGAATAAGGACACAATCTAAATTTGATATATTATCGGAGTGCGGTAAATACGATGGTATGTCAAAATTATCTTGGGACAATAAAAGGGTTGAGTTATTATCATTAACAGAAAGAAACCCTGACGTCGTCGAGTTATTACGCGTTAATAATTGGTCAGACAAAGCTTATGCAGAGGTAAAGAACAAGAAAGAGCAAGTTATGGAAGATTTAATGGCTCTTAAAAAACTACTCGATGTAATGCCAAAGTAAAGGATTAAAATATGTCACAATTCCAATGGTTTGCAACTATAATTACAATATTCGTTATATACTTTTTACCAACTATGTTTGGCGGTAATAAGAAATACTTTGCCGGAATACTTATAGTTAATACTTTTTTGGGATGGACTTTATTAGGTTGGGTTGGTGCCTTGGTATGGTCTGTATGTTCACCGAAAAAAGAAGTTGACAAATAAGCAATAAGGTATAAGATAAAAATATGACCATAGAAAAATCAAAATATAATTCAAATATAGCCCCTGGGGAATCCTGTCTAATCTATGGTCATAATTCCCACTCAAACAGGGGCTTTTCTTTAAGGTTTTTACAAGGGTTTTCACTTAGAAAAACCTGGCAACAGCCAAACCAAAGGGGAAGCTTGGACGTGATAAGACCGGGTATAACCTGTCCACCCCGACTTAGAAAAAGCAGAGGAGAACGGGACTCCAAAGGTGTTAAACCACAACAATAAAAGCCCGTTTAGGATACAAAGTACATCTCACCAAAAAGCTTCGTATATAAGCTTCTAAGGAAAAAGAGTTTAACCCGGTATATATTAAATATTATTTAAAATCATTAGATGTAGTATGAACAGAGAAGCTAGGCTTAAGGAGTGATGATGAAAGCATATAAAGTATTCAATAATGATTGGAGTTGTAATGGGAAGAAATATCAAGTTGGAAAAACGTATTCAACTAGTAAGGAAATAAAGTTATGTGAAGTTGGGTTTCATGCCTGTACAAGATTAGAGGATTGTTTTAAATATTACGATTGTATTCCATGGAATAAGATTGCTGAAGTTGAAATACTAGGAAAGGTCATTGAAGATTCGACGTGTTCTAAGGTATGTACGAACAAAATTCGTATCGTTAAAGAGATTGAATTTGATGATATAGGTGAGATTATGAAAAGTGTTATGTCTCAATCTGTGAATAGGTGTGCAGCTGTGAATGTGTCTGAATCTGTGAATGTGTCTGAGGCTGTGAATAGGTCTCAATCTGTGAATTGGTCTCAAGCTGTGAATGTGTCTAAATCTGTGAATGAGTCTCAAGCTGTGAATAAGTCTCAAGCTGTGAATAAGTCTCAAGCTGTGAATTGGTCTCAAGCTGTGAATTGGTCTCAAGCTGTGAATGGGGCTCAAGCTGTGAATTGGTCTAAAACTGTGAATTGGTCTGAAGCTGTGAATGAGTCTGAAGCTGTGAATGGGTCTGAAGCTGTGGATAGGTGTAAAGCTGTGAATGGGTCTGAAGCGGTGAATAGGTCTCAATCTGTGAATAGGTCTCAATCTGTGAATATGTCTCAATCTGTGAATGGGTCTGCAGCTGTGAATTGGTCTAAAGCTGTGAATTGGTCTAAAGCTGTGAATAAGTCTAAAGCAGTGAATGAGTCTGAAGCTGTGAATTTGTCTTTTGGTGTTAAGGATTCATTTGGTTTAAGTAAAGGTATTTTTGTATCTGGAAAAGGTCACGATTATTTATTATTTAATAAAAAAGTTTCATCTAAAAGGTTTGATGAGGTCAATAAAGAGATTAGACGATTATTAGATGGTTGGTATCCTCAATTTAATAATTTAAAATCTTTATATTTAAAGTCAGGTGGAGATTGGAAAAAAACACCTATTCCGCAAGCTGAGGAAGTGCAAAAGGAAGAAGCATGGAAAGATATGCCGAAAGAAGCGGTTGATTATATAAAGTCATTACCAGAGTTTGATGAAGAAGTTTTTAAGGATATAACGGGAATGAAGGAAGATGATAATGGATAAGTTAAAACCATGTCCTTTTTGTAGGGGAGAAAAAGTTAGATGGAATAGTGTATGGAAAAGAGTTGACTGTATGGATTGTAATGCTTTCTTCAAAATGTGCAATAAGAGTAAAGAAGAACACATATTCGCTTGGAACAAACGAGCAGGGAGAGATTTGGATGAGAAGGAAGTTTGGAAAGTTATAAATAAATTAGATACGCTTGACATAGAAGATTATGAGTTTAGAGGTGAAAATGGAGATTATACGCCTAACGACAAAGAGAAGCACTTAATGGTTGATTATAATGAATGGTGCTTAAATGAAGTTGTAGAAGCCATCTGCCAAACATTCTCTAAGCCTGAAATAAAGTTGCCAGAGAAGAAGGAACAATACATACCAACAGATGAACAGGTTGGACGCGGGGCTTATTATGATTTAAGAGAAATTAAAGGTTGGAACGATTGCATAGACACCATAAAACAAATAAACAACCTAACAGATGAGAAATAAATGACCCGATTAAAACTAAAGAAGGGGGGAATGAAAATGAGAGAAAGAGATTATATAGTAACAATTTATCGTTCAGCAGGGACTGACTTTATTGGAGAAATGTGGACAGAAACACGAATTTTTAAACATAACAAGTCATTAAAAGAGGTGATGGATTGGGTTGATGAAAAAACCAATAATTCTGCTTACAGAACAAGAGTGGTTATTACAGTGGCAGAGGGGGAATATTAGAAATAATGACAAAAGTAAAACCAAAGAAAAAGAGTTTCTGCACATATGGGAACTACATAATCAACACCGAGAGAAGGAAACCTAAGTATAACAAGTGGTATGAAAAGAAGGAGGTGAAGGTTGACAATATTAAGCGAAGAAATCCCGTTCACTAGTAGCGCTATAAAAATTTATATTGATGAAGTAGAGAGCGAAATGGGAAAGATACATGAGTATGTTTTAAAGTACAATCGGTTAAAAACAAGGCTTAAAAAAGCAAGAGAAAGGTTGGAAGGTAGAATGTCTGAGTAAACTAAAGGGTGAGAAAAGAGGGGTGTGAAGGTAAGAGTCGAGTAAAGGGGGAGTGATGGAAATTGAAGGAATGATTTTATTATCATGTATCTGGAACGGTGTTCAAGTTGTCATGCTTATTTTTATATGTAATTGGATTAAAGATATAAAAATTAGTATGATAATGAAAAAAGTAGAAGGTAGAGAGTAAATGACAAAAGAAGAAAGAATACAGGCGATCGAGAGGATTATAAATAAATATTGGGAATGTCTTAAAAATCAAAAAGAGGAAGATTGGGATAGCGTTAATCAAATAGCAATAGCCATTGAGGAAGCGATTGGGGTTAGCCAAGAAGTTGTTTTTCCTTTAGTTGTAGATTTTGTAGCTAAAGCTGATTGGAATAATCCTAGGAGATTTATTGACGCAGTTGATTGTGATTATTTAGCCAAAGAAATCTCAACCAATAAAGACATAATAACGATAAAGGAGAAATAAAATGGAATCAGAACAAAGAGAAATGCCAAAATATAAATGTCACAAAGAAGTTAATGCTTTAAAGATTAAATCACTAAGAGCAACAGCTAATCCAAACGAAGAGACAGACGGAAGTTTGTTTATGACACCAACAGAAGAAGGTTATTCAGACGTAAGACTTGATAGGGAATTTGTTCTTAAACATAAACCACAAGTAGGTGGATATTATGTTGTATACAAAGATGGATACACTTCATTTTCTCCATGTGAAGCATTTGAAGAAGGATATACAAGAATTTA
>Ga0208644_1003805_pt1 | contig 11562 bp, 27 predicted proteins | sample VirMetDEL_Nov_18_FD_184517 | JGI IMG/M metagenome (GOLD analysis project Ga0208644, IMG submission 184517) | Aqueous microbial communities from the Delaware River and Bay under freshwater to marine salinity gradient to study organic matter... | ecosystem: Environmental > Aquatic > Marine >... | reverse complement strand
AGAACCTGGAGGGTTCATGTCCGCTGACGATGACTACGAGGTTGAGTTGTCTGAAGCAGACCGCAAGACCTGTCTGTCGATGCTGAAGGCATTACCTGCTGATGCCCGTCGCCGGTTCACGATTGCATTCCGTTCACACTTTGAGGTGGATGAAAGCGTGAAGCAGGTTGGCAGTTGCATCACCCAGCGCAAACACCTGTTGTTTGTGCAGGACTTCATTGATGAGATGGAGTTGCAAGGTGACGCATGAACGAAGTGAAGCCACGTCGAACGGTTTATGGCCATTCGATGTACAGCAGACCGAAGCGGGATGGGCAGCACATCATCAGCACTTGCGTGCAACCTGATGTGTGGGCTGCTGTCCAGCAACTGCAAGCTGATCACGGCCTAACGATTAGCGGCGCTGCGCATCACCTGATGCGACTAGGCGCTGGCCTTAAACCTCTGTACCCCTTTTCTGAGGACTGATGACTGAATCCAAGATGCTTTACACCCCCCTTGCTGAAGCCCGTTGGGCTTACTTGGTGGAACCGCGTGCGCAGATGGATCCTGACAAGCCGTTGGCTTGGTCAGTGGATCTAGTGCTGCCTGCCAAGGATCCAAAGACGATTGCCTTCCAGAAGAAGCTGGAGGAAGCATTTATTGCGGAGCATGGTGCGAATAAGCGCCGTAGTGACAAGGGCTTCCCGATTAAGCCGGATAAGGAGAATCCTGACCTCTTGGTGGTGAAGCTGAAGGCACAGCAGTTGGTGCGACGTGATGGCAGCACTGCGCCTGGGCCGACTGTGATTGATGCCAAGAAGAAGCCATGGGATGGCAGTGCCATCGGCAATGGCAGCAAGCTGATTACTGCGTTCAAGATCCACCCTTGGACCCGTCCTGAGGGTTGCGGGATCAGCCTGATCCTGAAGGCTGCGCAGGTGGTGCATTTTGTGCCGTATCTGCAGGATGACGGCATTGATGGATTTGACGAGCAGGAGGGCTATAGCGTGCCTGGCGTAGCGGATGAATTTGACGAATTTGACGACGGGCTATGATCTGACCGCCGTAATGCCCAGCCCCGGCTACGCCGGGGCTTTTGCTTGGCGTGCGTTAGGCGGCTTGAATGGATTTGGTGTTGTAGTTCGGGGATGAGATGGATTGGACAAAGATTTTGGCGGATGCGGGGATACCGGAGCCACCGGGGAGGGCGGAGGCATTGGTGAGGCCAGTGCGGTGGTGGCGTGCGACGTTGAGGAAGAAGAAGGGTGGTGCGGTGAGGAGTGAAAAAGTGGAGGCGGCGACGTATCATGAGGCGTTGGCTGAATGCAGGCAACGCTTTAAGGATTGTTCTTTGATTTGTCTTACCGAATGCGAACCCTCTTGATTGTTGATGTGGAGACCACTGGGTTGGAGCCTGGTGATGCGAGTTTGGTGGAGGTTGGCGCGGTGCTGTTTGATGTAGGGCAGCGTGCGGTGTTGAGCCAGGTATCGACGTTGCTGCCGGTGGACGAGAACCCGGTGGAGCGGATCAATGGGATCAGGGCTGCGACAACGCAGGCGATGCCAGATGTAGTGCGCGACCAAGCACTGGCGCTGGTGCAGGCTTTAGCGGGACATGCGGATGCGTATGTGGCGCATAATGCAGCGTTTGATTCCAAGTGGCTACCGGAACTGACGGAACGGCCATGGATTTGCACGATGGAGGACGTGCGATGGCCGAAGGCACGTAAGGGTCATCCATCAGTGATGAGTTTGGCGTTGGATTATGGGGTGCCGGTATGGGCAGCACATCGTGCGTTGACTGATTGCACGTATCTGGCGCAGGTGATGGAGCGTGAGCCAGAGCTGGAGTTGCTGCTGAAGGCTGCACTGGAGCCGAGGGGGTATTACGTGGCGCTGGTGCCATATGAAAAGCGACAGCTATGTAAGGACGCTGGCTTTGTGTGGGACCGGCAGGTGCCGAAGGCATGGAGCAAGAAGTTGAGTGCGACAGAAGCTGAAGCATTGCCCTTCCCAACGCGGCTGGCGGTGGTATGATGTGCGGGCTTGGGGCGAATCCCAAGCATTATCCTTTTGCAATCCATTAAGCAATTGCCATGAGCACTCTTGTTACGACAAATCGTGACGCTTATTTGTTGTCACCAATTCCGTTAAAGCATCGCGCATGGAAATATGTCGATGGTGCGCGGGTGAAGCACTATAGGGAGCCCGATGGGGAAACTTGGGTTGTGCTGAAGCGGCTGTCAATTGCGCCATTTCCTCATTATGAGGTGATGGATGATAAGGGGCATTGCTGGGTGATGCCACAACTGGCATTGGTGACGGTATGAAGCAATATGTTGTTTGGCTGCGTCATCGTTTTGAGGTCACGCTGCGAATGGTGACAGTAGAGGCCACATCGTTTTATGAGGCGTCTTGTGCTGCGCGTGCGCGGCATTCTGATTGTGTTGTAGCAAGAGTTTATGTGAAAGATAGCTATGAAGATGATTGAGCGATTTGCGGTGGTGACACTGCTTGCAATGATCTGGGCTGCTGGGCATGATTCCGGGCAGCGCAGTGCAGCCCAGGCACGTCATAACCATCCGGCGTGCCATGCGCCATTGAAGCCATGAGATTGCCCAATGATTACACCCGCTGCCATGGGCGTGGCTGTGTTGTGCGTAGTAAGTGCGCACGACACACTGCGTTGATGGAGGACAATGTGCTGTATAGCTGGATAGCGGGGCCATATCCAGAAGGGAATGGCGTTGACTGTTTGCACTACATTTTTGATGCTGATGCGCACCCATCAACGTAACTTGTACAACTATTTTTTGAGGCACGGCAATGGCTGTACGGTGCCCTTGCATACATGGTTTGGTGTACGCAAGGTTGACCATCTTAATGCTGTTCAAGCATTAGAGAAGAAGGGTTTGATTGAAGTCGATCGTGTTACGAGTAACTATTTGACCTGGACTATCTGTTCTGTTTCTGAGGTTTTACAATGACTGACCACCCGATCACCCCACCGCCGGAGCTTTACGGACAGTGGTATGACGAATCTCCAGACGATGATGAGCTAGGCTTAGTGGAGCATATTGCCACCCAAGCCGCCCGCTGGGCCGCTGATCAGCAGTTGGAGCAAGACGCAAAATGGCTGGACACAACTGCTTTGTTCAGCTCTAATTTGACAATTACTCCATCTGGTAATGCCTTGCGACAGGTCATGCGCCCCAAGCCGCCGAGCTTGAAGGAGCAGGCGTTGGAAACGTTGCAAAGGATTTCCGAAGATAAATACCCCTGCAACTATCAAGAAGATTCTGATTGGGCCACCATCCGCCGCGCCATTGAGGCCCTGCCCGATGACTGACCTCTCCCCCGCTGCGCAGGCGGTGTTCTGGGAGTTCAACCGTGCTGCTAGCGGCAAGCCGGATGACTGGCACTACCTGCCTGCTATCGCCGCCGCCCTGCGAGCTGCTGTTGCTCACACCTAGCAACATCGCGGCCTCGGCGTGTGGGAATGTGACGCCGACGAACTCCTTGCCATCGCCGCCGAACTGGAAACCTCTACTACTGAAAACCGATGACTGAATCCCTCCGCGACAAACTAATCCGCTGCGGCTGGGTCACTAACTTCAACGCCGACACGCTGGTGAAATTGATCGAGCGGCACTACGCCGCCCTGGCCCAGCCCGAGCCGCAGGGGCTGACGGATGAGGAGATCCTGGACTGGGCAAGCCACTACGGCATCGACTATGTGGACATCAACCGCCCGACTGAGCTTGACGGAGAGAAGGCGTCGGTTAGGAGCGACGAGCTTTGCATCCTCGCCCGCGCCGTCCTGCAACGCTGGGGCCGCCCCGCCATCGAGCCGGTGCCTGTCGCTGAGCGCCTGCCGGGGCAGGAGGATTGCGATGCGGAGGGGAGGTGTTGGTGGTGGCACCCAGATCACAAAGAAGACGAGTTCACCGATGGTTGGATGTCGCTCGATCCCAAGTGGGCGGATGGCCACCACGATGCCGACGATTCCCCGGTCTACACCCACTGGCTCCCCCACCACGCGCTGCCGGTGCCACAGCGGGAGGGCAGTGATGACTGACCTCTCCCCCGCCGCGCAAACGGTACTTAATCGTGCAATGGAGTTTTCAGGACCAGCGTTTGAGCGACTTGTGCGCCAAATGCTTGGCGAAGCGATTCGTTCTGTAGTGGCGCATACTCAGCAGCATCGTGGAAATGATGTTTGGACTTGCGATGCTGATGAAATCCTCGCCATCGCCGCCGAGCTGGAGGGTTATGCCTAGAGGTTGTGTCGTGCAGATCCCCTGCCCCCAGTGTGGCAGTAGGGTTACCTATGTGGTCTGCACCTACCACACCGTTAATTACACCATGGTGCGGCGGCGGTGTTGCAAGACCTGCGGGCACCGATGGTACACCCAGCAGCAACCTGAGCAGCCACTTGATTCGTACCAGATCAAGTGGATCAATAAGCAACGACACATTGTTGAGCTAGGGGGCGACTAGCCCCTCTGCTCTTGTGTCATTACCCAATCTTTTAATCCACGGATGTAATCCCTTATTACCTGTGCCTGTTCTAAATGCCATTGATCACCTGTACGCCAATACGTCGAGACATGCCAATCGACAGCTTTAAGCATGTGCTGGATGATGGGGTTCAACGGCGCCCGCAATGGCGTGTTGAATGTCCGTCGTTCGTCCACAACACCATGAAGCCAAAGCTCAGAGCCATTCTGTATCGCGCCATTGAAGAGGGCGTCAGGCAGGGTGCAATACAGGCACACAAGCACTCTGATACGCCATCTACTGAATGGCTTGCAAGCTGCATCGAAGATGCGGTGTGGCTTGCAATTGATGAAGTGTTTGACTTTGAGCCATGAATTTGTCTCCCGCCATGGAGGCGTTCTATGGCCCGGACCTGGGCGAGCGCACCTTACGCGACCCTGACCGCCTGATCGCAGCACTCCAAGGGCTATGGCAACCCATGGACAATGCACCACTGCAAGGCCGTGTGCTGCTGTATCGCCCTGTTTCCCCGCACCCTGAGGCGCGGGTGGTGATTGGCTGGTACAATCTTGACGCGGGCGCCCAGCGACCGTGCCCTTACTGGAGCCACGACCTAGAAGCCGTGGCCGGCACTGAAGAAGCAAGGCTTCATGCTCCAATGCTTTGGTGCCCTGTATTCCTACCTTCTCTTACCAATGGATCTGTCTTACCTTGAACCGTTATGGCGCATCATGTCCCGCGCCAGGCTGGAACGTCTTGACGAACCAAGCACTAGCCCTTTAGTCCATGCCTGCATCATTCGCTCTATCGCCAAAGCTATTCCCTATGAATTACGCAAACACGATGAAATCAAAGCCTGGCTTGAACTTGAAGCAATCCGCGCAGAATTCGGTCATGACTGAGCAACGTTTTTATTTTGAAGTGCTTGGCCGGTTGGATTGCATCTGGGCCATCAGCCGTCCAGAAGCGCAGCACAAGCTGATGTATTCCGATTACGCCCCTTATTACAGGTACATCCAATGGCTTTGACGCCAAGCGAACGACTGCGTAATTTGGTTGCTTTAGGTGCTAGAGAGCTGCCAGAGCGCAACCAGACCTGTATGCGTTGTAGGTACTACTGCGGTGGTGCGTGCAGGCGTCATGCACCAATGCCCGGTGATAGTGATTGCTGGGATTGGCCAAGCGTTGATCCAGGGGACTGGTGCGGCGAATGGCGTAGTATTTGACCCGTTACCTCATACACAGATGTCACTGACCTTTGCAAGCCGTTCACTGCAGCGCACTTTTGCGCTGGAGGACTTGACGGCATTAACCAAGACTCAGCTTCGGGTATTACATGGCGAATTGGTGAAAGCCATTGAAGCCATGGACACCAAAATCGAAGAAGTGCAGACTGAAGAGCAATTGGGCGTTGACCCCGAAAGCAATTGGCTGCATCGCGTCAACAAGAAAAAAGCGATCTGCGAAACCTTTGTGGCGCAGGTTATTGAATTACTGCTGGAGACCAATGGCTCATTTGAGCATGTATATCGAATGAAGCTCGATGAACTGCTGCTGGATGAGCTTGGCCCGACCGTATGGCAGGAGATCAGGAATGAAGCGATGGAATTTGCGCTTGCAAGTCTTCCACAAGTAACTCCAACCGCATGATTTCATGCGTTGCCTGCTGTAGCAGCTCTTGCTGCATCACCAAGGATCGATAAAGCATCCCTTCCCGTTCCGTCATGCTGCGAGCTGCAAGCTCAATGCGCAAGGAATCCTCGGGGCTGCGCTTGATCTGTAACCACTCCATTGATCTGTAACACAATGAGCGACTTCAGCGTAGTGATGAATTGGCAAGAGGATCAGCCTGTTCGTAGTGGACCAGGCATCAGCCGTCCGATGCCAGGCGCTCCAACGGCGATGTATCACCTGCGGGTGAAGCCATTACATGGCCCCTCGATGAAGGTGACGCTTAAGGCTGAGTCACCAGCCCATGCCAAGCGTTATGCCGAAGCACGATGGCCTGAAGCCTGCGTGGAGTTTGTCTGATGAGCACACGCTGGACGAAAGAGGAAGAGTTTGAGTTGGAGCGATTGGCGGGGGACTATCCATGGTCGATGGTTGTACAACGCCATAACCAATGGTCAGCAGCAAATGGGCGTCCACCGCGCACTGCTGTTGCATTGGCGCGGCGTGCCAATATCTTGGGCTGCGGGCGAGTGCCGGAGGGTGAATGGATCACCATCAGCACTATCTCAGCCATCCTTGGAATTGACCGCGAGAAGCCACGCCGTTGGATTCGCTGGGGCAAGATCCGCTCCAAGCGTGAATGCAAACGCACGCCATCACCGCATTACATCAGCCGTCGCAGCTTGCAGGAATGGGCCAGGCGTGAGCCTGACTTTTTCAGGCCATACCCCCACGATGCGTTGGTAATGCTGTTCAGCTGCAGGGAGACAGCGGATTGGGTGTATGAGCATCCACCACTAGCGCCCAGAACACGCTGCCGCCCAGTGCGCTGCGTTGAGACTGGGGAGGTGTATCGCAGCATCAGTGAGGCAGCGCAGGCCAGCTACGTGGTTCCATCTCGCTTGCAGGCAATTGTGAACACACATGAAAGTGCCAACGGTCGGCGGTTTGTCGATGTCGCGCCTCGCTACGGTGTACGGGTGGCTTGAGACCATGTTCCACCCTTTCCTCTCTTGGTGGGAGGCGCTGTTGGTGCGTCTCCTAATGCGATCCAAACGGATCGGTACGATCGTCATTCGTGAATACGGCACCAATGTTCATTGGGTGTTGTTTGCCAGTGGTGATCCTTTCTTGAGCGAGTCACCGGAACCTGAAGATGAGCTGGAGCCACCATCCATGCTCTTTGAGCGGATGTATCACGCACCTGATGCACAGCGATGACTGCTTACAACGCCTCGGCATCGCCGGGCAGCTACGGGGCTCACCCTGTAGTCCACGGCCTTGACACTTTTTTCGCCCCTTGGTTTTTCGATGGCTCAATCGTTCACTGGAAACATCCCTATGGGGGACTTGGAGAAGCTCTTGGAATCGCTGCCGGAATGGCAGCACGAGCAAGCCAAGGCCGAATTTCTTGATTTCCTGTATGAGTTGTATGACCGTGCAGCAGCGCCAATCGGGCTGCGTGGTACATACACCGGCCTGTGGGAGCGCTACCAGCGCGATCAGGCTTGGCTGTCACGTCTATCCATCTATCTAAACAAATGACAAGTACACGGATTATTGGGCTTTATAGCCCTGCGCCACAATCTGGCAAAACTGCTGTCGCCGGCATTTTGAGCGAACGCGGGATGGCATCAATACCATTTGCCGGCACACTGAAGGACATGATCGTTCCAATGCTTACCGCCTTGGGATACGACTATCCCAGGGCATGGGAGCTGGTGCTGCGGGACAAGGGGTACGTATTGCCTGAAATTGGCGTCAGTGTCAGGCACATGCTGCAGACCCTCGGCACTGAATATGGCCGGCAATGCCTGCATCCCGATATATGGCTGACCTGCTGGCGCAAGAAGGCTGAGCGCTTTGGTTCCGTGATAGCTGATGATGTGCGCTTCCCCAATGAAGCTGATTTGATCCGTGAATTGGGTGGCGAACTATGGCTTGTACGTCGTATTGGCGTACAACGCAGCACTGGTCATTCCAGTGAAGGCAGCTTGGATGACTATGACTTTGATCGGGTTATTGACAATGACGGGACACTGGATGAGCTGCGATCTAAGGTGATGGCAGCATTGCTATAGCAATTGGCCAGTTTGCGATACCACGCCGGTCGTATGGTGCTTTATCAGGCACCAACTGGCTGGCGTGTTCGCGTCAAGACCAGGACCGGCAAGTTGGATTTGCCGATCAGCGCACAGGAGCTGGAAGATGCCGTCATCGAAGCTGAAGGCCTTTATGCCGATGCTCGCGGTATCACGAATGCACAACCGATCTGTCAATCCTGCATCCACTGGGAGTTCGTCAAGGCAGAATGCGGTATAGGGTTTCCTGAAGGACGGTCCAGCGGTGGCAGATTCGCAAGCAAATGCTGCGCCTATTGGGCGGACTGAATACGACGATGGGTTTTACATCGAGACCTTAGAAGACTCACGCACTGGTGAACCGATGTATCGCAGCTGCTCTCCTGGTGGCGCTATCTGCCGGTACAGCTCTGATCTATGGCAAGCACAGTTATATGTTGAACACCTGCGTGGGCGCTAGTCGTCTTCATCCAGATCAGGTGGTTCAAGGCCAGTCCACTCGGCAATAAGGATTTCACGGTCAAGATCCCAGAAGTGCTGACGACGAAGCCAGCGAAAAACAGGCTCGGCACTTTTGGAGCCGTTACAGGATCGACAGGCTGCTAGCAGGTTGTGCCTGATAGTGAGCCCACCATGAAAGCGTGGGATCACATGATCCAAGGTGTCTGCAGGCTCACCGCAATATGCACACTCATGGTTCCACGCTTCAAATATCTGCTTGCGGAACCGATGCTTTGTGACCTTTTTAGGGATCAGCTCTGCGCCGTGGATTGAGTGATTGATGTAGCCACCCTCCAGCTCATGGCATTCAATCGTGAAATCAACGATTTCTTCCGTGAGTTCTTGGATCCTGGCCGCAACATTTTCGACAAGTTCATCGGGGTCTTGTTGTCCATCGGTGCTGGTCAGGAACATGATTTTGGCGACGTTTAGCCATCGCTTTTGCACCGTGAACGATGGAGTGGATTCCGGCTCATAGCCATTGGGGCAGCGCCCAGCAGAGCACACCCAACGGCCATGATCGCCAATTTCCATCTCGCGGACAGGCAGTGAAACCCTGCAGCGGCTATTGCGCCGGCACTGCCTGTACTCGTGATTCACGCCGCGTCAGCGACTCGAAATACGGTAGCGATTGATGCTGCTACAGATGCCCGCGACTGGCTGTTACGCCATGGTCGCCGTTGTAATGGCCGCGCTTGTCGTAGCCCAATTCTGGTTCAGCATTCAAAAGCAAAAATTTCATCTGACCAATTTTCATGCCAGGCCAGATTGGAAGCGAATGATGGCGACGCCCATTTTTCAGCTCCATGGTCAATCTTGAGCCATGCCATTGAGGGTCACACCATCCCGCTTCGGCATGATCCCAGCCTTCTCGTGCGCGACTGGACTTCAATACGAATTGAGCGCCAACGTGGGCGGGCAAAAAAAACATTTCTATGGTTTCAGCCAAGAAAAATTCACCAGGCGCCACCCAGAACGGATCGGCCTGCGTGTAATGGGCAATGCTTAAGATTTGCAACTCTGGTGTGTGTTCAACCTCCAAGAGAATGGTGTCCCCCAGCGTCACATCCAAACTTGCGGGGTTAAGCAGTTCTTCGTTGTATGGCACGACCATGCCACGGGTGAGGCATAGCTCACGGATCTGATGATCAGCTAGAAGCAAAGCGGTAGGTGCTAGCGCTCAGCCAAGATAGCCCAACCTGTGCCTGTACCCTCGACTTGCCACCTAGGGGAAAAGTTCTTGCGGCTGTAACGCGCAAACCTTGCAGGCTTGTTGAGCGTGGTGCCATTGATTAGGTCAGCTTCGCCAAATGGGTCGTGAACGATCACGGCATCAGGCGTATGGCCGACTAAGCACAGCCAATGACCACCGCCAGATGGTTTACTGATGGGTCCCCGATGAAGGTAGCCACATGGCACTGGAACACCTTTAGCGATTTGCTGCTCCAGGGTGACAAAGCTGGCATTGGTGACGAAGCGAGCCTTGATGCCATAGCTGCTCAGTGCTCGCACCTGCACCTTGGGATCGGTTGTATCGCCATATTGCTCAACACGTTTGAGGTACTGATCGTCACCATTGGCACCATTGAGCGTGCCAGGCTTTAGATATTCAAGCAGCATGGCGCAAGAGCTGCTGAAGCACATTCGCCGCCCTTGATCGGTTGAGCTATCCATCTGCTGATAGAACGGCACTTGCAGGGGATTGCCGAAGCCTTCTTGCTGTACCGGCTGTTCAGCTAGGCCTTGCAGCCATAAACGACCTTCCGCTTCGCGCCGCCGCTTGAGGCCTGCTTCAAACTTGCTGCCAGGGTTGCGGTAGAGCAGCATCGCTTCTGGCACTTTGGCCCAATCCTTCTCGCGGAGCCGCTTGGTGATCGTCTCAAAGCCAGATGCACCATAGAAGCTGGCGCCAAGGTTGTAGCCGAAGCTGATCAGGGCTGACTGCTGTGCGGCGTTCATCTCATCCCAATGCGGGATAACGCGCAGCTTTTCGATGATGCGGTCCACTTCACGCCGCAGCATCATGTCTGCTTCGATGCTGGTAATCTTCTCGCCTAGCTTGACCGGCTTGCCATCGACGTGGCGGGTGTTGCCCCAGCCGATAGTGGCGACACCAGCGGGGCAAAGGTATGCCTCAAGGTGACAGCCTTCAAACTCTTGGATCAGCTTGATAGCAGCGCCGATGTCCTGCTGCTTGCCGCCTTGGCTCCAAGTGCGAAACCATGCTTGGTCGCGGCCCAAGATGTGAGGGTTGGCACGGTTGATCGCCTCTTCTAGCTCGCTGATAGCAGCGGACTGATATGGCAATCCTTGCCGGTAGTAGCGAAATAAATCGTGTAGGCGGATCTTGTTAGTCACGTTTCCAAGGGGCATGGATGGACATTGCACCGCCAAGCAACTGGCTGTCGCCTGTTTGCAGCTCAGGGTCTATCGGGTGCTCTAGCACGATTGGCGGTGGTATGTCACTGGGCTGAGTGGCGTGCCAATCGGCTTCGGCCTTGTCGATTTTGGCCGGCAGCGTTTTGTGGAACCACCAATCATTGATGGCGCGTTCCAGTCGGCGCTGCCAGCCAGGCTTGCCGAATAGGATCAGCCCTTTTTTGCTTTAAGCAGATTCAGGATCTGAAATACCAGCTGGATGATGCTGTTGCTCTTGAGCGGTGACAGGGCAATCAGCTCAGAAGCCGCAGCCACCACGACCCAGAATGCCGGATGAGACAGGAAATCCATTGAGAAGCAGTAATGCTTTGCTGAGTTTAGCGCTGCCGATGAATCGGGGCATCAGCTTGGCTTTTGAACTCAATGCTGTTGACAAGGTATGGCACTA
>Ga0208644_1003801_pt1 | contig 11577 bp, 10 predicted proteins | sample VirMetDEL_Nov_18_FD_184517 | JGI IMG/M metagenome (GOLD analysis project Ga0208644, IMG submission 184517) | Aqueous microbial communities from the Delaware River and Bay under freshwater to marine salinity gradient to study organic matter... | ecosystem: Environmental > Aquatic > Marine >... | reverse complement strand
TCCACACTTAGAGAGAAATATAAAGATATTTCCCCCACCTTAGATACGGACTTAGATTACATTTTTGCTTCTCTTACCAAGTTTGGTGGTGTTCACAAGTTACCACAAGCATGGATATTGAAAATTGGTTCCATTTGGCACAGATATAAAACATGGAAAGAAACAGGTTTTGATTTCCTTCAGTCATCATGGAACAATGCTGATATTTTTGATTATTACGACCCAAACAATCAGTCCCTTAGTACAGAATACGATTTTACTAACCAAAAAGGTAGTAATGTAAAAATTGTTGCTCAGCAAGACTACTCCCCAACCAATGCATCTTTGGGTGTAAACACCGTTATGAATATGGGATTCTATCCTAAGGTTATGAACAACATATACTTTATGATGACGGGTCAAAACTTGTTTACCAACTACTCAGACTCTGAAATGGATGCGGCGGTTGATTTGGGTATGAACGTAGGGGATATTGATTTCAGTTCCATAAAGTTACCACAAGGATTTGATACTGCCAGTGCCAAGAGAACCCTTACATTCAAAACATGGTACACTTCTTTTGATAGTGGAACACTTCCACAGTTCAATCCTTCAAAACAGAATAAAACGATTGTGGTTCCAAGTTTTGCCACTCAAGCCAACCAAGTTTATCAAGAATGTTTTAGTGATACCCCAACGGGTACGACCATGAACTTTGAACCCAAAAACAATAGGGCAATCTTCGATGGTTCATTCAGAACTTTTTGGCAATCACCAAACTTCGGATATTTTGAATTACCAAGTATTAGTTATCCACAACCTGACGAATACATCAAAGAGTTTTTCCCAAATCAAAAAAATACTGAAGCATTCATATTGGGGGATTACTACAATAAGATTGAAGATTTATTTGGTGTATTCAAAAAAGATATTCTTGATGAGTTTGAGAATAAATTTTTGACGTTCTGTTCATCACCGAGTGAACTCGAAGTAGATGACTTTACATTTGCCATTACAAATTCAAACTTCCCATTGTTGTTCCAAGAATTAATTTCTGTTGATAAGGTCAACAGAACATTGAATTATGAAGATTATTTGAATTTAGTTTCCAATAGTCAGACCAAGAAAATTGGTGAAACCATTCAATCGTTCTTGAATTTTGATATTGCGTTTAAGTTTGGTAACCCAAGTAATTTTGATAGAAAACTATTTGGTAGTTTTACTACCCGTCCAACAAACAAGGTATTTGATGGTTATACTTGGAATGCGTATGTCAACAATACAGTTCCATCTTCCACAGGAACAATTACCTTGGCACAATCTCAAACTTTGTTCCCGATAACTTGGGCGGCAATGTATACCCATGTTGGATTTGGAACCCAAGCGGGTATGGTATATACGGATAAGGGTAGTTACTATACCGACTTCTTTATAACGATGGATGTAGAGTTCAATGAGACTAACGTTATCAATTTTGCTCCACTTATCAAAATATTCGCAACACAAAAACTGTTGAACAATGGTCAGTATACTTCCGCAGATTTCTTGGCGGATATTGATGAGTATTACCAAAATGGTGATGAATATATTTCTGAAATATTGACACAACTTTTCTTTAGTCTACAAAAGAACTTACCAAATGTTGAAGAAGTAACTGAAAAACAATTTTCATCTGCTTTGGACGGGGATGAAACCAAGTTGGAGTTGTGGGAAACATTCAAAGCATTCAACGACAAATGGATTGCGGGTGTTGATTTCAACGAAAGAACGTTATTCCAAGACGTAATATTCTTGGATAGAGCCAACCGTGATATTGGTGATGTTGTACTTTGTGATGTATTCAAATTACGAGATTATTTTTCGGGAACAACATCAATGAATACTCGTATTATAGATTTTGTTAGTAAAATAATTGCGGATACAAAGTTCCAAATGATGCCAATGCCGGCTTATGTAAATTTCTGGGGGTTAGGTGATGTACAAAATGGTCAAAGACCTCGTACTGAATCATCCGAAGATATGGCCAATTCACTATTTGGAACATTCTTGGATGTTGATTATCGAGACTCCCAACCAAAATTGGTATGTTATTTTGTTGGAAAACCATCAGAGCATCTGTCCATGAAAGAAAATCAAGATTATAGGTTCAAGACCGATGCTTTTAAATTTGACTGTGGTGGAAACCAACCTCTTGTAGACAAATTGGATGGAAAAACCAATTGGGGTCAATCAAACAAAGTTGTTGGATTCAATGTGGATTTTGGTATTAGAAATCAAACGATATTCTATAGTATTCAATTAGACCAAAACCAAGCTGCGGCAACTGCGGAAAGTAACCGAGTCATAACTGATATGTCATTGCAGGCGGGTGGTAGAAGTGCTGTCAGTCAGAGTACAGGATTGTTCAATTTCTATAAAACACGAAGTTATGAGTGTAGAGTTGAAAGTATGGGTAACGTTATGATTCAACCTACAATGTACTTTAACCTTCAACATGTTCCGATGTTCTATGGACCATATATGGTACAATCAGTTGAACACGTGATTGATAGTGGTAACTTCAGAACATACTTTACTGGTATAAGAATGCCGGTTTATTCAATTCCTTTGATTACAAAACAAATTGTTAGTTTGAACAACAACCTACTTTCAGAATTGGTTCAGAAAATTAACAGATTGAAAGAAACAGATTCCTCTAACATTTCTAAAAACGTTATCAGTGTTGGTAACTCAATACAGACAAACACGAGCTTTACGGCAGCATCACCTGTACAATGTGTAAATGATATGTTATTAGCAAATCAGAAGTATAGAAATTATACTGGTATTGAAACAACATTAAGAGAAATCACTTTTGCAGATTTTGCAACTCTAATCAAGAATAATGTCACGGATAGAAGGGCTCGAGGTATGGTATTCTATAACGCTTATCTCAATGGTCATGATGAAAATAAACTATTTGCTTTTGACTATGATTTGGGAGGAACACCATTTGGTGGTTCTGTATTCGATGGAATCAACTATGGTGGAAGAGAGACTTACTTTACAAGACAATATGGTTGTAGAACTAGTCCAAATGGAAGTAGTACACCATATGCGGTTTTCCCGAGTTTCAAAAATTCAATTGATTTTATTGAAACATATTACTTCAACCCATCTGCTGGAGGTCGTTCAATCTTGAATTCTGACCCAAGATATAAGTGGGATACAAAAGCGGATTTCATTGGTTCCTTAGCATTGGTGTGGTCAGAATGGTGGCCAACAAGAAGATGGAATACTGAAGAAGAAGGACTAAAATATATCGAAGCTAATAAATCAACATTTGAATCTTTGAAAAAAGCGGCGGCTGAAAGTGTTGAAAAATGTATTAGTTTGGGAATTATTAGTTTCTGATGATATTTATAGAATAAAAAAACATGGAAATTTCACAAATTTTAGACAACTATCTTGGAAAAAAGACAAGATTCACTGAAAGAGCCACTTCTAATGGTTATACAGAAGTCTGTGATTTAGACACAGGTGATTGTTATACTGTTAGAGACAGAGACGGTCTTATCGAAAGAGTAGACAACACAATGAGAACTAATAGAAGAGTTCAAGTAGAGACCCCTCAAGGAGTTAAACAATTATTAAACGGATAATAAAATGAGTATTGATAAGAAAATTTTGGAGGAATTAAGTCGCCATAATAATATCAACAAGTATATTATGGAACAAGAAGCAACTGCAGAATTACCTGAGTTACCAGGTGAAGAACCAACAGACGCTGCTGCCGAAACACCTACAACACCTGAAGCAGACCCAAGTTTAACAGGAACAGAATCTCCTGAACCTGAAGTTATAGATGTAAGTCAAGATGCTGAGGTGGAAAAGATTGATAACGAAGGACAATCAACTGAGGAGGAAAGTTCTTCCGAAGAGTTGGATATAACTGACTTAGTTAACTCGCAAAAAAATATGGAGGACAAACAGTCAGAATACTTTGATATGATGTTCAAACAATTGGAGGGTCTTCAAAGTAAGTTGGGTGAAATGGAGAGTCTTGTTTCTCAATTGAACTCTATTGAAGAGAAACTAGAGAAGTATCGTCCAAAGACACCTGAAGAAAAACTTGAATTAAGAAGTTTAGACAGTGGTCCTTTCAAACAAAAATTATCAGATTTCTTTCAAGACAAACAAGAAGAAATGCAAAAGACAGGTAAGAATGAATATGTATTGACAACTGATGATGTAACAGAATTCGTACCATCTGAAATCAAAAAATCATTCGACGATTACGGACCTGAACCAACAGGTTCAAACTTCAAAATGGGTTGATTTTATGAAGAATCTTCGTATAATTAAAGGGTCACATTGTGAACCCTTTTTTTATTTGGCGAATAATTTGACGGAACACTAAACTTGGCGTATTATTATAATGTCCTAACAATTAATTTTTTATCTATGGCAACAAATCCACTTGATGCAGTACTGGCTCAGTACGAAAAAAACACCCAATCTTTTGACAACAGTAACCGTATGTCACAAGAAGAGCGAATGAAAAAGTATTTCGCTTGTATCCTTCCACAAGGTCAATCACAAGGTCAGAGAAGAGTTCGAATTCTTCCTACCAAAGATGGTTCATCTCCATTCGTAGAAGTTTATTACCATGAACTTCAAGTCGGTGGTAAATGGCAAAAATTCTATGACCCAGGAAAAAATGACAACGAGCGTTCACCATTGAATGAAGTTTATGATGAACTTATGGCAACTGGTAAAGAATCTGATAAAGAACTTGCTCGTCAATACAAATCACGTAAATTTTACATCGTAAAGGTAGTCGACCGCGACGCTGAAGAAGAAGGTGTGAAGTTTTGGAGATTTAAACACAACTACAAGAACGAAGGTATCTTGGATAAAATCATTCCTATTTGGAGACAAAAAGGTGATATCACAGATGCAACCACAGGTCGTGACCTTATCGTTCAATTGGTAAAACAAAAAACACCAGGTGGTAAAGACTACACATCAATCCAAACCATTATGCATGATGACCCCTCAGTTCTTCACTCAGATGAATCTGTTATGAAGTCTTGGTTAGAGGATGAATTGACATGGAATGATGTTTATTCAAAAAAACCTGAAGAATACTTGGAGGCTATCGCACGTGGTGAAGAACCTCGTTGGGATTCTGAAACTGGTAAGTATGTTTATGGTGATGATGCTATCTTTACCATGGGTGGTAATAAAACAAAAGAAACTGTAGACCCCCAAGCAGGTGCTTCCCCTGATGAGGACCTACCGTTCTAATTCAACGGGGCAGACTTTGTCTGCCCCTTTTACTTTTTAATACAATGACAAAAGAAACAAGAGAAAAGATGATTACCAGTCTCAAACGTAAGTACGAGGCTGAGATTTTGGAGGCCGAGGCAACTCTTATGATTTATCTTGAGAATGCTGCGGGTATTGGGGAACACCCCCAAATATTAGAGGAGATGGACAACTTTGTTGAGAAGTTAGCCAATGCGAATGATAAGTTAGATACCCTAAATAAATTTTGGAAAACTAATGGCTAAGTTACAAAAAACTGAAACTGACTACCGTTACTATGAGTTTGAACTCACTGACGAGCAGTACGAGATGTACAAAGACAACAAAGACGCCTTTTGGGATGAGGTAGACCCTGAGTGGGAATACGTCGGAGACAATCAAGGTAAAGATGAAATTGAACTAATTGATTAATTATGGCACTCAAAAAAAATGACTTCTCTTCTGTCAAGAAGAAATTCTCAACATCTGCAAAATACAAACCACAACGTTTTTTTGATTGTGGACAAGAATTTTTGGATGCGGTTGGATTACCTGGTCCTGCAATGGGACACATTAATATGTTTTTGGGACACTCAGACACTGGTAAAACAACAGCCCTTATAAAGACTGCGGTGGACGCACAGAAGAAAGAGATTCTACCTGTGTTTATTATCACCGAACAGAAATGGAGTTTCGAACATGCGAGACTGATGGGTTTTGAGTGTGAGGAAGTTGTTGATGAGGAAACTGGTGAAATCGATTGGGATGGATTTTTCATCTTCAATAATAATTTCGATTACATCGAACAAATCACCGATTTTATCAACCAACTATTGGATGCTCAAGAAAAAGGTGAAATTGATTATTCATTGTGTTTCTTATGGGATTCAGTAGGTTCTGTTCCCTCAAAGATGACCTATGATGGTAAAGGTGGTAAGCAACACAATGCTGCGACCTTGGCCGATAAAATTGGTATGGGTATCAACCAACGTATTTCGGGTTCACGTAAAGCGGATTCAAAATATGAAAACTCATTGATTATTGTGAATCAACCATGGGTTGAACTTCCTGATAATCCATTCGGTCAACCAAAGATTAAAGCTAAGGGTGGTGAGTCTGTTTGGTTGAACTCATCTTTGGTATTCTTGTTTGGTAACCAAAAAGGTGCGGGTACAACAAAGATTACCGCAACAAAAGACAAGAGAACAGTGAAGTTTGCTTCACGTACAAAAGTTTCCGTCATGAAAAACCACATCAATGGATTGGGTTATGAAGATGGAAGAATTATTGTTACTCCTCACGGTTTCTTATCAGGTAAAGATACCACCGAAGAAAAGAAATCTATTGAACAGTACAAGAAGGAGTACGCTGATTATTGGAATACAGTTATTGGTTTGGAAGGTGACTTTTCTCTTCATGAGGAAAAAGAAAGTGAAATCCTTTAAACACAGTATGTGTGAAAACTTTATTGATAGATGGAGATAATTTATTTAAAATCGGATTCCACGGAGTCCGAGAATACTTCGTTGATGGAAATCACATTGGGGGAGTATTCCACTTTCTCAACACCATTAGAAAACAACTGGACGAGAACGAGTACGACAAAGTCATTGTCTTTTGGGACGGCGACGGCAACTCATCTCGGAGACGTGAAATATATCCTAAGTACAAATTAAATCGTAGAAAGGATATGAACGAATTCAAATTCGAATCATATCTCAATCAAAAAGAACGAGTCAAACAATACTTGGAAGAATGCTTTGTGCGTCAACTCAAAATCGAAAATAACGAGTCCGATGATTTGATTGCCTATTATTGTGGTTTGGCAACAGACGAGAATAAGGTGATTTTTTCATCAGATAAAGACCTCTTACAACTTATTGACCAAAATACATCCATCTACTCACCTATCTCCAAAATACTCTATAAGAAGGGAGATAAAGTAAAAATGTTGGGTACCGAAATCATTCATGAAAACGTGCTGACAATCAAAGTTATTATGGGGGATAAAAGTGACAACATTGATGGGATTGCACAACTCGGAGAAAAAACATTCATCAAATTTTTTCCCGAGGTAATTGACACACCCATTTCTGTTGCCGATATTTTGAACAGAACAAAAACTCTTATCGATGAAAATGGAAAAGTCAAAGCCCTCGAGAACTTGTTGGTTGGAAAAACCAAAGAAGGTGAGATGGGGGAATCATTCTTCGAAACAAACAAGAAAATCGTGGATTTGTCCAATCCAATGATTACCGATGAGGGAAAAGAAAATGTGGAACTTTATTATCGTGAAACCATGGACCCTGAAGGTAGGGGGTCGAAGAATCTAATCAGAATGATGACAGAAGATGGATTCTTCAAATTCTTACCAAAAACTGATGAAGCGTTTCTAAACTTTATCAGACCGTTTATGAAACTAACAAGAAAAGAAAAAAGAAAATTTAAAAACCAATCAAATTTATAATTTTATGAAAGAACAGGATATCGTTAAGATGGAATTTCTTATCACGTTGAATAATAATATTGTAATTCAACGTTATTTTAATGTCCGTGGTTATAACAACACCGCAAGATACTCAACTGAACTTTACAACTACGTAAAAGATTTAGTAAGTGCATTTGAACAAACCCAAAAAATGAGAACGGTAGTTTATATGCTTGAAAACCAATTTGAAATTTCTGAAGACCCTACTGTCTTGGATACAGATAATACTGATGGACCAGAAGTTTTCAATTTTTATGTAAAAATCGGAGAACAGACAATTTGTCATAGAATCCTTGATGGTAAAATTTTCCCACCCAAGATAAGATACACCGTAGATATTCGCCAGCACGCAAAAAGTGTGTTGCGTGACTTGACTGACATCTTTTCAGGCGAAAATTTTAACACTACTTGGATGGAATATACCCTAGTTTGATTGTATTTATAACTTACACAAAAAGGGAAAATAAATTATGTCAAACAAAAATTTCGAATATCTCGGGAATACTTTTCAATTACAATTACTCAATCAAATAATCTTAGACAAGGACTTTTCACACTCAATTATTGACGTAATTGAACCATCCCACTTTGAGAACAAATATTTCAAAACCATTCTTCAATTGGTGAAGGAATATTATATCAAATATGAATGTACTCCATCATATGAAACTTTGGGTCAAATTGTAAAAAGTGAATTTCCCCAAGAGTTGATGTTGAAGATTCTCAACGATACTATTAAACAAATTCAGGATTCATCTATTGAGGGAGCTAAGTTCGTTCAAGAAAAAGCTTTGAAGTTCTGTAAACAACAAGAACTTCAAAAGGCCATCCAAAAATCACAAAAGATATTGGATAATGGTGAATTTGAAAACTACGAAAAACTTGAAGAACTATTCAGAGCCGCTATTCAAATTGGTGAAGGTGGTAACAAATTAGAAGACGTTTTCTTTGGTTTGGATGAAGTTTTGAATGAAGATTTCAGACATCCCGTTGCTATGGGAATTGAAGGTATCGATAGACTCTTGAAAGGTGGATTGGCTAAAGGGGAATTGGGTGTAATCTTAGCACCAACAGGTGTTGGTAAAACAACAATTCTTTCTAAGATTGCTAATACTGCATTCAACAATGGGTATAATGTTCTTCAAATATTTTTCGAAGATAATCCTAAAGTGATTCAGAGAAAACACTATACAATGTGGACAGGTATTGCACCAGATGATTTACCACTACATAGAGAAGAAGTTTTGGAAAAAATAGGTAATCTTCGTGATAACATGACCAATAAACTTATTCTCAAAAAACTTCCTTCAGACCAACATACAATGAATCAAATCAAAAATATGGTTCGTAAGATGGTTGCTGATGGTAATAAAATCGATTTAATTGTTTTGGATTATATTGATTGTGTATTACCTGATAGAAACTTAGGAGATGAATGGAAGAGTGAGGGTTCTGTGATGAGAGGTTATGAGGCAATGTGTCACGAATTGGGAGTTGTAGGTTGGACTGCAACACAGGGTAACAGAAGCTCTATATCTTCTGAGGTTGTCACCACCGACCAGATGGGTGGTTCTATTAAAAAGGCTCAAGTTGGTCACGTTATCATTTCTGTGGCTAAGACCTTACAACAAAAAGAAATGAACCTAGCGACCATCGCTATTACAAAATCTCGTGTTGGTAAAGATGGTGTTATTTTCGAAAACTGTAAGTTCAACAATGAATTGTTGGAAATTGATACTGAATCTTCGGTAACTTTCTTAGGATTTGAAGAAAAGAAAGAAGAACAAAAAAGAGACAGAATCAAAGAACTTATGGATAGAAGACAACAAAGAGAACAACAACAAAATTAAAAATATAAAAACTATTTGTTATGGATGATTTGTTAAATCTTATATCTAATGACTCTCGTTATGTTGTAAAACGTAGTGGGGATACGGTTCTTTTTGAACAAGATAAAATCAAAAGGGCTGTTATGAAAGCTATGGAAAGTGTTGGTACTCCCGACGAGGAGATGGCTGAAAAAATTGCAAGAATAACCATGAAAAGTTTGTTCAGAGGTGACAAACACAAAATTCCACATGTCGATGAAATTCATGACATGGTTGAGAATAAATTGATGGATAATGGACTAAATGATGTTGCTAAAGAATATATCATCTATCGTTCAAAACACCGACCAAATATCTTCTCAAAAAGAACAAATTTGAAACCTTACGAATATCCTGAGTTGGTTGAATATGTTGATGCAATCAGACATTCATATTGGGTTCACACCGAGTTTAACTTCACATCGGATATTCAAGATTTCAAAGTACATTTGAATGAAAAAGAAAAAAGTGCGGTCCAAAGAGCTATGTTGGCAATTTCTCAAATTGAAATTGCTGTGAAAACTTTTTGGGGTGACATTTACAAAAAACTACCCAAACCAGAAATCGGTAGTGTAGGTGCGACTTTTGCGGAGTCTGAGGTTAGACATGCTGATGCATACTCACACTTGATTCAGTTGTTGGGATTGAATACTGAATTTGAAAACTTGATGCAAGTTCCTGCAATTCGTAGAAGAATTAAGTATTTGGAAAAAGCGATTACCAATGTAAAGGCTATTGAAAATCAAGATTACTTTGAATCTGTAATTTTGTTTTCAATGTTTGTAGAAAACGTATCATTGTTTTCACAATTCTTGGTAATTATGTCTTTCAACAAACATAAAAATGTTCTGAAAGGAGTTAGTAATGCCGTTGAGGCAACATCTAAAGAAGAGAACATTCATGCTGAGTTTGGATTTGATTTGGTTAACTTAATCAAACAAGAAAACCCTACTTGGTGGACTCCTGAGTTGGTTGAGGATATCACAATTGAAACCTTAAACGCATATGATGCTGAGGCGGAAATAGTTGATTGGATTTTCGAAGAAGGAGATTTAGATTTCTTGACTAAAGAACAGACTTTGGAGTTTATAAAACACAGATTCAACTTATCTTTGAATTCTATTGGAATTGACAATGTATTTTCAGTAAACCACAAGTTACTTGAAACTACAGAATGGTTTGATGATGAAATCTTGACTACAAAGCACACAGATTTCTTCAATAAAAGAAGTATCAATTACAGTAAAAAATCAAAGTCTATTACATTAAACGACTTATTCTAATTATAAAAAAATTCTTATGAACGACAGACAACCTTTTGACTGGATAAACGACGAATCAATTACATTTCTCAGAAGAGGATATTTGAGTGAAGGTGAAGAACCACTTGAAAGAATCAGAATTATTGCTGACCATGCTGAAAAACTTTTAGGTATTGATGGTTTTGCAAATAAATTTTACGATTACATGGGTAAAGGATGGTATTCTTTATCATCACCCGTGTGGGCAAACTTTGGTAAAAAAAGAGGTTTACCTGTAAGTTGTTTTGGTTCTAATATTGGTGACAATATTGAATCAATTCTTTACACTCAAGCTGAAGTTGGTGAAATGAGTAAGATGGGTGGAGGTACTTCAGGTTACTTTGGAAATATCCGAGGTCGTGGTGCTGAAATTACTGACAATGGACATGCACCCGGTGCCGTACACTTCATGAATTTATTCCAAAGCGTCGTAGATAATATTTCACAAGGTTCAACCAGAAGAGGAAGGTTCTCACCATACTTACCAGTTGAGCACCCAGACATCATGGAGTTTTTAGAAATTGGTACTGAAGGATTCCCTATTCAAGATTTAACACATGCAGTCACAGTAAGTGATGAATTTATGAACGAAATGATTGCAGGTGACAAACAAAAAAGAGCGGTTTGGGCTAAAGTAATTCAGAGAAGAGGA
>Ga0208644_1003798_pt1 | contig 11587 bp, 14 predicted proteins | sample VirMetDEL_Nov_18_FD_184517 | JGI IMG/M metagenome (GOLD analysis project Ga0208644, IMG submission 184517) | Aqueous microbial communities from the Delaware River and Bay under freshwater to marine salinity gradient to study organic matter... | ecosystem: Environmental > Aquatic > Marine >... | reverse complement strand
CTATTTAATCCAAGAGTTCCACAGTCATTACCGAGTTGACGAAAGCCAAATATAAAAGGTGGACCAATAAAAGACATTGATTGAAGTGCTGTATCTGTCCATACAAGTATAGTACCTTTTGCAGGTATAGCTGATCTTATTTCACTACCTCCTGCAATTCTTTGTGAGCCTGCTGAGTTAGTAGCGTTAGGAGTCCAAAAATTATAATTTTCTTGATCTGACCATCTTATAAATAATTTATCTTGTGTACTAGGTGTACCTATAGTTGTCTCTGTTCCCATACAAATTAAATGTCTAGTTTCTGTAGATACTATTGATAAAGTAGAAGCTGTAGGAGCATTAGCAATTTGTGTAGCTCTATTATCAGTCATACCGCCTGATTCATCCCATTCGTAAGTAGCTCCATCTCTTTGAGTTAAAATTAAATCTTCTCCCCAATTGTTTAACGACCATTGTCTCATATCTAGCGTAACTTCAGAAGTAGAACGTGGTTCATTCCAAGCTTCTGCAGACCATGTACCAGAACTCCAACCATATCCAAAAGTTTGTATACTAGGCCCTATATTTATTTGATATGATATATCGCAATTAGCAGAGTCAGTTACTGTAGAAGTAGCTGTACCAGGTGTAGTAATTGTATAAGCATTTACATTATTAATAGCTACAATTTCAAATTCATTTTCTAAATCCGTAGTAGTAATTCCACCTACATTTGCTGATACATTAGATATAGTTATAAAAGCACCTAAAGTAGCTCCATGAGTAGTATGATTTACTATTACATTAGAGCTAGTATCAGTTGTAGTAAATACATTAGTTAAAGTATTTGATTGTCTAATTGGTGTAATATCTTGAGCTGTTCCAGATAAATAAGCATATACTTTTCTATCTGTACCAATTGATTGATAACGGCTGCCATCTAAACTAATCCAAGAAGCTATATCTGCGGGTCTTCCTACATAGTAATTGTCGCTATATTTAGTCCAACCTCCTATTTTTTGAGGTAGTCCTTTTCTAAATCTAATTTTATCACAATCAGTCCATCTACCTTCCGCACCAGTTTCGGTGTTTTCAGTATCTAAACCAGGTTGAAAATTAAGTTGAGTTAATGGCATAATATTATTTTGTTATTAGTTGATTATATTACTATAAACAAAAAAATCTACTGGTTTATGTAAGAGAGCTAAAAATATCTTCAACTCTATCAATACAACAGATTTCCATATTAATAGAAAGTCTTAATTCTTTAGACTTTACGTTTATTGGATTATGCCACATCCAACCTGGAAAAATGTACAACTCATTTGTTTTAGGTGTAATTTTTAATACATCTTTTCTTTTACTTTTAAATTCAATTTCACCACCCTTCATATCTTTAGGTATTTCCAAATAATAAACAGAGTTTATAGTTGATGTTAAAATATGATTGTGCCAATTAACAGATGGTATAAAATCTTTATTAGAGGCCACTGCAAAACAACTATTTCTATTAATCCACTTATTTATTTGAAAGTCTTTTAAATATTCTTTAGAAGTATCTACAAATTGATTATATAGTTTTTTAGTAAAATTATCTTTTTCAAGAACATAATTATTATTCCAGTCGTGTCTTTTAATTTGTTCGATAACTTTCTTTTTTATTCTTGCGTGTTCGCCTTTTGAAAACTTGTAAAAATTATCAATCCTAATTATAGGAAAATCTTTCATTTTTAATACTTCAATACTTTATTCATAACACCTGGTCTTACAGGTACTTTCTTTTCAGCTCTTTTAAATCTACTAGGCAGTCCTAAATGAGGTCTTTTATCTAAAGCATTTTCTTCTGCACCTTCAGTTGCTTTATTATTATAATGTAAAAATACTTGAGCACAATAATTACCTTTAAATGGTTCTCTCCAATGCTCTAATAAATCACCTCTATAAACCAACATATCTCCAGGTTTTAAGTTCACTTTAACACCTTTTGATTTAGATGGAATATATTCACCTGTTGTTTCATTAATACTACCTTCATTTTCATTTGGGTTTATATAAATTGGCCAAGGTTTATCTCCACCTAAATTTAATGTAGTTGATATTTCACAACTAAATCTATCTTTATGTCTTTTTAAGACATCTTTATCTTTATATATTCTAACATACGAATAATTTTCATAAAGTTTTAACTTTGTAGTTTTTTCCATTTTAGATTTTAATTTAGCTAATAAAGTTTCCATAGCAATATCAGCATAGTGTGAGTAAGTAGCGGGTACTTGTGGATCTTCCCATGTTCCCCAATCTTTATTAAATAAAGAAATATTATTAGTAGTTCTAAAAGTCTGCAAAACTCTCCTTTTCATTAAGATATAGTTTTTTAAAAAATCAGCCATATCTTGACTAATAGCATTTTTAATAACAGTAAATTTATCTTTTTTCCAATTCATAATTAATTGTAGTTAAAGTTTATTAATAATTTAAATTTTTGATCTGTACATGTTGTACCTTGATGAATTTGATTACCTTTAAAAAATACCATTCTATTTTCTTTTGCCTTTACTTTTTCTTTATCAAAAATTGTTAAACCATTATTTGTGTTTATATAAAATATAGCTGCCTTACAGTCAAAATCTTGGTCTTTGTGTTTTTCAAACTTATAGACTTTATCTGTATTAGGAACTAAATTTGCTTTAATTCTTATAAAGTTTTTAACTTTCATTTTATTTATAATTGGTAATAGATTTTCATAAGCGTTAGAATTTACTTCACCATTAGCTACAAATGTATGAGTAAGTTGGTAATCGTTTTTATCTTTTGTGTATTCTTTTGGGTCTATAGAAGTTTTATTGGTATTTACATACCAAGGAAATAAATTACTTAAAAACATATTTTTTATATTTTTCATATCTTCTTTTTTTATATAATTATCTTTTATTTTTATCATAATTTATTTACAGTTTTATAGTTAAATGCTATTGATAATCTTTCTTTATTAGATGTATTTGGTTTTACATAATGTATTAAGTAACCTGGAAATATTACTACTTTTCCTGTTTCTGGTACAATACTCCATGTACTTGAATTATATTTATTCCATTGCTCAACTAATCCCTCATGTATTGTATATTGTATTTTAGAATTTGGATTTAAAAATTCTAAATTAGCACAACCTTTTTCTGCCATAGGAAAATAAACAATAGCTAAATCAGCTGTAGGATGTTGATGAGGTCTAGATGTTTCAAAAGAGTTTTGTTTATTAATCCAAGCATCAATACAAACTTGTTTTGTACTATCTTTATATTGAAAAACTTTATGAGCCTCGTTTGCTATTTTATCAATTTCAACAAACAAATGTTCTAATTGATTTTTTAATGATACATTATGAAATATATTTTTTTGATTATAATCATCGTTTGTTTCTAACCCATTTAAACATATACCTGCTATCTGTTTATGATTTATTTTTAATTTTGTTTGTATTAGAAATGATGTAAATATATTTTCAACATTCATTATTTTGTATTTAAACCTTTTAAATGATTTGTAAGTAAAGTTCTTACACATTGTAAATTAAAATGAACAAATCTAAAATCATCTACTCCAGCATCTACAGTAAAACCATGTTCTAAATACGCTGGAAAGAAAATCATAGTGCCAGGTTTTGGTTTATAATGTATTAAAGGAGAAGCCATACAAACTTCTTCAGGGTTTTTTAATGGCATATCTAATCCAACTTTACATAATCTAGGATCCTTAAAATAAGGAACAGAAGTTCTTTCACTACATCTTAAAAAATAAAAACCTGATATATGATTATCATAATGAATATGACCTTCATGATGACCACCGCCTTTTTTAGAAAATTCTTGTACCCATAATTCAGTCCACATTAATTCATATAAAGATAAATTATATCCCATATGATCTAATACATTCTTAGCTGTAGCGCCAATATAGTCTTGAAACTCTCTAATATTAGGATCTCCTATCATACTTTCTGAATGATGTGATAAAGTTATATCTCCAACTTTTTTCTTCCATCTTTTTTCTCTATCTTTAATGATAGATTCATTTCTTTTCTTAGCTTGTTTTATATAATTATTACAAACTTTATCAATATGATCTACCCATTCTGGTATTTCAATATTATAAATTGGTGTTTGAAAATAAATTGATGTTTGTAATTGATCTGATTTTGCCATAATATTTACCATACCCAACTTACAAATGAGTATCTGATTCCTTTCTTTATACTATTTACTTTATGTGGGTATACAAAATTGCTAGGAAAAATCAAGACATCTCCTTGATTTAATTTTATTGTTTTATCTTTCCACATTATAAATTCTCCACCCATATAGTCATCATTTAAAACTCCTACTATACTTAAAACAGGAATTCCTTTTCTTTGACCGTCAAACAAATTGTGAATATGATCACAATGAAAATTAAAATTTTGACCTTTACTATATCTATTAATTCTTATATCAGAATATCCATTCCATCCATTATAGTAAGGTGCTTTTAATTCACCTATGTATTTTTTTATACCGTGCCATAAATTTTTCATTATATATTTTTTAGATGGAAAATCATTAAAAGTCATCTCAGCTTCTTGTTTCTTTGAAAATGTTTTTTTAGTTGTAGGATTGTAATATTCACCTTTTTCATATTCAACTTTTTTTAATTCTTCAATAGCTTTATTACAAAAATCTTTACTAAATAAAGAATATGTTTTTATATAACTTTCTAAACTATACATATTTATTTAAATGGATATCCTAATCCCCATAACACTAGTGAATATCTTGTACCTTTTGTGACAGGTTTAACTCTATGCCACAAATGAGATGGAAAAACTATTAAACTACCTCTAGGTTTAAAATGTTTTTTTGTTTGCATAACGTGACTAGGATCATTGTGAATTCTTGGTTGTATTTCTAACTCACCACCTTTATAATCTTTTGGGTCTGATAGTTGAAGAATAGCTGATATTTTTCTGATCTTACCATGAAAATTTGGATTACTATGATTAACATAAGGATCAGGAAAAGGATCACAATGCCAATCATAAAATTGATTTAATTTATATTTTGTAAATTGTATTGCCTCAAAATAATCATATTGAAAATTCCAACCTGCATTTTGATTAGCCATTGCTATTAATGGACATAATTCATCATAAATCCATTGATCATTTAACCACACAACATTTGAATCTCTTTGTTTTTTTAAAGATTTTAACTCTTTTTTATTTAATAATTTTTCTACACTATTAGGATTTACTCCAGGTTTTCTTTTCTTTACTCTATCAGAAGCTCCACCTGTAACTCCTATCTTTTCCTGTTTTGAATTTCCTAATTGTATAACTTCATCACAAAAGTTATCTCCTAATTGACTTGTAAAGTACCAATAAGCATTTCTTAAATTCATATTAAATCTATCGCAATCGTATAACGTTTAATTTTTTTAGGTGAATAAGGTTGAGAATGTGTTTTTCCACCATCAAAAACAAGTAAAGAGTTTTCTGGACACTTTGTTGAAATAATTTTATCATAATTAAATTCTTCATTTCTAAATATGGTTCCTAAACTATCAGGATTTTTTAAAAAGTAAACAGCTGACAATTTACAAGTAGGATGATTATGCCAATTAATAATATCACCTTCTGTGTAATTACCCCAAGAGTTTTGTATAGTCATATTTTTTATATATTTATTTAGTAAAGTTTTATAAAAAACTGACATTTCAGGATAATGATGTAAATTCATTTCAGTTTGTAACCCAGGAACATTTTTACCAAAATATCTTACTTTAGTTTTTATAAACTTTAATATTTTTTTACGATCATTTTCATTTAGTATATTTTTATATAGTTTCATAATTAAATGTTTCAGGTTTGTAATTCCAAGGATTTATTAAATACGTTCTTCTAGTTCCTTTAAATTTTTCTACAGAATGATATATACCTGGATCAAATATAACCAATCTATTAGATTTAGGTGTTATTGTATCGTCTTCTAATTTTAATTGTCCACCTTTAAGATTTTTAACTTCAACATAAAATATAATAGAACATATTGGAAATTTTAATTTACCTAAAGTTTTTTTAAAATATCCTTCATCTTTATCTATGTGAGGATCGCATTGAGTATTATTATGACTCCATTGTTCAAATCCTTTATATTTTGAAAAATCATAAATTTTTGAAGCTTCTTTAAGAAAGACGTTATTATTATAATCTTCTTCAAACCACATAACAGGTATGTTATCTTTTTTTAAAAGATTAAATTTTTTACTTAAATTATCTAAACTTTTTTGGTTTAAAAAATTATCTACAATTCTAAAACCCATATTATGAGTTTCTATATTATGAAAATTTACAAACTAAAACAAATATTAATTAACAGTTAGTGTTCCAGAAACAATAAATTTAGCTACCGTTGCTCCACAAACACAACTTACAGTATTACAACCAGGTGTAACACTTAATGGATGACCTGCTGGTGATCTAACAACCACAATACCTGAACCACCTCTTGAACCATATTTAGATTGTCCTGCCGGGTTTTGATAAGTTGGAGGGCCATAAGCAGTAGGACCTCCTGTACCACCTCCAGCTCCGCCACCTGTATTAGCAGCACCTGAAGTAGCAACACCACTAGGGTCTCCTGGAGAACCGTTACCGCCGCCACCGGATCCACCAGATCCTCCTGAAATTCCTGGGTATCCTCTATCAGTACCAGCTCCACCACCTCCAGCGTAGGCTGAACATGCAACACCTGTAATTAAGTTTGGAGCACCCGCACCTCCAGGTCCTCCTGGTTGTCCTGGATTAGGTGATCCCGCAGCTGTAGCTCCGCCACCGCCTCCACCACCTTGGTTATCTGGATAACCTCCTGTACCACCACCATTTCCTTCTGGTGGAGTATAACCTCCAATATTACCAGCACCTCCTGGTCTTTTAGCACCAATTGCAGATGGATATCCTCCTGAACCTGAACCACCAGGTCCACCTCTTTCTGCATTGTTAGCATTCCATGGGCTTCCGCAAGATGCATTTAATGGATAACCACCGCCTGATGATTGAATATAAGAATCAAAACTTGATGGATTACCATAACCCTCACCTGATAAATCTGGTGGACTAGCAGGTGGAGCAGGATAAGCTGTACCACAAGCGTTACCGCCTCCAGCACCAACTGTAATTGTATAAACTGAAGAAGAACATGCAACAACTGCACATCCTTGTAATGGTGCAGGACCAAAACCAGAAGCTCTATAACCTCCAGCGCCTCCACCGCCAAAACTTTTACCGCCTCCGCCGCCAGCGACAACTAAATAATCTAATGTAACTGATTCAATAATAGATCCATCTGGCCACGCTCCACATTTAACAGCTTCATACTGTTGTTTCATTGGCCACATACCTCTGCTGTTATTTAATTCTTTTGTAATTACGACACCTGAACCACCTGCTCCGCCAGTCCAAGGTGCATTTGGTCCACCAGTAGTTCCTCCAGCTCCACCTCCAGTGTTAGCAGTTCCTGCAATTCCACTTCCTACATTATAAGCTCCACATGCTCCGCCTCCAAGACCACCAGCTCCAACAGATCCTCCAGCAGGAGTATAAGCTCCACCTCCACCGCCTCCACCGACAGCAGTTATAGGTGCTCCAGGATAAGTTCCACAAATTGAAATTCCATCTCCACCTGCTCCACCATTATTAGCGTCAGGTGCATTTGATCCAGCAGCAGCTTTTCCTCCGCCACCACCTCCAGCGTTTGCACCAGGACCACCATCGCCACCAGGATTACCTTGTCCTGCAATTCCAGTTCCACCGCTAGCTGATTGAGCAGATCCAGCTCCACCAGATCCTCCAGGGTTTCCATCTCTTTGTGTACAATAAGGAGTTACATCAGTACCTCCTGATCCTCCACCAAATCCTGTAACTGTTGTTGAACCTATTGTAATATCTGAATCGTTTCCATCATTTCCTCTAGCTTGATCTTGACCAGTTCCTCCAGCACCAATTGTAATTGAATATGGTGATGATCCACTAACACTTAAAGGTTTACACACAACACCACCAGCACCTCCACCTCCAGCTGCTCCAGAAAAACCTTGAGCTCCACCAGATCCTCCACCGCCACCAACGACAAGTGTTTGCATTAATCTAGTTCCTGCACCAGTAGTTATTGAACCTGAAGCACAAAGTACTGATTGTTTCTGTTTTCCAGCAGAAGCACAGTTAGGTACTCCTCTGATTTTTCCTTTTGATGTAGATAATTTATTTATTGCCATGTCTTACCTTAAATTAATATTACACAGCACTCCATGATGTTGTGTCTGGATTCCATTCAAATTGAGTGCCTTCTTCTCCAAAACCAATCCATTTTTGATTTGCTTCACTCCATTCTATTCTATAAGTAGCTTGATTTCCGTCTGAGTGAGTATATTGTCGTTGTTCCATAGTAGGCATAACAACTGGTGCTTCCCATATCCAATTTTCAGTATTTAATGTCCAAGAAGCAAAAGGTTGTTGAGAATAAAATACATCATTTACAGCATCGTATACCGAACCTCTACCTGCATATCTATTTCTAAAACTGTGATTATAAGAAGTTTGTTTCCACTCTCCACCTTTGAAAAGTTTTTTACAATATAATTCACCGTCTTCATGCATATCGTTTTGACCAAGAGTAGTTAAACCTGCAGGAACATCATTTCCTACAACTACAACTCTTTTAACAATCCAATGTTGATCTGTAGTAAAACCTGTTGGATCAGTTTTTAATTCTATTTCAGCAAAATGAGCCATTAAAAACTACCTCCTAGTCAGATATTATTTCATACGATATTAAACACTCTAAATCACTATTAGCTGATGCTGTACCTTTAATGATTTCACTTTCTTCTAAATAAAAAGAAGAATTTTTATCAATCACATTTAAAGATGAATCAGCAGGTACAGAAATTGTACTTGCAATAGCTCTATCATTAGAGCCATCATTATATTTAATAGTAACATCAGCAGCATTAGTGCCATCAATGTTTGAAACGATTATTGAGTTTATTTTGTAAACTGTGTCTGCAGCTGCTGTAACTAAACTTGTCTCTGTAGTAGTCAAAGCAAATACATCAGTTTTTCCGTTAATGGTTGCAACATTAACAATATTTGGGTTTGCCATATTTTCCTCCTAATTAACCAAACACTATTGCCATAGCAATAGCTTTACCTGTTGATATACCAGCATTGTCAAAGGATAGTTGACCACTACCATTCGTTACCAAAGCTTGTCCACTTGTACCATCAGCAGATGGTAAAGCGAAGTATGTTGATGATCCGGTATTTGCTATACCAGTTACATTAATATCACCTAGATCAGCCATTACATCAACCATAGTAGTTCCATCAGTATAAACTAATGTTTTAGCACCTTGTTTAAGAGCAACACCAGTTCCTCCTGTTGGACCAAAAGTTAATGTTTGACTTCCTGTAGTGTTATTAAATACTGTATATTTAGTTTCTACTGCATCAGTAAAAACATGAATGTCTCCTGTAAGAGCACCTGTAAATTCTAATACAGCATTATGTACTTGGTCATCTGTTGCTGAATCGTCTGTATTAGTTGTAGAATTATTTGAAGTTAAAGTAACGTTAGCAGAACCTGCAACATCAACTGCTTGATAACCTTTTACTGATGAATCAATTCTGTTAAAAACATAATTAACTAGATTACCCCAAGTTCCTGAGTTTTCTCCAGAAGCTTGTCTCTCTAATTTTAATCTCGATGTATAACTTGATGGCATAATTTTTTATACTCCATATTTTAAATAATGTAAATAATATATATTTGTCATCATTTGTCTAGTGAATATTAGTCCAAGTTTCAGTAATATTTCCTCTAATTGGATCCCAAAATTTAAGAGTTGTAACGTTAGCATTTGCTCTATTTCCCTGAATAGATATAAAGTTTTCAGAATTAGGTACTATATCAGCTAACGTAATAGTAACTCCATTACCTGTCATAGATAATATTTGTTCAGTGCTTAAAGTAATAGTATTAGCTGTACTTGTTAATTCTTCTCCAGTAATAGGTATTATATTTTCAGAAGTAGTTGTAATTGATCCTAAATTAATATTTAAACCTTGTCCAGTTATATCTAAGAAACTAGCTAGACCTACAAATATACCATCATTATTAAGCTCTACGTTAGCTTCAAAAGTAGGAGTATTAATAGTTATAGCTCCGCCTGCAGCCACAGCAAAAGTATTAACAGTTGCAGATAATAATTCTTCACCAGTTATGATTAAAGAAGCTGTACCTGTTACAGTTTCTTCACCTAGACTAAATGTTCCTTGTACTGGTTGAGTTATATCTTGAGAATTAATTATAGTAGTTGATCCATCTGTTCCATCAAAATGTAATAAATCTATTGTGTTAGCATCAGGTGTAAAAGCACTAGACGGTGGTGTAAAATTAGAAGAATATCTAACTATATTAGAATTTCTTAATTCATCAATATAACCACTTAAATAACCTGAAGAATTAAAAACATTATTACCTAATAATAATGTATTACTAGAATAATCGTCAGTTCCAATACTTCTTGTTATTTGTAAATTACCATCAACATAAACATTACCTGTTGATCCAGTTCTTACAATAGCAATATGATGCCAAGTATCATTAGTTAATATACTTGTAGGAGAGCTTCCTCCCGAACCATCTTTAAAGAAAGATATTTGTCCATTATTATTAGTTAATAATAATCCACTTCCTGAAATTCTAAAATCCCAAAGTGTAGAAGATTGACTTCTTATTGAAGAGCTATAAATCCAAAATTCAGATGTAAAATCACCCGATCCAAATTCAGATGTATTATCTTGTTGAACACCTTGATTAGAAGTTCCATCAAATTCTACAGAGGCATCACCAAATTTTGCTTGATCAGTTGAAAGTGCTGTTGTTCCTTCTGCTGTAAAAGTAGAGCCATCTTTAGTAATAATAGTAATAGGAGCACTAGCTGAAACAGTTATATTATTAGCAGTAGTAATTAATTCGCCTGCTGTAGTTGTTGCAAATACATTACCATTACCAGTTAATACAAAACCTAAACTAGAGTTCCAATTACCTTCGTTCCAACTTTCTCTACCCCAACCAAAACCTAAATTTAAAGATGTTTCTAATTCACCAACTGTAGTTAAAGATACAAATTGATCTGGAGCTTGATTCCATGTGGCTGATGAATAAGTTCCTCTACTCCATCCAGCTCTTATTTCAGCATTAGCAATTACATCGCCTACAGATGTGGTAACAGATTGACCTGTTAATACTGCACCAACTGCAGCATCATTCCAAGAACCTAAGTTCCAATCACCTTGGCTCCATGTACTTGCCATAAGGACTTCCTCCTTATGCTATTCTAATTAAGCCGTTAGTAGCGTCAGCGTTAGGAAACTGTAACTCAAATGTACCATTAGTAGATGTTTTAACACCACCAAAATCTAATACAGCTATTGATGAATTTGCATTAGTTGCATTGTAAATTAATGCAGCTTGAGCTGAAATAGTTGCGTTTGCAAAAGAAACGTTATCAGCATCAA
>Ga0208644_1003793_pt1 | contig 11597 bp, 12 predicted proteins | sample VirMetDEL_Nov_18_FD_184517 | JGI IMG/M metagenome (GOLD analysis project Ga0208644, IMG submission 184517) | Aqueous microbial communities from the Delaware River and Bay under freshwater to marine salinity gradient to study organic matter... | ecosystem: Environmental > Aquatic > Marine >... | reverse complement strand
TCATATTAAAAACTACGGTATTCTTGAAGGACCTACAGAACAACGTATTGAACAATTGAAATTTCAACTAGGTTTGTAATATTTATAACAAAACCTATTATCTTTTTAAAATGAAAAAATCTGATTTAAAAGCTTCAATCCGTGAGATGATTATTGATGAACTCACTATGGTAGATAAAATGACTACCCCTGATGAAGCTGCTGCTATTGCTAAAGATGAAAAAAAAGATCCTGCTACTGTAAAAGCAGCTATCGATACTGCTAAAAAATCAGGTAAGCCTGTTACTGTAGCCGAAGAAGAACAACTTGATGAAATGGCTAAAATCGCTGGCGACTTAAAAGCTGCTATCGAAAAAGTAATTCAAGCCAATGCTGACGCTGAAAAGAAAGACGTTCGTAAAGCTGTAAAAGCTGATGATGAAGTAATCGCTGCTTTAGGTGACGAGGATTTATTCGACAACCAATTAAATAAGTTTATTGACTTAGTAAGAGGCGAAAGAGAAGTAGGACAACGTGGTCGTAAAGCTGACCCAGATAAACCAGCTCAAGAAAAAGGAACACGTGGTCGCCCTAAATCAGCAACTCCTACTACTCCTAAAAAGAAAGAACCAAAATTTTCTACCTCTAAATTAAATAAATCATACACTACAGATGATGAAGAGGGACCTTCAGATCTTGAACTACGCAAATTAGCTAAATCAGGTGGTAAATTTGATAAATCAAAATTAAGCCAACTTCGCCAACAAGAAAAAACTAAGATGATTAAAGCTTGGTTAAAAGGTATGAGAGATAAAGGTATCGTAGATGATGCTAACCGTATCTTAGACAAAGATGCTTACGCTAAAGAGTGGGCAGATGCTAAAGTAGATATTGAAGCAAAAGTAGCTGCTATAAACTAAAATGAAAAAATATTTTAAAAATATCCAATCACTGCTTATTGCAGTATTGGTGGTTGTGATTCTCCTAATGAGACAATGTTCAGGTCCGGTTACACCTACTGAACCCCAAATCATTAGAGATACTATTATTGAATATGTAACAATTGAAAAAGAATATCCTGTTTACGTACCTAAAGTAAAGTATATCACTAAAGTAGACATTGATACATTTACTACCCCAATTGATACATCAGCTATCTTATCTGATTATTACGCTATTAAAACATACGAGGATAAACAAGTATTAGACAGTCTAAACTTAACGATCACTGATACAGTATCTCAAAATCAAATTATGGGTAGGAAAATTGCTTATAATTTTACTTATCCAAGAACTACAATTAAAGAAACAATTTACTTAAACAAAAGAGAATTATACTTCGGAGTTGGAGTAACAGGCAACCCAGACCAATTACAATATTTGGGTGGAGAAATGGTTTTTAGAAATAAAAAAAGACAAGCATACGGCTTGGGAGTTGGTGTTGATCAAAATCTAATCCCAGTAATCTCTGTTCGTATGTACTGGAAATTAGGAAAATGAGTGATCAGGACTTAAGAAAAATAATACAACAAGAATATGTAAAGTGTGCTACTGACCCCGCTCACTTTATGAGAAAGTACTGTTATATTCAACACCCTCAACGTGGCCGTGTTATTTTTAATTTATATCCATTTCAAGGTAAAGTATTAGGTTTATGGAAAGATAACCCATACTCTATTGTACTTAAATCTCGTCAATTAGGCATCTCTACTTTAGCAGCAGGTTATTCACTTTGGTGGATGCTCTTCCACAAAGATAAAAACGTACTATGTTTAGCAACTAAACAAGAAACCGCTAAAAATATGGTAACTAAGGTAAAATTCATGTATGAGAATTTACCTTCATGGCTTAAAGTACCAGCCGAAGAAAATAACAAATTAACATTACGACTAAATAACGGTTCTCAAATTAAAGCAGTATCAGCAGCGGGTGACGCAGGTCGATCAGAAGCAGTATCTTTGTTGATAGTAGATGAGGCCGCATTTATTGAAAATATTGGAGAAATATGGGCATCAGCACAACAAACACTTGCAACAGGTGGTGGAGCAATAGTACTTTCAACACCATATGGAACTGGAAACTGGTTCCACCAACAATGGGTGAGAGCGGAAGCTCAAGAGAACGACTTTTTACCTATCAAGTTACCATGGTATGTCCACCCGGAGAGGGACGAAGCGTGGAGAAAAAGACAAGATGAACTTTTAGGTGACCCAAGAATGGCAGCACAGGAATGTGACTGTGACTTCTCAACTTCAGGTGAAACTGTATTTTATCCTGAATGGATTGAATTTATTTCCCAAACAACCGTTAAAGAACCGGTTGAAAGACGTGGAACAGATAAAAACTTATGGATTTGGGAACCTGCTTCTTATACACGTGATTACATGGTAGTAGCTGACGTTGCTCGTGGTGATGGTAGAGACTTCTCAGCAGCTCACGTAATGGATATCGAAACCAATACTCAAGTAGCTGAATACAAGGGACAATTATCACCAAAAGAATTTGGGCATTTCCTTGTAGGTTTAGCCTCTGAATATAATAATGCACTTTTAGTAGTAGAAAACGCTTCAGTAGGTTGGGCAACTATAGAAACTATCATAGAACGCGGATATCAGAATTTTTACCAGTCACCTAAGAGTGACTTAGTAACAGCTGAGTCGTATTTTAACCGATATGAATATGGAAGTAATTTGACTCCTGGCTTTACAATGTCTATGAAAACAAGACCCTTAGTAGTTAATAAGTTTAGAGAATACGTTGGTGATAGAAGTGTTACTATTAACTCTAAACGTTTACTTGAAGAAATGAAAGTATTTATTTGGAAAAACGGGCGTCCTGAAGCACAAAGTGGATATAATGATGATTTAGTAATGTCATTTGGTATTGCTATGTTTTTAAGAGATACTTCACTTAAATTCCAACAACAAGGTTTAGACATGACTCGTGCGGCCTTAGGTAGCCTTACTAAAACCGGAACTTCTACAGGCGCTTATATCCCCGTAGCAGGGCAAAATCCTTACATCCAACAAATTGGTAACAAATCTGAGGATCTAAGATGGCTCCTTTGATATTTATAATAATAAAATAAAAAATGGCTGATACAAGTATATTTTCCCGACTTAGAAGATTATTCTCAACTGATGTAATCATCAGAAATGAGGGAGGCAGTCAATTAAAAGTAGTTGATTCAGACCACATTCAAACAAGTGGTGAATTCCAAACTAACTCATTAGTAGATAGATTCCAAAAAATCTACTCTAACCCAGCTGCTACATCCCTTTTAGGCCAGCAATTTAATTTACAATATCAATATCTTAGAGTATTCTTATATAGTGATTATGACTCAATGGATACAGATGCTATTATTGCCTCTGCTCTTGATATTATTTCCGATGAGTGTACTCTCAAAAATGATATGGGTGAAGTACTTCAAATTAGAAGTAGTAATGATGACATCCAGAAAATTCTTTATAATTTATTCTACGATGTATTAAACATTGAATTCAATCTTTGGTCTTGGATTCGCCAAATGTCTAAATACGGTGATTTCTTCTTAAAGTTAGAAATCGCAGAAAAATATGGTGTGTATAATGTAATTCCTTACACAGCATACCATATGCAAAGACGTGAAAATTTTGATTTAGACAACCCAGCTAAAGTACAATTCTTATATTCACCTGATGGTTATTATACAGGTGGATCTGGTTACTATTCTACCCCAAATACTAAACCAACTGAAAATCAAATTATTTTTGATAATTACGAAATAGCTCACTTCCGTTTATTAACAGATGTGAATTATCTTCCTTATGGTCGTTCATATCTTGAACCAGCTCGTCGTCTATTTAAACAGTATGTGTTAATGGAGGACGCGATGCTTATTCATAGGATTGCTCGCGCCCCAGAAAAACGTATTTTCTACGTTAACGTAGGTAATATTCCACCTCAAGAAGTAGAACAGTTCATGCAGAAAACCATGAACACTATGAAACGTACTCCATTAATGGATGAAAAAACAGGTGAATATAATTTAAAGTACAACATGCAAAACCTCATGGAAGATTTTTACATCCCAGTTAGAGGTAATGATGTAACTACTAAAATTGACACCACTAAAGGATTAGAATATAATGGTATCGAAGACGTAGCTTACTTAAGAGATAAATTATTCGCCGCCCTTAAGGTACCTAAGGCATTTATGGGTTACGAAAAAGATCTAACAGGTAAAGCTACATTAGCCGCTGAAGATATTCGCTTTGCTCGTACAATTGATCGTATCCAAAGAATTGCTATTTCTGAACTTTATAAAATTGCTTTAGTTCACCTCTACACTCAAGGATATGATGGTGAAGAGTTAACTAACTTTGAACTTAAATTAACTACCCCTTCAATTATTGCAGAACAAGAAAAAATTGCATTATTGAAAGAAAAAGTAGATTTAGCAAGACAAATGCTTGAAACTAAAATTATCCCAACTGATTGGATTTACGATAATGTATTCCAATTTAGCCAAGATCAGTATGATGAGTATAGAGATTTAATTCTTCAAGATCAAAAACGTGCTTTTAGAAATACTCAAGTTGCTGAAGAGGGTAATGATCCATTAGAAACAGGTCGTTCATATGGAACACCACACGATTTAGCTGCTTTATATGGTAGAAGCAGATACGAAGACAACTCATTACCAGATGGGTATGATGAAAAAGAACCATTAGGACGTCCTGAAGAAAAAGTATCAAATATTAATACTCAAGATAATGCTTTTGGACGTGATCGTTTAGGTAGAAAAGATATGAAAGTAGACGATACTGAAATATCTATTAAAACTAACTTTAAAGGTGGTTCACCTTTAGCATTAGAAACTGCAAAATCAACTTATGCTAAAAATAAAACCTTACTTGAATCTTTAGATAAGCAGTTAGTTTTTCAAAAAGACAAAGCTAAAGAATCATTATTGGACGAATCTAATTTAACTGAATAAATATCTTTGTATATTTATAATAAATCCTAATAGGAATGAATATTAAACATTCAAAATATAAAAATACGGGTATCCTATTTGAATTATTGGTACGCCAAGTAACGGCTGATACCTTGAATGGTGGACAATCACCAGCTTTAAATATCATTAAAAACTTTTTTGTTAAAAGCGAATTAGGCAGAGAACTTAAATTATATGAGTCATTAACTAAAAGTAAAAAATTAGATGAATCTCGTTCTAATCTACTTATTCAAACACTATTAGAGTCTACAACTAAACTTAATCGTAAAGCTTTAAAAAGGGAAAAATATAATCTTATTAATGAAATTAAAAAATATTATAATTTAGACGAGTTTTTTAAAACCCAACTCCCTAACTATAAAACACAAGCTGCTTTTTATACATTAGTTGAAGCCCAAAATTCATCAGATCTAATTAACCCAGATCAAATTGTATCTAACAAATACACTCTTTTAGAACACCTTACTTTAGGCCCTATCAGTCAAGAAAAAGTAAAAGATGAGGTAATTCAAGAATTTCAAACATACGATAAGGACGTAAGAATGTTAACTTACAAAATCTTATTAGAGAAATTTAACGGTAAATACTCAGACTTATACGAATCACAAAAAGAAGTACTCAAAGAATTTATTACTTCAGTTGATTCAACTCCAAAGCTAAGAACATTCTATAATAATAGAATTCAACAATTGAAAGAAGAATTAGCTACTATTAGTAAAAATATTACAGATAAAGCTGTACAAATTAAATTAAATGAGGTATTACCTCTTATCGTTGAGATAGATAAAACACAATCTATTAAAAACGAAAATATAGTTGACTTACTCCAATACTGCGAACTCGTAGAAGAACTTAAAGCAGCCAATGGATCAGCTAATAAATAAAATTCGCGAAGTAGCAAGGGGGAGAAAATTCATCCTTAAACCTACACCTGGTGGTGAGGAAGAATTTGAATCAGACGTAATATACGTTCCTGATTTTGAGGTTCTTTTAAAGGATATTAACCGTGCTTTAGACACATTAAGAACAGTAGCTACTGACCCAGAAGTAATCAAAGACCCTAAATTTGGAGAAATTTATAATCAATTTAGAGGTTTAAGAAATAATCTTAGAACTCATATGAGAAAAAACTACCCTACAGAATATCAAAAGATCAAGGGTATGTTTGAAGAACAAGAAATTGATGAAACTGGGTTTGCTGTAGGTATGGGAGCTCAATATGCTACACCTTTTGCTTTTAAAAAAACAAAACCCCAAGATCTCCCAGAATCTAATCCAGGTGCATCCTTAGGCCCTGGTCCTAAAGCAGGTCCTAAAGGAGTAACTAATAATTATTATACTAAAAACTTTAAATATAAATTAGTTAACCCTGAAAAATTAGCTGCCCAATCTAAAGCAATAGACACTAAGTATCTCTGGGGGAAGAAATAATATTTATAGGTATGTATAAGTATAAATTAAAATCTAAATTAAACGAGGCGGACCCTAAAAGAATAGAGTTCCAAAATAGACGCATTGATGCGTTTAAAGCCATCGAATCCAGATTAAGTAGTTTATACCCAGCTATTGATAGAGCAAAAGACGAAACAATAGCTTACTACAAAGAAAACCCACAATCATACGCTGTAGTAGTACCTACAGATTTAATTATGGAGTATTTAAACGATATTGAAGAATTATTAAATAAATAAACATGGCAAATATACCTGCAAATGGGCAAGCGATTGCAATTAGTGGATCTGGAGCAGTAACAGGTTCATACGCTGGTTTTACAGTAGCACAAGCTGCTACATTTACTGGATTAAAAGATTCTCGTGATAATGATTTAGCTGCAGGTGGAGTCTTAACATTTGGTACAGGTGTTACAGTACCACTCTTTGTAACAAGTGCTTCTATTTCATCAGGAGCAGTAATTTTCTATCTATAAACTATGAAAACCTTACAAGAACAATTCAATTTAATCCAAGAAGGAAAAGGACATAAAGATATGTTCTTGAAATCCGCTCGTAGATTATTCCCAGAATACGTTACTAACTTCGCTACATATGGTGAAGCTACTACTATTTTAAAACAAAGAGGTATTTTAAGTGAAATGATAGTTGGTGGTGGTGTAGTATCTAACCCTACATTTAATCCATTTAAAGCGTTTGATTTATATGTAAATGAAGCTTCCCAACAAGAAAACCCAGTAAAAGCTCCAAAATCAATGGCTGAAAAAGATGTTAAAGCTGTTGATAAAAATGTTTCTAAAGAAGTAGAAACTAAACAAAAAGAGATGGGTTTTGATAATACTAATGATAAAAATATTGATAACCTCTATGGTGAAGCATTCTTACAAGGATACTATGCTGAAATGAAAGATCCTAAAAATGCTGACAAAACTGTAGACGAGTTAAAAGAGATCGTTAGAAAAAATTTAGCTAAAAATAGAACCTATTACGTAGAAAACGCTGCGTTTGGTGTTAAAGGTATTGGTTACACTACTGAAGCCCCAGGTTTAGGTACTCCTAAAGAAGCTAAAGGAAAATACAAAGCAAGCGGATACGGTGATATCAAAAAGTAATGAAACAAGTACTAATTGAAACCCAAGCATTTCAGGTTAACCCTGTTCAGCTAACTGAAGGTATCAAATCCCCAGTAGGTAATCCTATTGTTGAAGGTATTTTAGCTACTGCTGAGGTTAAAAATGGAAATAGCCGTTATTATAAAAAAGATTTATGGGAAAGAGAAATCGACAAATATATAAATGTTGTTAAAGAAAACAGAGCAACAGGCGAACTTGACCATCCCGATTCTTCAATTATTAATCTTAAAAACGTATCTCACATTATCCGCGATATGTGGTGGGATGGTGATCACGTTGTAGGTAAAATCGAAATTCTACCAACAGTTTCAGGTAACATCTTAAAAGCACTTATTGAAAACAATGTTCAAGTAGGTGTTTCTTCTCGTGGTATGGGTTCATTAAAACCTATGGGAGAAGGTATGATGGAAGTACAAGACGATTTTGAACTATTATGCTGGGACTTTGTCTCAACACCTTCTAACCCAGGATCATACATGCATTTAGTACGCGAAGGTAAAGAATACAATACAGTAAACCATTACGGAAAAGCAAGTAGTATTTTAACAGAAATTCTATGTGCTAAGGGCACTTGCCCAATTATTTAATTATTATGGAATTTGACTTAAAAAAATATTTAGCTAATAATCCTCTTTTACAAGAAGCTGATGCTAAAGATTTAGAAAAATCATTTAAAAAAGATGTTTCTTCTTTTAGAGCAGATTTAGATACTTATATGGCTGATCCTAAAGTTCAAGCCGTTTTAAAAGCAGGGTTAGCAGATGGGGACCCAAATGATGATAAGTTACCTTATACTGAAACTCCTGTTGCAGTAAAAAAACTTATCCCAACTCAAAAAGAAATTGGATTTGATCAAAGTATTTTAAACCTTTTAGACGACAAATATGGTAGCTTAGATAGTATTCTTGCTGGTAAAGCTAATGTAGGTGGTCCAATTGTAACTTATGCAGGTAAATATGTTATTGATGGTCACCACAGATGGAGCCAAGTATTTGCAGGTAACCGAGGCGCATCAATGGATGCTTTAGATATAAAAGCTAAAAGTGGATATCAACCACAAGATATCTTAAAAGCAGTTCACGGTGCTGTAGCCGCTGAATTAGATAAAGTTCCTGCTTCTGATCCTAAGGGCATTAACATTATGACCGGAGTTAATTATGAAGGTGTATTAGGTAAAGTTCAAAAATATCTAACAGATGGGGCCTCTAAAGTATGGAATAAATACGGATTTGACACCCCAGAAAAAATTGCTAAACATCTCTACAATAACTTAGAACAAATAGTTAAAAATGGTCATATAGCAGCAGCTCCTGGTCGTGCAGATATGCCACAAACAGATGCTGATGGAAGTAAAACTAAAGCTAAAATAGATGCTTTAGCTAAAGGTGAAATAAATATAACTTCACCTTTCTAACATATTTAAGAAGCCTGCTACCTTAGGCAAGGTCCCCGAAAGGGGGCCTTTTTTTACCTTTAATATCTCCCCATATATGTATAGCTATAATATGCTATCAATTATATAGCATTCGTAAATGTATAATTCCTATTACGATTTAAAATAATCGTATCCCCCAAATCAAATTTTGTGGTTAAAAACAATGGCTAATAGAGACATTCTAAAAGAGGCTATTGCTGATGCTAAATCTATCAAAGAAGCAGCCATCGCAAACGCCAAAGCCGCTCTTGAAGAAGCCTTCACTCCATACTTAAAAGAGAAATTCTCTGCTAAGTTAGCTGAGATGGAAGCTGAAGAAGAGTTGGAAGAAAACTACAGCGAAGAGAAAATGGAAGAACGTCTTGGAACTATCAATGACCCTGACAGCGTAGACCCACATGGAAACCTCGAAGAAGAGGAAGACATGGAAGAAGGTATGTCAAATCCTGTAATGCGTAAAGGCCTTAAAGGCGACGACACAGAGGAGAAGCGTACTGAAAAAATGCGTGAAGAAGAAATGGTAGACGAGATGAACTTAGATGAACTCTTAGCTGAACTTGATGAGGAATTAAGCGAAGCCAAAGACGAGGAAATGGAAGAAACTATCAACGAAGTTGAAGAAGCCGAAGAGGAAGAATCAGAAGAAGTTGAAGTTGAAGACGAGGAAGATACTGAAATCGACCTTGAAGACATGACTGAGGAAGAGCTTAAAGACTTAATCGAGGACGTAATCGAAGACATGGTTAGAGCTGGTGAGCTCGAAGCCGGTGAGAATTTCGAAGCCGAAGAAGACGAAGAAGGTGAAGAAGAAGAGGATATCGACATCGATATGGAAGATGAAGAGGAAATGGTAGCCGAAAGAAAGCACTACGGTGGTAACAAAGGTGACAAACCTCGTAAATCAACTGCTAAAGAAAAAGATGAACTCTTAAAAGAAGAAGAAGCTGTGGACGAAAGCGCTGAAGAAATCGCCAAGAAAATTGTCGGTATGGGTAAGGACGCAGCTATGGCTGTTGCCAACGCTATCGGTAAGGCTATCGACTATGCTCCAATAAAGAGTTTGCCAAAGAGATACGAAGGTGTCGAAGAAGCTAAAGACGAGATGGACGAAATGAAAAAGGAAATCGAAGAATTAGCTACTACACTCGCTGAAACTAAACTTCTTAACGCTAAACTTCTTTACACTAATAAGATCTTCAGAGCTAAGAACTTAAATGAAACACAAAAAGTAAAGGTATTGGAAGCTTTCGATAAAGCTGCCTCTGTAAAAGATGCTAAACTTATCTACGAAACATTAACTACTGTTAAGGAAACTAAAGTTGTTAATGAATCAGTAAGAGGAATGGCTTCAAAAGCAGCAGGAATGGCCCCAGAAAAGAAACCAATCCTTGAAGTAAACAATCAATTCGCAAGATGGCAAATCTTAGCGGGTATTAAACCAAATAATTAATTTAAATTTGATATTTAATCATGTCACAAGTACAACAACTTCTTGAGTCTGCTGCTTCCGGTTGGAAGAATATGCAGTCTGACGCAGCTCGTTTAGCTGCAAAGTGGGAAGTGACTGGACTTCTTGAAGGTCTTCGTTCAGAAACCGACAAGAACAACATGTCTCTTATCCTCGAAAACCAAGCTAAGCAGTTAGTAGTTGAGCAGTCATCAGTAGGTGGCGGTTCAGGCTACGGTGCTTTCTCAGTTGGTCAAGGTGCTGAGTGGGCAGGTATCGCTCTTCCATTAGTACGTAAGGTCTTCGGACAAATCGCTGCTAAGGAATTCGTTTCTGTTCAACCAATGAACCTTCCTTCTGGTCTTGTATTCTATCTTGACTTCCAGTATGGTACTGGTAAGACTCCATTTGCTGTAGGTAACTCACTTTACGGTAACACTGGCTCAGAGTATCCTTTCGCTACTCCAGCCGCTGAAGGTGGTCTTTATGGTACAGGTAGATTTACATACTCTACAAACCAATTCTCAGCTTCTGTAGCAGTAACTTCATCAGCTACCCAAGCTGGTCCTTCTGCTGTAACAGCTGGTCAAGGTTTAATCGTTTCAGCCTCTACTTTAGCTGAAATTAACCAAAACTCTGATTACTCAGCTTCATTAGCTGCTGGTGAACTTTACAAATTAACAATTTCAGCTTCAAGCTTAAGCGGATTTGATCCAGATGCTGTAAGAGGTTTCTTTGCTGCTTCAGGTTCAAATTTCCCATCTGGTTCTTCAAATAAAGTAATCCCACAGTTTACTTCTTACAACTATACTGCTGGTACTATTACTTTCATTTTAACCAGTTCAGCTGACTTTGCTGTAATTGATGATGCTTCTACTTTTGTAGTTGAATACAATAAGGCTACTTCAATGTCTCCTTATAACGTAGGTGATTTCGAAGCTGGTAACGCTTACGCTGTACCTAACGCTGAAAGCTCTACTGAAATCGTTATCCCTGAGATCAACATCAACATGCGTTCTGAAGCTATCACAGCTAAGACTAAGAAATTAAAGGCCGTTTGGACTCCAGAATTCGCTCAAGACTTGAATGCTTATCAAGCTCTTGACGCTGAAGCTGAGGTTACAAACATCATGAGCGAGTACATCTCTCT
>Ga0208644_1003792_pt1 | contig 11597 bp, 15 predicted proteins | sample VirMetDEL_Nov_18_FD_184517 | JGI IMG/M metagenome (GOLD analysis project Ga0208644, IMG submission 184517) | Aqueous microbial communities from the Delaware River and Bay under freshwater to marine salinity gradient to study organic matter... | ecosystem: Environmental > Aquatic > Marine >... | reverse complement strand
GGCCGCGACCCAGGCTCCGGCCTCGGTGCTAGTCACCAGCGATACAAATTCCTGCATTTCAAGTCTCCTCATAGAAGTGGTGACGACCGATCGTCGCGATGAAGCGCATGCTCTCCGCATCGCTCCAGCTGGGCTTGATGGATGTCGTGTGGTAGTGGGTCGGGGTCTCGCCGACGCCATGACGCAGAGCTTGCGTTAAATTCTCCAGCGCGCGCAGAAACTCAGGCTCGTCAGGTTGCAGGCTCTCAACGACCCGCCTATTCGGGTCGCGGGCGTTCCAGCAGCTGTACTGCCACGGCTTCTTCGCGACCGTCCCCAGCGTGCTGCCCCACCATCCTCCTCTCTGCGCGCGGGTGATGATGGTCGCCGCCACCCAGCGCTGACCTTCGTCGCTCTCGCCTCGAGCTTCGCCGAAAATAGTTCTCGCCGCCGTCTGTAGATCGCCCATGCTCGGCACGATCGTCATTCCTTGCCCTCCCGCACCGAGCGGATGAGCAGCACCGCGAGGCTCTCGGCCTGCTCCGGCGTCAACTCCCATCGCCTGCCGTTCGACGTGACGTGGATGTGGCCCCGAACGCGATCGACCTCCACGTTGACCAGCTTTTTCTCACTCATCCGCCTCTCCGCCCTGCTCAGCGTTGGCCCAAGCGCAATTCCCGTCTGGGTAGACGAGCAAAAGCTCGACCCCAGCCTTCGCCTGATCAGCTGACAGGCGGCGGTGGCCCCTGCCCGCGTAGTCGGTCGCGCGGACCTCTATCAGTGTCACCGACGCAGCCACAACGCCGCGCCGCTTTACAGCCACCAGATCACAGAGGCTGTGACTGCCCCATGCCGTGAAGCACTCGTATTTCCGCCGCGACAGCCACGCGATAGCAGTCGCCTCTGCGGCTTTGCCGGTGGCGTGCGGCCCATAGCCAGCATCACCGGAGGTGGTCATATAGCCACGCACCGCCACCACCTATGGCAGCGAGGAACGCCCCCAGGCGGAGCATTACGAAGAAGCCGCCCCTTCCCATGTTGAGCGCCTTAATGAGCTGTTTGCAGTCTTCGCGGATCGCCTTTACATCGTCTCGCAAATCGACGATCGCCTGCTCGGCTTTCGCAAGCCGGTCTCGCTCCTCGGGGGTCATGACGGCTTACTCCTACTCAATTTTTGCGCGCCAGCGCCCGCGTCCAGGGGACACGCCAGCCCATCGCCACGCACCATGACGATCGTCCAGGTGCCCTTCTCGGCGCTTTCAAACAGCACGATCGCGTACCCCCGCACGGATACACCTCGCCATGTCGGCACCTCGCCGTGGGCACGCTCAAGCCGCTCCGCCGCCAGCCCAAGATCCATGCACGGGGTCTGCGCCATTGACGCAGGCGCAAAAAAAGCCGCCCAAAGAGCGGCTGCTGCGGCGAGAGCGCGGGAGGTCATTGTGACGGGTTGTAGCCAGGGTCGTCTCCTGGCCGCACAGTAATGTAAAGGCCGCGACGACTGGCCGTCCCCAGGCTTGTCACAGAGCGCAGGATCTCTTCCAGCGCCTTGCTCCTGTTCTTGCCGGACGCCATCTGCTTGATGAGGTCGATGCCTTTCGGATCGTCAGCCAACAAGCGGCCCACCGCGCGGAAGAATGCTTGCTCGCCCATGCCGTCAACGGCCTCGCGCATTCTTTTGACGGCGGTCAGCGGCGCAATGTTCATGGCCTGTCGCGTCCTCGACATTGCCTCTCCGCCTTCAGCGGCTGTCCGTTGGAAAGGCTGTGTCACGCTGTTATCTGCAAGATCCGTCGCGCCGGTGGCCTTGAGCACGCGCATAAACTCCCGCATGCCATTCATAACACCATCGCGGCTCTGGCCTTGGATGTCGGCTAGCGTGTGGGCGAGCTCTTTCATCACCTCCTGCTGGCGAGGCGTCGAGAAAATGCTGTCCGCGAAATTAGCCCCGGCGGTCACGCTGGCGGTCTTGCCCTTCGCCGCTTTCATGTTTTCAAAGAAGCGTTCCATCCTCTTCTCAAGCGCCAGTCGCGCGAAGTTGCGGACCAGATCCTGACGGGCCGACTGCTCCGTCGCGTTTGGCCCAGTGCCTCGGAATGTGACACCAAGGTCGCCTGCCGCGTCTCCACTTCTTCCGATGCCAAACGCAGGGTTCGCGTTCAGCTTGTCGATCACGGGCTGAACTATCTCGTCGCTGCCCTTGAGCATCACGTTCAGAATGCGGCGCACTTCCGGCCCAGTGATCGTTTCGACGCCAATGTTCACGTCACCGATAGGCGCGGGCAGGATCAGGTCCACGATCTTGTTGGCATCGACGCGAGCGCCTTTGGTGACCTGCGATCCCCCCCGCTGTTCAGCCAGCTTGGCGATGCTGGCCTCGAAAGACTGCGGCCCAAAGAGCGGATCTTGCGTGACGGCGCGGCGAGCATCGACCGTGTCGCCAAACTCTGGCAAAACGGCCCGATCAATATCCATTGCCTCCTTGAAGCGCGGGTCGGCCTCTTCCAGCAGAGCTTTCAGCTCCTCGTTAAGCGGCCCCAGCGCAGCGCGCGCCTCGCCACTCTCTGAGGTGTTGAGGGCCTCGCGCATTGCTTTATAGGTGCCGTGCAGGTCTCCGACATTCAGGCGGGGAACCATTTCAACGACATCATCTCCCGTTTCCGGGTCTACCGATCGCTGGCGACGCTTCAGCCCATCCACGAACTGCCGAGCCAGAGATGAGTAATCTTTGCCGGCGGCGGTATCGAGAACGCTTTCAGCCTGCTCCAGCAGGTTGTCGTAGTCGTCAATGTTGATCTCTGTGTTTGCGGCAGCCCTAAACAAGCCTCGAGGGCCTGTTGTGCGCGCCACCAAGCGCTCACGGCCTTGAGCGATGTCTTCAGCCATCTGCCCAGCGACACGCGACGGAACCGTTCTCAGGCCGCTTGCCGGCGGCTGGCCCGTCAAGTCGTCGATATAGCGCCGAATAGCGGGTGCCACGACGCCTTCAGATAGACGCGCTAGCCCTGGCGCGGCGAGGCTTGGACCGCCTGGCGCGCTTGGCATCAGCGGCTCAATGTTACTGCGACCAATGCGGTTTGCGACCACATTCACGGCCTCGGGAGCTTGCCCCATGGTGCGCGACTGCTTCAGCAGTCTCTCGGCCCCGGTATCTCCGGTCACGTCTTTGATCGCCTCGCTGGCGTTGATGGGGACGCCATATTGCCGCCCCAGTTCCATGAGCTTTTGAGCGCGTGAAAGGCCGGCGACATCAAGATCACCTTCTGGCGTCTTGGGCATGCGCTCGGCGATGATGGCGTTCGGATCTTTGCGCAACGCGCCAGTAACTGCTTGTCCACCAAGCGCCGTCACCAGTCCGGCGAGCGGCCCATATTGCGCGGCAGGCCCGCCGACCTCTTGCAATGTTTGGTCCACCGCTCCAGCCGCTGCCGGAACAGCCTGCGACGTAAGCGCCCGGCCACCCGCTCGCAGATACTCGCCAGCTCGCGATGATGGCGCGGCTCGGCCCATATTTCGAAATTGATTCGTGGCGGCCTTTGCTGCTGACGTTCCGCCGCGCAAAAGACCCGCCGCTCCGCCAGCGATCGCGAACGGGCTGACATATTCACCGATCGTTTGCGCGTACCTGCCCGTTGCCGTGGCCGGCTTTTCGTTGATAAATTCCCTCACGCCCCTTGGCACGCCGGCCTTTTCGAGATCCGTCAGTCCGGCGTCTATAAACTGCTGCCCTCCTTCAAAACGCGTTCCCTCAAAGACATTGGCGTCCAGCCCCGTCAGGGCCTCCACCATTGCTAGGATGTCGCCAGGAATGCCGGGAATGCTCGCCGTTCCGATCAGCATGCCGCGTAACGCCGCAAGCGTCGCGTCTTTCAGAACAGGCGGTTCAGCAGTCGCGGCGTTAGCGTCGTTTACTCGCTCGTCTATTTGTTGCTGCGTAAGAGCCGCCATATCAATTCCTCCCTCGAATAGCGGCGTCAGCCTTGGCGACATCCGCAGCCGCAGTCTTCTCAGCATCTTGGTTTTGTCGCAGCTGCTTTAATACATCGGCCCAATACGGCAGCCTGACTGCGCCCTGTTTCTCTTCCTCCGACAAGCTCCTCCACCATTCCGCGACGGCAATGCCGCTTGGCAGTTTTTCAAAAAAAAGCGCTTTGGGTATTGCGGAGGTAGACATATCCCCAAATTGGGAAGTATGCCCAAAGCCCATAGGGGGCAGGCCGGCCTTAATTGCCTTCACAACGTCTGGGGTCAAAACGCCCACGAACGGCGCGCGCATATTGTCAAGAAACGCTTTTGTCCGAGCATCTCGCCTTTCTTGTAGAGAAAGCCGCGCCTGCATGGCGGCCTGCGCCGATCGCTGTAGGGCGTCCGCAAATGTTTTGCTGAACGGCTTGCCGACAAGCCCTTTCAGAACACCAATTTGCAATTGCTCCGCGTAAGACTGCCCTGCCGCAATGCTTCTGGCCTCCTCTTCTGTGACTTGCTTGCCCGGCTCCAAGATGCCGAAATAAGCCTTGATCGCGCCCACCGCCGAAACCGACGTGTTTTGCTCCACGTTCTTAATCAGCGTATTATAATTCGCGAAAGCTTCCTCAAACGCCCGCGCGTCCTTGTTATATTCCGTATAGATCGGTTGCGCGGCTTTTTGCGCTTCTCGCGGGTCGCCATAGTCCGCGATCAACTTCAAGGCCTTAGCGGCCATTTCACCGTCTCGCAGCATGCGGGACTGTTCGAGCATCGCAAGCACATTTTGCCGCACGCCATCCGGCAGGGTTTGGGCAAGGCTCGGCGACTCTGCCTGTTCCGAGATAGACATCATCTCGCCCGTGCTCGTCATCATCGTCGGCTGCTCTGGCGCTCCCGCCAAACGCTCAACGGCCAGCTGATCAGAGGCCGGCATGGTTAGGGTCTGAGCAGGCGCTGCGCCGGTCGTGCGCTGGCTGCCAGGGAACAGCATGGCCATGCCAGGGTCGTTCGCGAGCGCCTCTCGGGCAGAAGCATCAAGGTCCTGCAAAGGCGGCGAAGGAAGCTCCTGCGAGGTGACCTCGACTATGGGAGCGGCGGTAACGCCAGGGCCAGGCATGCCGCGCTGAGCCTGCGCTCTGTCGTTGGCTTCTTTTACCGCCCATGAGCCTGCGTTTAGTCTCTCCGCGAGCTTTGCCAGCGTGCCGCCGGGGCCAAAGTATGCCTCTTGTCGCGCTTCTTCCAACTTCTTCTGGTCAAAGCTCAGTTGAGCATCTCGTATCTGCAAACCAAGCAGGTTCGCTCTCTGCGCTTGCAGGCCAGCCTCGCGACGGGCCTTGGCCATCTCCAGGAAATTCTGGCCGAGCGCTTGAGCGCCTTCGCCGAGCCCGCCCAGGGCGTCAGGCGCTTGCCCAAGCGACGGGGCCGGAGCCTGCAGGCGCTGCGCCTGACCCTGCGGCGCGAGCAGGCCGAGGTTGACGTAGGGCATCGGCTGCCGGAGCAAGCCGGGCGTCGCCATCGGAACTTGTGTAGCCATCATCAGTCTCCGCTAGCCGACCGACTGGCCGAAAGTGTTGATGAAGCCCCCGCCGCCTGCGCCCGCTGCCGCAGTGCCAAGCAGACCCAGGCCTTGCGGCCCCAGACCCATGGCCAGAGAGCCTGCACCAGCCAACAAGCTGCCAAGGTTAAACCCGCCCGTGCGGATCGGGGCGCGCGTGGTCGAGCCCATCGGCGTCTGACCCAGGATGCTTTGACCCAGCGCCAGCTGCGCAAGCGGGTAGTTCTGCTCCTCAAGGAACTGCCGATAGGCGAGATCGAGGTTGCTCTGCGTCATGCCCTGCTCAGCGGCACCGGCCTGCAGGAGCGCGTTGATCTGCCCCATGCGAGCCGCGTCCTGCGCCTGCTGGGCCGCACCAAGCTGCCCCGCCGCCGCCCGCCGCGTCTCAGCCGCAGCCATCTGGTTCGCAATGTCCTGCTGTCGCAGCTGTTGAGCGTTCGAGAACCCGGCCTGGCGCAATTGAGCCGCCGTGTCGGCCGACTGCTTGGCATAGGCCTCGTTGGTCAGCGCAGCCTGCACGCCGGCGCGAGATCCGCCGAAAGCGCCAGCCGCCACGGCTTGATCATTAACGCTCTGCTGAGCCATCTGCCGCGCGCGGTCAATGTCGGCCAGCGACCGGCTGACGACCATGTCTTCGTAGGGGTTGTTGTACGCGCTCAGATCAGAGCCCGCGATCTGGCCGCCCTGGTATCCGGCAAGATCCTGCGCCACGCTCGCGCCGTAGTCGCCCGCCGGCTGATAGCTCGCCAGCTGGTCGAGGCCCTGCTGCTGCCGCTGCGTGAAGTCCGCGATCAGCGGGGACTGATAGCTGATGTAGGGTCGGTTCTGCAACGTCGCGGCGGTCGCTAGCTGCCCCTCAGCAAATTTGCGATACGGCTCCGGGATCTCCGTCGTCGTCGTCGCCGTCTTGGTCCCGCCCTTGCTCATGTCCGCAGCCCCTTTCTCAGCGCTACTCCGGCCTCGGTAAAACCGCGACCAGCCATCACTCTCCGCCAGCCGGGTCGGCCAACGATCTCCATCCGCTCGGCGTTATTCGCCCGAGCCCAGCTTTCAATATCGTCATACATGCTTAAGCACTCAGCCATGTCGCCGCTCGCCAGCCAAACGCGGCAGGCCCGGCCTGACAGCGGGTACTCGTAAAATTCGGTGATGATGTCCGAGCGCTCGCCCCGCCACCAATTGGCCTCACCGCTCTTTACCGCCTGCGCGACATGCTCGAGCGCGTGCGTGTCCCCGGCGAAATTCAACGCCCGCTGCAGTCGATCCAGCCTATCCATCAGCGGCCCTGCTGGTCCTCGATCAGCGTGCCCAGGACATTCGCGACATCGGCGACCGTGGCCGTGGAGGCGTCCAACGTGCGGGTCGTCGCCGTCGTCGTCACCGTGAACTCGCCGGCCACGCGCTCGCTGCTGCTGTCAAACGCGGCATTGAGCGCGCGCACGAGATCCGCCGCCCAGATCTGCAAGTTGTCAGCAGACGAGGGCGGGTCCGGGAAGCGCGCGACCATCAGCGTGCTGCGTCCAGAAGCTCGACATCGAAGCGCATTTTGCCGACGCGCCACGCAAGCTGCGCCGAGTTGCTCGACGCCTTGAACCGCAGGCTGCGGCCCGTGATCCGCGTGTCCACGGTCGTCGTCGTGCTGATCACGTCATTGATCGCACCGGCGGTCTCTGTGCCTTGCGGATAGATCTTTGAAAAGAATTGCAGCTTGAGCGCGTTGGACAGGTCGCTGTCGGTCAGCACGAAGTCGGGTATTGCCTGCCGGATCGCGTACAGGTTCTCGCCCTCGTCGATATAGGCCCCGCCGGTCTCGATCGAGTAGGCCAGCGGGTTTCCATCATCCCCAGCGCCGGGTATCTCGTGGTTATAGATATTGCCAGAGCTGTCGACCCCGATCGGGTTAAGCTCGATCGAGCGGTCGATCATGGCAGTGCGATCAAGCTCGCCGATCCACCAAACGTCCGCGCCTTCCTTGTATGACCAAACGACGACGCGATCGACCTCGGTGCTGCCGGCGCTCGGATACAGCCAGCCGACCTCGCCAAACTCGGCATTGCAGAAGCCGACGATCTTTTGACGCTGCGCGAGGTTGAGCCCCGGCCCCAGATCGGCATTGAACACATGCTTTGCGACCGGACACGGGAGGCTGCGGACGACGCCGTCGTAATACTGAAATTGCCCATCCGCCATCCACGCGACAAACGTGTCGCTGGCCGCAAACGCCTGCAGGCCGAGGATCGGGGCCGCTTCCGCCAACTTGGTCAGCTGGAAGACAAACGCGCCGCCGATATGGCGCAGTGAATAAGCTGCCGTATCGGTCCAGACCACGATCTCGGCCTTGGTCCTCGATGCCGCGCGGATCTCGCTGCCGTCCAGTAGCCGGACATCTCCAGCATCATTGGTCGAGGCAGCAGTCCAGGTCGTGAGCGTCCCCTGCGCGGCCCATCGGATCTTCATCGGGTCATCATCCGCGCCGAATGTGATCAGGTGCCGGCTCTGCGGGTTGACGATGATAAAGTTGCACGGCGGCGCGTTGGTTACCTCGACTGCCCTGGTCGAGACGCCGTTGGTCGCGTCCCACTGATAGATCGATCCCTGCTGTCCTGGCGCACACAAGGCATCCTCGCCATAGGCCTGGATGCTCCAGACGCGCGGAGCCAGTTCGATCGTCGAGCTTGAGCGCGCGGTATTCCAGGTGCTTTCGCCGTAGCCGCCGACGCCGTAGCCGTACTCGAACGTGCCGTCAGCCTCGCCGTTCACGAGGACGCCGCGCGCGGTCATGCTCGCGCCACCGCCCGTCGTGGTCGAAGTCGCCGCCGAGGTCGCCTCGTAGGTGAACGTGTTGGCATCCACGACCGTGGCGACAGTATGCTCGCCGTCGATCGTCAGGCCGCCGACCGTGCCGCTCGCGCCGTCCAACACCACGCGCTGACCAACGACCAGTTGGTGCGCCGTCGCCGTCACCGTCACCGTGGCATCCGTGTCCGTTGTCGAGATCGGGTCGGTGCCGAGAGAGATCGCCGCCGCCGCGAATGGCGTGATGTCGCTGACGGCACCGCCTTGCAGCACTTGCAGGTGGCTGTGCGTGCCGGCGAAAACATTGCGCGTCCCATCCAGCTCAGCCGAAGATAACAGCGTCCGCGTCTTGCCCGTGAACGTGCCTTGCGTTTTCTTTTGCCACCCGCCGATCGTCTCGGCCTTGCCATTATAAAAACGCACAAGCGATCCCGCCGTGTAGCGGAAGGGCGCATCGACGCCTGGTGCGTCGTCGGTGAAGATACCGGGCCTTGGCTCGAAGCTGACGAAAGTCATGCCACGCTCCTACCGCAAGATCACCGCGTGAGCTTCCCAGCCCGAGCACGCAACGCCGCTTGTGCTGGTGTCCAACTGGGCGAGAAACTGAAACTCCATGCCGCGATCGGTCGCGCCGATCGCCTTGTCGGCCAAGTTGAACATGCAGCTGGCCGTGAGAGGTGTATACGTCGATCCGGTGCCGCGGCGTTGATAGACCGCCTCGTAGGGGTAGTAACCGCTGCTGCCGGGTGCCCCGCTTTTCTGCTGGATGATCGCCGAGCACAGCGTCGTGGACGCGATCGTCGCTGTCAGGAACAGGTTGAGCGAGATCGACACCAGCTCGGTCCCGGCCGGAAAGACGATCTTGTTGTTGGCCGCATCCGCCATCGAAAGCGGGTCGTGCGTCACGTCGCCAGAGGCGAACGTCAGCAGAACCTCGCTCGTCGTCGACGCCAGCGAAACCTCGGTCTCGGACGCGATCGTCACCGCCGGCATGATCGACAATGGCTCGACATTGGTGCCGTCGCATCTCACCCAAACCGGCCGCGTGCTCGCCGGGATCACCACGCCCGTGCCGCCGCTCGTCTTGACCGTCACACTGTATTGATAGGCGGTCGCCTGCGTGCAGCTGTTGGTGACGCAGTACAGCTTGGACTTGGCCGGCACGATGACATTGCAGTTCGCCGTGATGGTGCCAGACAAAGCCAGATGGCTCGCACGCGCTTGGTTGGCCGAGTAGTCCGTCGTCGTCAGCGTCACGTCGCTCGAGGACAGCGTGATGCTGGTGCTGCCGGCGACAGCCGCCTCGATCAGATCCAGCTGCGTGTTTAGGACCGTGCCCCAGGCATTGTTGTTCGCCCCGGTGTCCTGCTTTTCCAGGCCGAGGATCGTCGTGGCTGTGCTCATGGCGCTGCTCCTACTGGCGTCCAGGCCTGCGCGGCCTCATCCCAGTTGTACATTTTCCCATCGCTCGGATACGGAACCGGCGGCTCCCAGAGGCAGGACGCCTCGTCCAGCGTCCAAGACGGGTACGGCTGCGGAGGGATAAACGCATCGCGTTGACGGTCGTAGGTGTAGCCGATGCCAGCGTAATTTTTTCGCAGGGCAACGCCGTTGTCTGGCGTGTCGCTGTTGGGGGCATAATGCACCCCGCCGCGCGTGTTATAGCTCGTCTGGACCCACTCGCCGGGCTGGGCGTCGACGAACTCCTGTTCGGCGACGATGACCTGGGTGACGATATCGTTTTCAATTTTCGCGAAATGGCTCATGCCGTGTAGGTTCCCGAGGAATTATATTGAAGCACGGTGTACGACCCATCCGTTGTGACGGTCGGGCTTCCGGTCGTCGTGCCGCTGTAGTCTGCCGTGAGGACGCGCAGGATAACGACTCCCGAGCCGCCGTTGCCCGTGGCCCAGGACTGACCTCCGCCAGAGCCAGACCCAGTGTTCGCGGTCGCGTTACCAGATGCTACGGTGTAGGTTCCGCCATCCGTTCCACCCCCGGCCCCCCCGGCTCCCACCGAGTAAGAAGCACCTTGTTTGCCGCCGCCGCCGCCACCCGCCCGAGTAACCGCTGCGCCGGTAATGTCACTGGATACGCCAGTCCCGCCATCCCCTCCAGCAGAGGAGCTTCCAGCAGCCCCAGCGGCTCCCGCTCCCCCGCCGCCGCCGCCGCCATGAGCGCCAGTCTGCGGGCCACCAGTCCCGCCCGCGTATCCTTGGTTGGCGGTTCCAGCGCCACCGGCTGTGGTGTTATAGCCGCCGCCGCCACCACTTCCGCCGCCGCTTCCGGGCGAGCCGCCTGTGTTTCCTCGACCGCCGCCACCGCCTACGGTGGTTATGTCCGCAAACACGCTAGATGAACCGTTATTGCCTTGGGCTTTCGGGCTGTTGGGGATACCAGCGCCGCCAGCGCCGACCGTAATTGTGTATGTAGTGCCGACCGAGACCAACTTCGCGGCTTCCGCAGACGCGCCGCCGCCAGAGGTCTGACCGCTCTTATTGGTCCGGTATCCGCCAGCACCGCCGCCGCCGCCAGCCCCGTCATCATTCCCGCCCGATGCTCCGCCCGCGATAACCAAATATGTTATTGGTATGGTCATGGCGGGCCAGATCCCCCCGCCCTGCGCTTCTTGAGCGTCAACCAGCGACCAGATGCCAGACGCCGCAGAAGTAGTCGGCGTGTTGGCAGGTCCAATGATCCCGCCGTTCCCGGCCATTAGCTGATTTCCTCGAACGAGCAAACCGCCTCAAGATCGCCGGTTGCATTTGCGGTCAGCCGGAGGGCGTCGCCCTCCAGCAGGTACAGCGGCTTGCTCAAAACATCCAGGCTGGCATCTGCCGGGACCACGACCGTCTTGGCGATATGATAGGCGGTGCTTGAGCGATAGAGGTCAACGGTTACGTCTGCGTCGTTCGTTCCGTCGATATTCGAGACGATGAGTAGGTTGACCTTGTAAATTTTGCCGGACGCCGCCGAATTGGTGACAATGGCCGTCGCGCTCGTGCCGACCGCTTGGACGGCGGTGTTACCATTGATCGTCGCGACATTTACAATATTGGGGTTAGCCATTTCCTAGCCTCCAAAAACGATCGCGAGCGCGATGCTTTTCCCGGCGGAAATGCCGCCGTTATTGTCTACATATTGTTTTGTCGCGGCCTTTAACGCCGCGTCAGGGTCTCCAGCCAGCACTAGGTCGCCAGTCATCGTGCCGCCCGCCAGGGCGAGGTAGTCAGCCGCCGCAGCCGTCGCCATCGTTCCCAGCCCCAGGTTGGTGCGTGCCGCCGAGGCCGTGGAAGCGCCG
>Ga0208644_1003789_pt1 | contig 11601 bp, 9 predicted proteins | sample VirMetDEL_Nov_18_FD_184517 | JGI IMG/M metagenome (GOLD analysis project Ga0208644, IMG submission 184517) | Aqueous microbial communities from the Delaware River and Bay under freshwater to marine salinity gradient to study organic matter... | ecosystem: Environmental > Aquatic > Marine >... | reverse complement strand
TCACTAAAACCGTATTTAGATAATATAGAATTTCTCCCAGCACCTATCCCGTTAATTAAAATTCTTTGATTATCAACAGTATTAAATTTTAAATATCCTGGGTTTTTTTCAAAGTATTGGTTTGAATCAAAAAATGTTGCTTGAGGTAATTCTTCTGAAAGGTTAATATAGTCCCCGAATCTAGGATTCCATCCACTAGTTTTTTGGTCAGTTAAATAAGATATATTGGTTTTCCCAATACCACCCGCACCATTAGGACCACCTTGATATGTTAAAAGGACATAAGGGTTATCTGATACTGTAGTTTTTTTAGGGAATGTTCTACCAACTCCTAATATCTTATCTGTAAGTAAAACAAGTCTATTAGTATTTACATTACTAATAAACTGTCGATTTTCAATAGAAAAATAAGTAGGTCTAGATAAAGAGGGGGTTAATCCAGTAGGATCAGAACCTTGTTTATTTAAAAATATACCAAGATTATTAACTGCAGCTTGGGCTATTGTTGATGTTGGGAGATATATACCATCATTAAGAGTTCCACCAGCTTGGGTTCTAACTCCTAAATTAGATAAAGCTTCTTGTTTAGCTGTAAATAATATTCCTGATGTAGTTGTAAAGTATTTGGTAAGTCTTACTACATCATCAACTCGGGCTTTACCTTGTCCTACTCCTCCTCTAAAAAAGTCAGTAACAGGACCATTACCCCCAGGTAAACTAAGAGCATTTGGTTCTTCTGTTACACCAGGTAAAGGAGTTTCAACAAGGAGTTTAGTATTAAAGTCCGAGTATTTTAAAGTCCTAAACTTGGAGTTTTCAGTTTTAATTTTATCGAATAACCCCATAGGAAATTAAATAAATTAAGGATTGTCGTCTACAAGACTTCCTCTACCTTCAGGAGCAGAATTACGATATCTACCTGATAATTTTTCTCCATTAGCATAATATGCACCTGGTTGGTTATCTAAAATAGAAGGGTTAGTGTAACCTGTATCTAAGAATGTAGATGTTTTTAAAGGAGAATCCATTCTAATATACTGAGCTTTATCAGTTCCAGCTACTGAAGCTGGGTTACCATCTAAAGAGTAACCATCTGTTGCAGGCTTATAGTGAAGTCTAGAACTATTAGCACTTGCTTTAGAAGCATTTACTAACGTAGATGGAGTAACACCATCCATAGCAGTAAGGTTAGATCCTTGGTTTATTAATTTGTCTTTTAATCCAGCCATTTTGTTTGATTTAGATTATTTTATTATAAATATTACAAATTATTGAATTTTAGCAGTATTTTGAACCATTCCTGCTTCTAAAGCATTTGTAGACATTACTACACGCATATTACCCATAGATTTTTGCTGTTCCATCATTCTTTGGTTCATATTATTAAGGGCTTGTAACATTTCTTTATTATCACTTTGAACTGTTGTTTGTTGTGGTTGTAAATCTCTTCTTTCCCTTACAGGAAGTGGGTTAACTTTAGCTCCTGTTGGGAGATTTATTATTTCAGGACCAACTTCACCTACCATCACAGAGCCTCCTCCTGTTACTTCAGCACCGAATTGAGCTTTAGGAACTTTTGCTTCTGATTTGGCTTTAGTCATCATACTAAACATTCCTACAACAGCAGCTGTGGCTAAAGCAGGTCCTACAAATGGGATAGCTGATAGAGAAGTGTATATGGCTCCAATTGCACCTATAATAGCAGGAAGAGCCATTGCTGCAAGAATACCAGCCATAGTTATAAGGAGGGGATTACCTTCTTTAATACCATTAAAAAATGATTTAATCAATCCACCTAATACTGAAAATCCTTCTATAATAGGACTTAATATAAAATTGATTGCAGGAAGAACAGTTTCGACTATTTCCATTAGGGGGGATAAAATAGACATAATAGGTTCTGCTAAACCTACAAATAATTCTTGAAGTTTAATTATAGATTGGTTAAATCTTTCTTGAAGAGATTGTTGCTCAAATTGCTTAGCTAATTCTTCATCACCTAAACGTTTTCTAGCTTCTTCAACTCCATAAGTAGCTACTAATTGATCATATTCTTCACGTGCGTCTTCTATACTAGATGCTCCAATTTTACGTAAAGCTTCTTGTTCTACTAAAGTTTTAGATAATTCTTCACGAGACATTCCAACAGCCCTAGCAAAAGCTTCTTGTTGGATTCGGTTCATTTTTCCAAATTCAGCTGCTGATCCTACTTGTTTAGTTATTTCTTCTGCTACAGTTGCTAAATCATTATTTAAGGCTGCTGATCTAGCTTTTTCTAAGTTGATTTGTTTTCCTGTTAATAATTCAGCTTCTAATTCGGCTGAAATTGAAGATTCAAATTGAAGTAAGCCTTCAGCTATTTTATCTACTTGTTCTAAGTTAGTGCCTAAAGCTTTAGCAGCTACTTGAGCTTCAGCTAAATTTTTAAGACTCATTCCCATCGATACTGTAATAGCAGATGATGTATTTGAAACTTCTTTAAGAAGTTGCTTTTCATTTAAAACTAAACCATTTTGAGTAGCTAAAGCTTTAGCTTGGCCTAAAAATTCAGCTGTATTGTCTTCTAAAGATGTATTAGTAGCTAATGAAAGTTTTTGAATACCTATTAATTCATCGTTAGTAAACCCAGCTTGTTCTCTTAATTTAGTAAAAGTTTCTAAGTCTTGTTGATTTAAAGCAGCATTAGTTCCTAAGCTTTTACCTACAGCATTTAAAGATTCATTTAAACCTTTAGTATTAAGAGCAACATCATTTGATGAAGCTGCTATTTGATTTAATTCTTTATTAAGAGCTTGGGATTCTTCAGCACTAATATTTAAGTTTTTGGCAGTGTCACCTGTCATTTTATCAAGCATTGTAAATGCTTCAATAAATTTAGTTACTAAAGTGACAGTTATAGTTAAAGGATCTAGTAATGCTCCTTTTAAATCAATTTGACCTAATCCGGATTTTAATACTTTAAATTTATTGTCTATACTGTCAACGTTACCACCGCCTTCTTGGATTTCTTTAGCGACTTCGCGCATCTTCTTTTGGGCTTCATCTAATCCAAGTCTATTAGCTAACCCACTAAAACCCATTTTACCTAATGCTGTGCTGATGCCTGCTAAAGCAGCACCACCTACACCCATTAGTTTATTTATATCTTTTTCTTTTTGAATTCTTGTATTTAAAGCGTCATCTATATCTTTAAAAACTTGGAATTCTTCTTGTGCTGCTAGTAAAATAGCATATTCTTCTTTTGTAAGATCTTTTCTAAATTTAAGATTAGTTTTACTTAAATCTACTATTCCTTTTTCTTGAGCTAGTTTTTTAGATTGCTCTTTAACTTCATTTGATAATTGTTGAAATTTACTTTTTTCGTTTTCAAGCTGTTTTAAACCAAGTTCAGTAATACCAGCTTGATCGTATTTAAGTTTTTCAGTAATACCTTGAATACCTTTATAACCTTTAGTAGCTAAAGAAGTAGCATCATTGCCTTTTTTTAATTCAGATACTATAGATTTAATTTGAGCATCTATCCCGGCAAATCCCTCAGAAAGTGAAGAAGCTCGATCTTTAGCTTCTTCTAAAGCTAAATTCATAGCATCTATACCTTTAGTAACATTTTCTATATTACTTTCATCAAATATAGGTGCTCTTTTCTTAGTAAGTTGTTCATACTCCTTCCTAAGTGCTTCTAATTTTGCTTTCTGTTGATCTAAGCTATCAGCCATTTAATATATTTTATTATAAATATTAAAAGCCCCAAAGTTTATTTATACTTTGGGACTTTATTTCCAGATGTATACTGTTTACTGGCATCAGCAAACGCTGGTTTGTTTACAGTTCCATCTGAGTTTATTACAGTGGTTTGGGAGCTGGGGTTAGCTGCTTTATTTTGTTCTTCATAAAATTCTCGCATTTCTTCGAATACAAATTTTCTTACCCAAATAGGCATTTGATAAACTGTATCCCAGCTATAACCACCTTGTCCATGAAAACATATTTCATGGATTTCCTTATATACGTTTTTACGATAGTAGGCGGCTATTTTCGAGGTCAGGCCAAAAAAATGTAAGCCCAATTGAAACGTTGCGAAATCGACCGTCCTCCCCCTCGTAGGACATATCCACATCTGGCATAACTGATTTATAAAAATCACGTAAAGCTCGCGAATCCATAGCTAATAAATAATTATCAACAAAATTACGAATTGCATTTTCATCTGTATTACCTTCTACCGATGTAATCATATACTTTAAACGAGTAGTAAGTTCAGGTGAAACATCTTTATTAATTTTTTTAAAACCTTCTAACTCAGCATCAATTTTCTTTTCGTCGTGGCCTGTTAAAAACTTAAAAGTGATTTTATTTTCAGATTGTGGCAAAACAAACTCAATTTCATTTTTACCTTCTGTAATAAGATCTGTTCTTAAAGGTTTAGAATCTAAAGTTTTAAGATCTACTGTGGTTTGTTTATCACCTACTGTAAACGTGTATTTAGAACCATATCCTAAAATACGTGCAGCAATTAACAAAGCGTTTTTATCACCAATAATCAAATCTTTAATATCAATTTTAGGTGAAATAATCATAGATTCTAATAATTTATCTAATACAATATTCTTATTAATATAAGATTGGTTAGATAAAATATCCTCTTCTTTAGCAGTCATGTATTTCATTTCTACTTTACCTTCTTTAAGAGGATGACCTTCAGGATATAATATACCTTTTGAAGGGAGGTCAATAATTTCGCTTGGGAATTTTAATTCGGCCATAAATTTTTATTTAGTTATAACTTTTATATCGAGTATACATATGTAAGATAAAAAAGAGCTTGGACAAAGCCAAGCTCTCTTTAAAGAAATTTGCGGGAAATTAGTAGTTTAATACACAATAATCCATTCCTAATGTCACTGTGATATTAACAGCAGCAGCGTCAGTATCCCAGTTATATTCACCAAAGTTAGCAGCTTTAATAAAGGCACCTTTAATAGCCCACTGTGAAACTACGTCACCAACAGGACCTAAAACACCAATTTGAACATCTTTTTTATAGAAATCTGAATAACCATCACGGCCTGTTACTGATTCGTGGTGTAGACGTAACCACTCAATTACTGCTTGAGCACCAGAAGGAGTGATCGGATCATATAAAGTCATTGTAAGATCATTCCATTTAACTCTACCTTTGATTTTACGATAGATGTTAATGTGGTTTAATACGATTTCACCAGCGTCAAATCCTACAGCTGAGATTCCTTTAATCATAAATGATGGGATACCATTTACTTCCATGAAGAATCTGTTCGCTACTTTAGGTTCGAACGGCGTGAAGAAAATATCGTCTACATCTAATATTGCCATGTTGCTTATATTTTAATTCTATTATAAATATTCGAGTTTAAAACCTTTACGCTGGGAATGTAGCTCCAGTTGGTAAGATGTTGAAATCTAAGTAAATGAATTCAGCAGTTCTAGTTGGTTGGATATAAATCTGACCTACTAACTGGTTTCTATCAATCACATCAGCAGTATTATTTGTATCATCCATAATCACTCTAAACGCGTATAAACCTTGACGTTGTTGAACTGATTCTAAGTATGGGTTAACAGCGTTTAAGAATTGGTTTCTAGTAGTTCTAGTATTTTGTTCAAATACTAATGTATTAGCTACTTGTGAGATGTAAGACTTTAAATTAATTAATAATCTTCTAACATTTACTCTATCTAAAGCTGATGCTTTGGTTTGTAATGTTTTCTGACCATATACTACAGTTCCTACACCTGGGAATTGGGCGATTGGGTTTACTTTATTATCGTATAAAGTATCTCTTTGTGTTTGTGAAAGTTGTTGTTCAGCTCTAATTACACTTAAACCACCTCTGTTAATACCTGCTGGGGCAAACCATGGAGCAGAAGCTTTATCGGTAAATGCATATACACCTGGGATTACTGTTGAGGCAGGAACCCATACGTTCTTAGCTGAATCTGGATCGATTAATTGAACCCATGGCCAGTAAGTAGCAGCGTATGAAGTATCTCTAGATGAAGCTTGTGAAGATACTGTTGCAACAGAGCTACCATATCCTACCTCATCAATTACTGCAATGCTATCACCTCTCATTTGTGTATTGTTAATAACTGAGGTAATTACGCTTCTGTTAGTAGCAAATGCATCTATTAAGCCAGGAACAGTAATAATATTAAACTGATAGTTGTCTTGGTTAGACATTAAGTTTACCATGCTTGTGTAATCACTACCACTTAAACCTTGAGAGTTAGTGTTGCTGATTTGATCGTAAAACTTAGCATTAGCTGGAGCAATGTTACCAATACCACCTGAGAATGAACCACCATATGAACCAGAGCCATTAGATGGGAGAGATCCAGTGTAAATATCTTTAGCTACACCGGTATTATCAAAATAATATGGAGTATTTAATGCTACAGATTTAACTCTTACATAATTAGAAGCATTAGGATATGAACCTGAAACTTCAATGTAATTATTTGTTGAGTTGTAGCGTAAAGTTTGGTCACCAATTACTTTAGAAATGTAATTGTTTTGAGTTGGGTCTAATGATAAATTAGTCCAAGTTTCTAATGGGTTCTTATTATTTTCATTATCATCACCTCTTCTGATGATTAAAGCAAATGTGCCTGAAGATGTATTAGCATTTTGGATTTCCCATCTAATATTATCAGCTGAGCCTGAACCTAAAGATCCACTAGCATCAATACTGCTGGTGTTGTTCCAAATAGCACCTTTACCAATAGTTTCTAAAGTGAAAACTGTTGTTTCACTTGTAGTGTTAGTTCCACCTGCTAATGTTACTTGTGTAGAGAATCCAACATCGCTTGAACCTGTAGTTCCTACAATTCCATTATAAGCAGTTCCACTGTCACTTGCAGATAAAATTAATGTAGCTGAACTAGTAGTGGCTACTACAATACCAAGGCTTCCAAAAGCTGAATTGTTAATAGCGTTCTTTAAGTTATTATTAGCTGTAGCTGCTGTAGCAGAAGATGTAAAGTAATATAAGTAACCATCTTCATCATCTTCAGCTACATAGTCAACAGCTTGGAATCTATAGGTAGTTCCAGAATATGTAAGTCTAAATTCTTCACCATTGGCATCAAATGAAGTAGTTACTACATCAAATTCACCTGATGCAGTGGCTAATCCAACTGTTGTTCCGGCTGTTGGAATTGCTTCAGCATAATTCCAAGTATTAGAAGCACTTACTACTCTAGATATTAATAATGATGTTCCACCATTATTAAAATAGTTGTAAGCTGAAATAGAGGTTAAGAATGAATATACATCACCTCCACTTACAAATGTAGTGCCAAATTTATTTTGGTAATCTGAGTATGAAGTAACTAATGTTGGGATTTCAACTGGGCCTTTAACTGTAGGACCAATGATAGCAGCTCCAGCTTGAACAGGCTGAGCTGTAACGAATGATTGGTCAGTTTCCCTGGCTAATACTCCTGGTGATACTAATGTTTCTGCCATTGTAATAATAAGTTATGTTTTGTTATAAATATTGGATTTTTTCTCAAAATTATAACTTAACAAACTCACCTGTGTCGATATTGATAGAACCTTCTCCGTATTTGGCTTTAATATTTTCTAATATAGTTACTTCTTTAGATCTTAATCGCTTTAATTCTTCGATTGACTCTTCTTTTTTAAGTAATATATCTTGAAGTGACATTTCTAGGGAACCTAAAGTTTGAGATAATCTAAGTCCATCACCTTGCAAACCTTTAATTTCTTGTAACTCTTCGTTTGTTAAGATTATTTTTTGATTTTCCGTATTTTCCATATGTAATAAATATTAAAAATTTAGTTAAAATTAATTGTTAGGATACCATATTTTATTAACACTGTTTTCTTCTTCTCCATATCTAGAAGGAACACTAAGTGGATCATTTGGGTTGGTTTCATATACCCAATCTTTAACTCCTAATTCTGTAAAACGTTCAGCAATTTTATCATTATAGTGATACATAATAGATTTTACTTTACGTTGAATATCTTTTCTTGACACATCTTGAGAATTAGAAGCATGCATAAATTGTAAGTATCCTAATTTAGGAATTTTTACAAATGTAGTGTGAAGAAAAGTTCTAATAATTAATTCGTAATCATCAGCTATAGGTAAATTTCTATTGTGACCTCCTACAGCAAAGTATGTATCTCTTCTCCAAGCACGAGTATGATTAGGAACACCTACAATATGTCGAATTGTTTTAGGATTAATATTAGGAGTTTTGTTTACTTGATAAATGCGACCCCTATAAACTTCTTCTTGATATTTTCCATATGCTAAAGCAAACCCATCTTCATATGTAAAACTATTAAAGAAATTGTCTATTTCAGCAAAATCATTATAGAAAAAGCCTGAATCAGGGTGGTCTTGAGAAGCATTGTATAAATCTAATAAACAATTATCTGTTAACATATCATCGTGGTCTAATTCTACTAATAGGTAACCACGAGTTAAACTAGCTGCTTTATACTTTATATCACCAATATTACCTTTAGATTTTTCTTCAAAAGAAAATACTTTTACTCTAGAGTCTACTTTAGCAATGTTTTCAGCAATAGATAATGTTTTACCTCCATCATTAGAATCATCAACAATTACCCACTCCCATTCAGTATAGGTTTGTTCTTTTAAGGTCATGTAAGTATCATAAAGTTTTACCCCGGTATTGTATGAAGGGGTAAATACTGAGATTAATTTAGAATGATCTTGTGCTAAAATTTGATACATAGCTACATTATGTGCTATATTACCTACAGATTCATTTAATTCTGGGAGGTGATACCAACGTTTTCTGATATCATAAGGTTGGTTTAAGAGTTCAGTAAAGTCTAAATCATTACCTCCTATAGTTATAATACTATCTGGTTTAAAGGATGTGATAATTTCTTTAATATTTTCATCAGAATTTAGATACATTACATTTAATGAGTCATCTTCCCATTCGTATGGATTATCTGATTTTAATTCAGGGGTTCCAGGACCAATATATAAGACTTTAGGAACATTAGCTTGTTTTAAACCTTTTTGTTGAGATAATTTAATAACTTTTTTTCTAGCTTGAGTATTTTTACTTCCATAATAAACACCTTGTTCTTCAGGACTACGATCTAGTAAACTAAATTGTTCAATATAAGTAAAACCCCATTCTGGGAGTTTTTTCTCACACATTTCTCTAGTAGCGACATCGTGATATTCAAAAGCAATTTCCTCAACACAGTCCATTTCTTCTTTAGTAATAGACATAAAATTAATTTCAGCGCCTTCAATATCACATTTAATAACTTCAGGTTTAAGTTGAAGTAATTCTCTAATATGAGTATCACTATTTAACCAAAGTTCAAATACTTGATATTTAGGATTGTCTTTATAAACTATGTTATATTTTTCTACTTCTGCGGGGTCACCATCAAAGCCAATAACTTGCCTTGCTCCTTCTTGAACAAACCATTCAGCAGAACTAAGCATTCCTGGGTGGTAGTATGCTTCGTAAAAAGAACAACCCATATCTAATACAAGTTTTCCTTCTACTTGTAAAAACGACCAGTGATCTTTAGGATCTTCTGTTGGGATATTTTTCATTATTTATTTGTTTAAATTTTCTAATGCTAAGTTATGTAAAAATTCGGGATATTCCCCGGTATCTTGATAAAAACTAGTATTAATTAAAAATACTAAATCGGGGAATGGACATTTTCTTTCTGGGTTCATCATAAAGGTAGTATAGGCTAACATTTTATCCCATTCACCTACTTCTCTATAACACTCAGCTAAACCTATTAAATGTTCATTACGTCTAGGGCAAAATGATTCTGCACGTTGGTAGTATAAAATAGCTTTAGGATAATTTTCTAAAAATCTGTAAGCACGAGCTATACCACAAACCGCCCAATAACCCATTTCATCCATATGAGAAGCTGTTCCTGTTTCTTTAAAATTATGAGTTACATTTACTAATTCTTCATAATAAAAAATTACTCTACGAGCAAATTCTTCTGAGTGGGCTCTTCCAAGTGGGTAAAAATCCCCTTGATAAGTGTCTTCGTAACTTTTTCCAATATAAAAGAAATGATATAAATTTTCTAGTAAAGTATTTTCTCTAATTAATCTTTCTTCAAATTTAAGAGCATCAGTTAAAAATTTAGTAGGAACACTCCAACTTTGACCTGTGTTATGTCCAACATGTCTAAATGTAGGAGGGAGTGGGTGTCTTTGAAAACTTTCTCCTACTCCTTCTAAATAAATAGTTTCATGAGCTGTATCGTGGTTAAATCTCCAAGGTAATTTAGCATTCCAAATCCAAGTTCTATAATAAATAATACCACCGCTCTTAGCAGCTACATCAAAACTTTGAATATCTGTGCTCCAAAATATACTCCAATCAAACCCATTAGGATCAATTGTATTAGTAGTATCTACTTCAAGGGTTTCATCGCAGTCCATCTTAAGAATCCAATCACAACCATGGTCTGTATCTAAACATTTTTGGAGCAAGTGATCACGGTTCCAACCAAAACCAACCCATCCTTCTTCTACATTATAAATAAAACCTGGAATATCTTTGTCTTTAAAAAAATCGTAAACAACTTCAGGAGTTCCATCTGTAGAACCATTATCTTGTAAGATCCAAAAATCAATGTATTGGTAACAAGACTCTAACATTTGTCTAATATTATGAGCTTCATTTTTAAACATTGAAATCATTACAATGTGGGTGCGAGCTGGGTCTGGGTCTTTGTAGCGTCTAAGAGCGTTATAATATCCTAGATTTTTATCAATTTTTAATATATTTTCTTGACATAATTCAGCTGCTCTATTTGCATAATCACCATCAGCTTCATAGTGTGATTGATATCTAAGAGTTTTAACAGCTCCCCATTTCATCATATATTGAGCAGTGTCTACTCTATCAGTAAGTAAATTATCAGTAGCGTTAAAACGAGTGCGACCATCATAAAAACATTGACTCCAATTTAACATTGAAGCAGAGTCAAGTTTATCTTTTACATTATCATACCAATCTGGGTGGAGAATATTATCATCATCTAAGATCATAAACCAATCATTATCGCTCATTTCTAAATTATCTAGAGCATAATTACGATTGGGATTTCCATGATCTCCTGTATAGGGGGACTTTAAGTTAATGGCGCCTTCAATATGATATTCATGTTTTAAAGATGAATCATAAACAATAACCCATTGACATTCAGATGGGATAGTTTGTTTCATTCTCTCTAAATTAAGAGGACGACGACAAGGAGTAATTATATAAATCATAAATTAGTTTTTTAATAACTCATTTAATTGGAATTCATAATGATGAAAAATAGATTCATAAGGAGGATCTACAAATTCAATATATTGGTTTTTCCAACTGGTGTAAAAATTGTAAATTTTGGGATTATTTGATCCTATCCATAATTCAGGTAAATATCGGTTATAGTGAACCTCTTGGTCTAAATATTTAAGATCTAAATTTGCAATATAATTTGAAGTAGCCCACCAATATCCACCTTGAAAATGAGGGGCATTAAATTTAGTCCATTTATCTTCA
>Ga0208644_1003785_pt1 | contig 11606 bp, 2 predicted proteins | sample VirMetDEL_Nov_18_FD_184517 | JGI IMG/M metagenome (GOLD analysis project Ga0208644, IMG submission 184517) | Aqueous microbial communities from the Delaware River and Bay under freshwater to marine salinity gradient to study organic matter... | ecosystem: Environmental > Aquatic > Marine >... | reverse complement strand
TATACCTCCACCAGAATCACACTCAAACAGTAAATCTCTGATTTCTACAACATCACCAACTTTAACACTGAAGTTTGGTACTGTGATAGTTGTAATTCCTGTTGAGTTATTATAAATTGCTGATGTGACTCCAACTATAGTTGTATATCCAATTCCAGCATTTCCTGGATAAGTTGTTCTAATTCCAGAATTTGCTCCCAAAGCAAGAATGGTTGTAACAACTCCAACACAAGATTTCAGTGCAGAAACAACATTGGCACATCCATTTACTGCATGATTAAATCCGGTGTCTGGATCTGGTTGTATTGCAATATCTTTAACTTGCGTAAACTCATTTTGGAAGTTTACATATTTCTGAACTGTTCCGCTAGGACCATTATAAGTATGTGGAAGTGTTGATTGCCCTACAATTACACTGAAAGTGTTTGTATCAATAACAGATTCTACATTAAATATATTTCCAAATTTACCACTAGGATATGTTACAATTCCTGGACCTGATGGGCAAGTAAATTCCAGTCCAGAAACTTTAACAGCATCTTTTTCTGATAATCCATGACCATTTGCCGTAATTGTAACAATTCCAGTTACATTATCGTAAAGTGCTCCTGTAACCGCAGAAGCAACTCCTACTGATAGACCTCCCCATGTCGAATTATTAATAACTGCTCTTGCAACTTCAAAAGAATAATCAAGAGTTGAAATTGTTTGATCAACTTCTCCTGGATTTTTGAGAATTTGTGGAATCAAATTAAAGTCTTCATCAAAATAAGACTTGCCTGCACCTACACAACTAGAATTGCCACCTCTGGTAATATCATGAATTACGCACTTCCAAATATCCTTAACGTCATCAGCACAATCTGCACTCTCTAATGTGACACCAAATCTAATTCCAGGAAGACCACTTGTATTTCCTGCACCAATTGCAGAAGTGATAATTCCGACCAATTGTTGTATTGTTGTTCCGACTGCAACACAACCGCCAGGAACTGCAATGACTGAAGGATTAAATGTTTGAGTAACAGAACCAACACCAGACTGATAAGAAATTGGAGGTGCTACATTATCAATTACTGATTTTGCAATTCCTGCGGCATAATTCAATGTTGCGATAGTTGCCGCAGATACTCCTGCTCCTGTAATATGAACAAGAGCACCGGAATCATTATAATATGAAAGTGCTGCTCCAACTGACTTGCGGTTGCTATTTGCCTTTAAGTCATAAGAAATTGCGCGGAAAATATCTCTAACATCATCAGCACAATCCGCTGTTGTTCCGGGTCCAGGGACAACAAAATTTAATCCTGTTGGTGAAGTCAAGAACCCAACTGCTTCTGCTGCAATATAATCAATGTTAGAATCAATCAATCTTGCAGCGTCTTGTTCTCTATGATTACCTGCAAAACCACTGAATCCACTTGTTAAGAATCCTACTGACTCTTTTGCAATATAATCAAGATTGAAACGAATCAATCTTGCAGCGTCAAAATATCTATCTGTTGATACGCCAAGAAGTGGTTGGAATGCAACAACTGCTGCACCATGAACCATATCCTCAGTGTCAATAAAACTTAAATCTGTAACGTGGCAACTATTGTTTACATGGAAAATATCTCTATCCTTATATCTTGGAGTTACAACACAGTTTCTAAGTTCTGTTCCTTCAACAGCAACTCTTGTTCCAAGAACAATTGGATTATTCTCAACATAAACACCAGGATAAACTTTAATTGTATCGCCAGGGAAAGCAACAGCAGCTGCTGCTTTGATAGTTCTCTTGGAATCATTTTCAGTCAAACCACTATTGGCATCATTTCCATTCTGAGTAACGAAAATAGTTTTACCAATTGGGAAATAAGAATCAATATTTACAACACCCTTTCCTGGAAATTCTGTGGAATTTAAATTGATTCCCTTTCCTGCGGCAATTTGTGTTACAATGCCAGTAAGATTTACTCCATTCCCAAGATAAGTTAATGCACTAACTGTGTTAGAAGTAATTGTTTCAGCAACACCAATATTTTGTGCTGTCAGGAATCCTACTGTTACAGTCTCTGCAACAGATACATTAGTTGCTGTAAGGAATCCAATTGTAGCAGTGTTTGCAACTGAAATATTTTGTGCTGTCAGGAATCCTACGGTGATTGTTCCTGAAACTCCAACATTTCCTAAAACATCTAATTTTTCAGTTGGGATCGTTGAACCAATACCAACATTACCTGGATCTGGTATAAAAACAAATTCTGATTGAGCAATTCCAGTTTGTTGTCTTCCTAGACCTTGTACAATTGTTGGGTAATATGTGGTTGATGTGGTAATACTAACAACTGTTGAATCATCAGCAGAAGACCAGTTTGGAGGTAAATCTGGACCTCTGGAAACTAAAACTTCTCCATCATTTCCTGAGTAGAAATTTCTTTGTATTTGGAATTGACCTAAAACCGGAACTCCAAATCTATTATGATCAATAGAAAGAACAATTTTATCTATCTCAATATCAGTTATAACTGTTCCTGGATTAATATCCGTTCCTGAAACAGAATCTAATATGTTGAGACCATCAGTGCTTATTCCACTAATATATTTTCTATATGCTGGTATTTGAGTAAATGGGAATGTATTTTCTCTTCCAGAAACAATTCCAGATCTTGTATCAACAATTCCATTTGTTACATATAGGGGTCCTCCTAAAAGCGTTTCTCCTCTGACTTCTAAATCATAATACGCTATTGTTGTTCCAATACCAACTTTACCTTTCTCTGGAGTTAGAAATGTATCTCCGGTATCTAAGTTAACAACAAGCGCATCATATTCATCTCCTTGAGTATCGCCAATAGATACTCCTTTAATGGAAAATGCTTTACGATTTTCTCTGGTATCAATCCTAACAATACCACCAACTCTAGAAGTAGTTGCAATACCTACTTGAGATACATTTGCACCCAAACTGATTAATTGACCATCAACTTCCGTAAAAAGACCAGAATTTACGTCACTTGCAAGTCCAGTAAACTGAATTCCAAAATCAGTAGTTGACCTTTTATCTGGAATATCACCTATTAAAATATTACTTGATTCGGATGTTAGAATATCAATAGTTGCCTTGGGATCTAATGTCCCAATGCCAAGTCTATTTGTTGCTGGAATGTATCCTAAATTATTTGAAAAACTTAAAGAGGTTTTTCCTGTTCCTGGAACAAAAGTTATGTGCTGCTTATCAGTAGAAGTATTATCGAGGTCTACTTGAACCGCAGGAGTTCCCCAAGAAGCACCATCAGCAAATCCGCCAGAAATTAATACTTGACCATCTAATCCAGGAGAATTTTGTCTAACAAAAGAGAATAATGTTGTTGCAGATCCTAAGGAATTTGTGTGATTTGGTCTAATCGTGAATGAACTTTGACCAACACTAATTATCTCAGTGTTTGCTTGAATGAAAGTTCCTGATACAAAATCTCCGGAGAAAATATTGCTTGTATCAATTCCAGAAATTTTATTTGGATCTGAAGAAGATACTATACCTACAGTCGAACCTAAGGATAAATTTCCCGCCGGTAAATATATCCCACCTCTAATTGATATGTCGCCTTCTACACTTAATTTCTTTGAAGGGGTTGTAGACCCAACACCAACCCTTTGAGTACTTCCGTCAACGTAAAACAGACCGTCTACTACATCAAGTCCATTTTTAACGACAAAGTTCTTATTAACTGTCATTTGTTTTCCTCGAAAGGTTCACTATCCCCTTTTATATATTTATAAAATTAATTAAATGTAATTGTTGTGTCGGTTGTAAAATAATGATACTTTACATTATTTGTGGAGTCGTATAGCACAGTTCCTTGCGCAGTTCCACTTAAAGCAGTTAAAGCATTGCTTGAACAAGCATATTTAATTACAACTACACCATTTCCACCATTTCCTGGAGTCCTTGAAGTTCCTTGTCTTCCTATACCACCACCTCCACCTGCTCCCGTTCTGTCAACACCACTAGTTGCATTAGTGCTTCTTATTGCTCCATCTCCACCGCCACCTTGACCTGGAGCACCAGAAGTGAGACTGCCACTTGCACTACCACCACCTCCACCACCAGCAAATCTGGTGCCACCACTAACAGAATTTCTAAGAGTATTAGTAGCAAAGAAATCTAATCCAGTAACTCCTTGACCACCAGATCCTCCAACAGTGCCACTACCAGAAGTACCAGCGCCACCAGCACCTCCGCCTCCACCTCCCAGTCCTTTTGGATTTGCTTCAGTATTTGCAGCGCCATTTCCTCCAGAATTTCCACCAGTTCCACCAGGTCCACCAGGGGAACCATCACCACCGGTATTAATATTATCTCCAACAGCACCACCACCTCCACCAGATCCCCCAAGAGTTGATGCACCAGCTCTTACACTAGGTTCTCCACTTCCAGTTCCTCCACCTCCGCCGCCAGAAGAAAATGTTCCAGATCCACCACCAGAAAATATGAATGAAGAAGAACCTCCGATACCACCTCTAGAATTGACACTATTACTTGCAGCACCTCCTCCTCCAACAGTTATAGTATAACTGGAACCAGAGGCTACTGAATATGAACCTGTATTTACTTGACCACCACCACCTCCACCACCAGCATTGCCGAGATCGGCACTAGACGCTCTACCAAGTCCACCTCCACCACCTCCACCAACAACAAATACAGTAACTGCAAGTGGGAATGATATTGGTGTTGGTCCAGGATCAGGACCAGGACCAGGACCAGGATCTGGTGCAGGATCTGGAGCAGGTGCTGCTGCTTGTGTTGTTACTCTCCATTGTCCAGTACCAGTTCCAACAGAAAAATCTACGTTGGTTGCGGTGCTTCCATCTGCTGAGGAAGTTGTTCTTAGACTTACTAGGTCCTCATTTTTTACTGATAATGGTCCAGCACCATAAGGATTCAAAATTGTATAAATTCCAGAATTATTTTTTCTAATTAATTGTGCTTCGCCACCAGTAACAGTGAAATTAGTTGTAAGTCCAACATTTAAACCTCCAATTTCTACTGCTTCTATAAGTCCTCTTGTTTGACCTGTTGAATATTGTGTAGAAAAAAGTGCTCCTGTAACATTACTAAATGCTGTAATTGTGGGAGATACACTCAACCCTGCAACAGTTAATCCTTCAAAATATCTAAAAGTAGGATCTAAATCCAAAGGTTCCGTAGTTACTTGCCAAGAAGTGGTAAACCCAGAAACTCTAAAATTAACAGTTTTTGTGGCACTATAAGAAGTTGAAGATGTAGTGTCTAATGTGATTACGCTTCCATTTTCAACTCTACCAGAAGTTCCAACTCCAACAGCATCAATAGTTAGATTTGCATTATTTGTCAATATTTCTGCTGGGTAGTTAAACCCATCTTCCAATCCAGAAATTATAACTTGATTTGTAGTTACTGCAACTCCTGCTATGGAATTTGAAACATTAGTAAATGTAAATGGATTTACAGTTCTATCTAAATCTCTAACTGTAACCAACCAATCTTGAATGGAATTGCCAATAGATACGTTTGTTTGAAAAGTTTCGCCAAAAATTGAAGCATCTTCAATTGCCGGTGATCCAGAATAACTTGGAATAGTTAATTTAAGAACAACAGATTGATTATCTTTAATTTTTGAAGGATTACTTATAAATCTTAAAGATGTATCTAAGTCATCAGAAAAACTAAAATCATCTGTGTTATCTGCCCAAGACACGCTGTCAGAGTTTCCATTTCCAAATACACTAGCAAATAGTGAGTATTGTCTGTTTGCAACAGGATCTATTTGAATTGGAAAGGGAATTTTCATTCCAGTAATTTTTGCAAAATTACTATAGTAAACATTCCCTGGTTCTACATTTGATAAATCCACAAAGTCAAAAGGATCTGGAAATAATCCAGCAAAACCTCTATATGCATATTCTGATGCGTTACCAAAGGCTCCGATAAGTGGCATTTTATTAAGCGTAATTTGATTGTGATGCTAAAATTCTGTAATCGCTATTTGGAACTCCAGTGTTTCCAACTCTTATTATTACATAAGTATAAACATCAGTGGAGTTTGCATTTCCAGAAGTATAAGAAAGACCACCATAATATCTAGCAGTTATTGCACTACCATCAATTGTAATTGCATTGTTATAATATGGTACAGCACCTTGATTTGTCACAAGTGCAACAGTGATTGAGTCACCAACTTGAAGAACGCTAGAAAGACTTGATGCGTCAGATTGTCTACCACTGAAGTTTATTGTCCAATTTGCATTTGCAAGTTGGGTAAAGTAATAAACATTGTTATCGCCAAGATAGATTGTTTTTATTCCTGATGGATCTGAAGGTAGAGGTTGAACGTCAATTGTTGCTTTCTCAATAATTTCTGTTACGTTAAGTAGACCATCAATAAAGGTTTTTCCTTTTACTGAAAGTTTGGTGTCACTTGCAACAACACTTGTTCCAATACCAACATTGTCAAGATAATATGTTGTGTCTACAGGTCCACTGGTTATTTCACTCCAAATAGAGTCTAAACCGCCTACTGCACCAATCGTTCCATTAAAGGTTCCATTAAAGGTTCCAGTCCATTCTCCGGAACTATTTTGTACGGGTCCAAACTTTCTCCAAGCATTATTTTCAGTATAGACCCAACCAAGATATCCACCGTCTGTTGGAACACTGTAAAATTCAACGTCTCCTGAGTTTCCTGCAAGAGTTGGGTTTGTGCTTCCTACGGAATACTTTCTTGATATTGTGGCATTTCCTTGAAGGAATAATGAATTTCCTTCAATACCTCTGACAGAATTTGATGTAATTTTGTCATTGAATACAACTGGACCATTAAATTGAGAAACAATGTTTCCATCTGAACCACCTTCAACTTTTATTGACTTGGAAACATTAATTTCCTGAGTTGTAATTACGTTTATTGCCTCATTATTTTCATTTGTGGAATCTTCACCTCTAACAGTTTGGAAAGGAGAATCAAAAACTTCTTCTTGTCCAGTTGCTGGATTTACTTTTTTATTTCCAATATAAAAATCACCATCATTATTCATTCCAGTGTAAACATTAACTCCACCATTTTCTTTAAATGATTGAGAAAGAAGTTCTTCTTGGTTTGTTATTTCCCTATCTTGTCTTTCGGGAAGTGAGTTGGAATAGTTTCCTGGACCAAATCCAACATATTCAAATGTGTGACCAGATGCTCTTAAAATAGAGTATCTTCTAAATTCAATTGGGAAAGGATAAACTTTTCTTACCGCAACTCCTGATGGATGTGCAGAGGATTTGGTTCCAAGAGATCCTCTAATTATAGACAATGCTCCAGTAGTTCTTACAGATTGAGATATTCTTACAATCTCATCTTCTATTTCAAGATAATCGCCAATTTTAAATCCTTGATCAAGAACATTTGCGATGTTTATAGTTGAATTATTAGGATTTATACTTGAAGTTGTAACAGTGGTTATTCCTGCATACTTTGATACTATTCTATTTTCTGTTGTGTTTAGATTGTCTCCTTCTTCTGATGAATATCCAAAAGGAAGAATCCAATAATCTGTAGTGGTAGAAAATTCTGTAAGATTATTGTCAGCAGATTCTACGATCAAATCACTTGAAATTATATTAGAAATTACAAAGTCTCTATAATTATTTGAATTATCAACTGTTCTAACTTTTTGTCCTATCTTTGCAAATGGAATGTCTGATGAATTTAAAAGAGTAAGTTTTTTATTGGTAGAATTATATTGTGAAGAAGTTGACTTTAAAGACTTTCCAGTAAGATAAACTATTGAATCTTGAAGATCCGAAGTATTAATTGAAGATGATGATGTTGACAACAATGACTCAACATTTACTGTGTTACTGCTACTAATTCCAGTAATTCTATACAAATTATTATATTCAGAGTAAGATTCACTAGTAATTCCTGTTACTCTTAAAGTTTCTCCTACATGATTGTATATACTATCTACTCTTACTTTGGCAGCACTATGTGAAGTTGTAATAGCAAGTCCAACAATGCTTAATTCATCACCTACTTGATAACCGCTTCCACCAGATACAAGTTCAAAGTTTGTAACTTGTCCTGATGCATTTATTCTTACATTTATAGTAGCATTTTCGCCAGTAGAAGATCCAACTAATTGGCCATTGAAAAGATTTTCTGCTGTTCCAGTTGTCCCATATGCAAATCCTTCAAATCCTGGTATTAGTGATAATTTTGTTATTGGATTTAATCCATGATCTATATTAGTGGTAAATGTGTGTGCAATACCAGAAGAAGAAACGCTAGCAAGATTATATACAGAACCACTATCAGATAAGAATCCGTCTAGTGTTTCCTTTGTTATGCTATTTTGAGCATTATTGATAGTGACTTGTCCAATTGGATCCGGGAGAGCAAAAGATTTTGCGGATTCGGGGTCTTCATTTGGGTTATCTCTATCAATCTGTTGATACAAATACCTTAATGACTGTGAAAGTTTTAAATCATTATAAGGAGAAACGTTGGGTTTGTTTGAAGAATTTAAAACTGTTAAGTAGTAAATTCCATCTTGTTGATTTTGAATATATTCTTGAACTTGTTTCGATCTATAAATGTAATATGTTCCAGTATAAGTCTTGTTGTTGAAATATGGTAAACTTGTAGTTCTTGTCGCAGTATTATTGATAAATGATCCAGGATCTGTGGATAATGCGTATGTAAATTTCTTTGAATTTATTACACTAGCAACTACAAATGAACCATTAAATCCTAAATTATAAGTTCCAGCAGAATTATTGGCACTTAAAATATTTCTAATTTCTACAGTAGTTCCAACTTTTAATCTGTGAGGCAATTCAGTGGTAATTGTTGCAGTAGAAGAAGACCAAGAAGAACTTGCAATAAATCTTGTATTTCTTAACTTATCCGAACCGTTTAGTGCCTTTGTCGTAACTCCACCAGAAGTGAGTATATATTGAGAATCAACTTCTGTATTATTCAAAGGCAAATCTGTCGATTCTTGGATAACAAATCCTTCTACTGGAGGTCTTGCTTTTATTAAAGAATCTTTTGGTATTACATATCTAAACTTATAAAGAGTATCCTCAATATTTCTTGTGTCTGGAATTCTATTAATAAAGGTTCTTGGACTTACAGATAATCCAAATGATCCAATATTAGTATAATCTTTTACTTGAATATACCAATTACTTCTTACAGTATCCCATTGAATTGGATGACCTTTGTCTCCACTATTTTTGTCAGATACTCTACTAACTACACTTAAATCAGAACTTTCATTACTAAAAACATTTACAACAGGAGAACCGTTGGTGGCATCATTTAATGACGATGCTAATTTTATTTGAGTAGAAGAGATATTAATCGCATAATAAACTCTATCAAATAAAGTATTATCAGGAAGTTCGCCAGTATTACTAATTAATCTTACAGTTTCTCCTGTTTCAAAATCGTGAGGTTCTGTAAAAGTAATAATATTGTTTGCAATGTTATTACCCAATCCACTTTTCGCTACATTATAAGACTTTTGGTAGGAAGACTGACTACTTCCTGGCATCAAAATTTCAGCAGAATAAGTAGAGCTGCCGGATATAAAGTTTATAGTATCTCCAAGTTTGGCACCAATTCTATAACCATCAATAGTATTCTCGGGAGGTGCAGATTCTGATGTTTGATTGTAAAGATACAATCTACTTGTATCTGCCACGGTCGTTGTTTTCGTAATATCAATTGAATCAAATTCAATAGTAATTTGATTTGCATCAATATGTTTTGGTGGAATGATATGACTTACATATCCAACATCATCTCTATTGAACTTAGTATCACTAAATCCTTTGGAAATAAGAGACTTTGCACCAAAGTTTGAGTTTGAGTTTGTGATGGACATATCTCCACCACTTTCTGCATCAAAGTGTTGAGCATATCCAATTGCAAATATTGAAACGCATTGAATAAATGCATTGTTACTTGCTTTGATATGGAAGTTTTCGTATTCTGGTTTGTATCTCGCTAATGAATCTGAATAGATGTTGTCTACGCTTGTTGTGTCTAGATACGTTCCTGATTCTGGATCGTATTTTACAAACGCATTATTGTCTTTTTGTAGAGAGATTCCAGTAAATTGAGCAACAACAATGCTCTTAAATCCTTCAACCAAAGAACCGTCCGCATGGAGTCCACACATTCCATAAACAGATCTCAATGAACAGTTATGAATATATGGTGAAGCAGAAGTAACTGTGTCTACTGTAATATTTAAAGTGCCACCAGATCCACCAATGGCATTTGTTGGAATAATAGATGTAGCATATTGAATTTCTGTTGGGCTATTAACTGCCTTTACAGTAAACTGTCCATTATATCCACTTGATGTTACACCGTTGATACGAATTGGAGTATCTACTGCAAGACCTTCCAACTCAGATTCTAAGGTAACTGTAATTGTTCCTGATGGAGATACTCCGTCCCCAGATCTAATACTAGTAATTCCAATCTCAGCACCACGAGATCCGACAATTCGGAATTCATCAATTTTTGTCTCAATATCAACTTGTGCTGGAAAATCGTTGGGAATATTTCTTTCACTTGCAGGACCATAAGCAAGACCAATTTTTTCATAGTAAATGTCAAGATCTGTTCTTCCAAAATCTTGATTGACAAATGTGTCATTAATTACTACATTATTTGCACCATCTGCATATTGGAAAGCAGTTAATTTATGGTGAGAATAATTTGGAACAAAAGTATTGTCGGTATAATCCTTATAAACTTGACCATTTGGATCAGCATCAAATATTGATAGTTGCCAAATGTAGCAAGCACCAGTTACTTGGAATATTGATGACCTTTGTATATTAGAATCCGCAGGATCTGGAACATATTTTGGTCTGATTTTAGTTTTTCTCAGATCCATTCCCACAATAGAAGTTCCTCTGGGAATGATCACACCACCGTGAACAGAATTAAACTTGTAGAGTGCGTTATTTTCTGTTGTTACGTCAAAGTTCGTTCTTAAATCAAACTCATTAAAGTCTGATGATGTTTGACCATTGCGAAGTTGAAAAGAAGACCCTGTAAGTGGAATCCATCCAGGTCTATTGTCAATTATATGATCTCCGGGATAAACTACAACAGTCGTATTCCCAAACTTATCGTTGTTTAGTCCTGGTAAATATGAAAATCTTGCTGCTTCGATAAGTGCTCTTTGAATTGTCTTGAAAGGTCTTGTAAGAGCACTACCCGTATTTTCAATAGAATCTGTAGAGTCCAATGCATTAGGATCTACGTAAATGATGTTTCCTCTAACGGAACGCAAAAAATTCTCTAGTCTGCTGAGACCCATTTTATCTGCACTTATAAGTTCTATTATAAGTTATTTATCATATAAAAAAACCTCCCAGAGGGAGGTTAAGATAAGCACAAAGTGTGCAATTCCTTCACACGGACATTTATATTATACAACACTTATTCTTTTGTGTCAAGTTTTTTAGCAATAGAAATAATTCCCCATACTAAAAATAAAGTAACCGAAAGGGGTCCCATTTTCTGTATGCAACTACACCCTATCTATAAAAAAACTAAGTATTT
>Ga0208644_1003783_pt1 | contig 11609 bp, 13 predicted proteins | sample VirMetDEL_Nov_18_FD_184517 | JGI IMG/M metagenome (GOLD analysis project Ga0208644, IMG submission 184517) | Aqueous microbial communities from the Delaware River and Bay under freshwater to marine salinity gradient to study organic matter... | ecosystem: Environmental > Aquatic > Marine >... | reverse complement strand
CTACTCTCATTGAAGGAGGATATCAACCAGAAGGAATTTTACAATCTGTGGCAACAGCGTCATTAAGTGGAGTTAATTTAACAAACGCAGGTACATTTTATAATGTAGCAACGATAAGAATTAAATCTGGAAGACCTTATGCTGTTATTGTACCTAATGGATTTGTTGCATCTGCTATATCTAATTCTGATTTTGAAGTACAGTTAAGACAAAATGCAACTCCTTCAACAGCGTTTTCATATACAAGTTATTCTGATAATATAGAATATGATTTAACAGGAACTACTACTATTACTGGTGGTACTATTGTAGGTAGAACTTATTTATCAGGTAAAGGTGTTTCTATAGAAACATTTGGAGATGGTTTAAATTTTCAATATCAGATAGGACAAACTATTGCGGGAGTTTCTGATACATTAACATTGTGTGCAAGAGGTGCATCTAATAATGATGGTGTTATTGGTTTAATTAAATGGTTTGATTTAACATAATGGCAAATTTTTATAAAAACGCATTTTACAAACCTAATACAACAGCGGCAGTGACTGTCTATAGTTGTCCTGCTAACTCTAGAGCTATTATTCAAAATATACAAGTAACCAATGAATCTGGTAATAAAATACTACAAGCTAGTATACATGATTATTCTGTAACTACTGTATTTCAAATAGCTTATGCTTCTATTACTGGACCTACCATTTGCAATTTAGCTGCAGGTCCTGTAATATTAGAAGAAAGTGATTCATTACGTTTACAATCTAATACTACGACAGCAGTATCAGGAGTAGTGTCTATTTTAGAAATGAATAGGTCAGATCAAAATGGCTAAAAAATCTAAATTAGGTGTAAGCGAAATTATTAAGCGTAATAGAATAAAAAGACCTGGAAGACATAGTAAACAACATAAAGGTCAAAAAAGAAGTGAAAGGGGACAAGGACATCCAAAATGAAATCATTTATTATTATTGTTATGATGTGTCATCTTGATTTTGTAGGTCAGGAAGGTTGTATTCCTATGACACCTAATCCACAGATATATTATCAATCTAAAGAAGAGTGTTTAAAAGATGCTGAAAATAAAGTAGAAGATATGAAAACTACTGCTGTTTATAACAATATACAAATTACTCAAATATATTTTAATTGTTTAGAAGATAAATCTAAACCAGTTACTTAAATACCTATAGACAAGATTGTGTAAAAAAGATATATACAACTTATGACAGACGATTTAAAATTAGAAGACCAATATATCAAAGGGTATGAAACCATTGATGGTAAACAAGTACCTATTATTAAATGTCCTACTAAAGTAACTATTAAAAATAAAATTACAGGAACTGTTTATGCTTCTGAAGCAGAAGCGTTAGCAGATGTAGCTAACCCAAACACTTCTACGAAACAAGAAGATATTTCTAAAGACGTTGCTATAACAGTAGCTCATTTAAGTTTATTTGGCGAAACAAAATAGTTTATGGAACCTAGAGGAGGAACGGAGCTCCAATTTGAGTTTCTAAAAAAAGGAGTAGACCCTAAGTTATTAGATAACTTTCAAATATGTACATCTATTCCTGGAAAAGTACCATTAGATCCTAATAAAATTAATATTCTTTGGCAAAAGAATTCATACGATCAACCTAATCTACAAGAGTTTTTTGGTAATCCTGAACGCCATAAGGAATATGATTGGTATGTATTTAACTCTCATTGGAATTATGAAAAATTTAGATATTATTTTAAAATACCAGAAGAACGATCTATGGTTATTAAAAATGGTTGTACTAATTTCCCTACCTTTAAACCTTATGTAAAAGGTGATCCTATTAAACTAATCTATCATCCTACTCCTTGGAGAGGATTAAACGTGATCCTTGCTGCTATGCAATTGATTAAAAATCCTTTAATTACTTTAGATGTATATAGTAGTTGTGATGTGTATGGAGATGCTTTTAAAAAAGCCAATGATCATCAATATACAGAATTATATGAACAAGCTAGGCAATTATCTAATGTAAATTATATAGGTTATAAACCTAATGAATATATTTTAGAACATATCCAAGATTATCAGATATTTGCTTATCCTAATATTTGGGAAGAAACTTTTTGTATCTCAGCAGTAGAAGCAATGTCAGCGGGTCTACATGTAATAACCACGAACCACGGGGCTTTATTTGAAACCTGTGCAGAATGGCCAGTGTATGTAAATTATGTAAGTGATTATAAAAAACTTGCTCAATCGTTTGCGTATGCTATAGAGGCAGCTGCAGCTTATTTACATGAACCTCATATACAAGATCATCTACAGGAACAACAAAAGTTTTATAAACGATTTTATAATTGGGATAAGAAGGCTCATGAATGGACTAGTTTTCTTACAGGAGCTTTAAATGCAAGACGCAAGTAAACCTATTTGGTTTAATAAAACAGTTAATGAAAAAGAATATTCTATTATGGTATGTACTCCCGTGCATTCCGAAGTATCTATTCATTATACACAAGCCTTATTAGAATTTCAAAAATATTGTTTTTTAAATAAAATAAAAGTTTCTTTTCAATTAATGAAATCTTCATTAGTTACTCAAGGAAGAAATTTATGTGTAGCTGCTTTTTTGGATAGTGATATGACGCATATGTTATTCATTGATTCGGATATAGATTTTCAAGCTAAGTCTATTATTAAAATGATAGAGTCTGATAAAGAATTAATATCTATTCCTTACCCATTAAAAAGTTTTAATGCTGAAAAAGTATTTAACTTAATGAAAGATAATCAAATTACTAAAGCAAATCAAATTGAAAAAGGTTCTTTAATGTATCCTTTAAAGATACCTGATATGGATAATATTATTATGGATAAAGGTATTATAGAAGTGAGTCACGTACCTACAGGATGTATGTTAATTAAACGATCTGTGTTTGATAAAATGATTAAAGAATATCCTGACTATAATATTAAACAACCTTCTGTTATTAATGGAGAACTGGTAGATAAACCAAATTTATGGAATTTCTTTGATACTTGGTTTGATAAAGAAACACATACATATTTAGGAGAAGATTTTGCCTTCTGTAAACGATGGACTAATATAGGTGGTAAATGTTATGCTTTAGTGACTGATTATATCTCCCATATAGGTGAATATGCGTATTGTGGAAGACTTGAGGATGAGTTCATTAAAATCCCTTGATATTGATATCTAGCGTTATACAAGCTAAAATAACATAATTAACTAGTTATAAAATTAATTATGGATCCATTTACAATTGCGCTAGCTACATTTGGCGTACAAAAATTACGAGGAAAATCTACAGGAAGAGCATTACGAGATGCTGCTTTACTTGCAACAGGTTCACAACTATTAGGTGCTACTGAATTTGGACAAGGTTTAGGATTACAGTCATTCGGCTCTGGAGCTGGACAATTATCTAGCTTAAGTCAAACTGGAATAGGAAGTTTATTTGCTGGACCATCACCAGCTTTAGCAACAGCAGCAGAAAACCAAGCTCTCTTAGCTACAAACCAACCACTTACTCCAGAATTAATTGCACAAAATAAAGCTATGTTATTAGAAAGTGGTTATGATTTAGGAGACGTTGGTGGTTTAACTTACAGTGCACCTACTATGCCACAACCAAAACCAAATTGGTTTATGGAAAATATTGTTGGTAAAAGCGCTGTACCAGAACAATCTGTTTTAAGAGATTCTGCTGGAAACGTTTTAAGAGAAGCCGCAGTAGCTCAACCAGGATCAGGATTTTTAGGATTGAGTCCAGGAGCAAAAATTGGATTAGGTATTGGTACATTAACTGCAGCAAGTTCTTTACTTCCAGAAGAAAAAATGAAACCACTTCCAGGAACAACTCCTGAAGAAATAGCAGCGGCAAAAGCAGAAGCGGATAAACAAGTAGGAGGAATGACTGCTAATGTAGGAACAATGCCAAGATATTCTGGTTCTCCTTATAACTATGCTTCTAATTACTACCGATTTAATCAAGGTGGTATTGTAGATGCTTTACCAAGATTTAATACAGGTGGAATTAATTATATGCCATCTAAACAAACACATGATGAAAACGATGTACATAATTATGTACGAGCAGAAGGTTATGTAGAAGATGGTTCTGGAAACGGAAACAAAGACGAAGATACTATTTTAGCACAATTAGCAGATGGTGAATTTGTATCAAGAGCAGATGCTATTTTAGGTGCTGGTATTATGGAAGGAGCTTCTCCTTCTAGTATGAAAGACATGAGAAAAAAAGGAGCGGCATTCTTTTATGATCAACAAGCTAAATTTAAAAGAGTGTACGATTTATTAAATGCAAGCAGAAAAGATAATTAAGAATAATATAGAAATTATTCCTATTTCCCCTAATCAAGTAGAGGAAGTATGGAGTTTGGTACATTTTATGATAGCAGAAGCAATTAAATATAGTGGTGGTTATGCAGAAGCAAGTCATATCAAAGACTTATTAAGTACAGGAGAAAACCAATTGTTTTTAATTTTTGGATCAGAAGAAGGAGAAAGTAATAAAGTATTTGGAGTATGTACCACTAGAATATTTCAAAATCCTAATTTTTCTGAACTACAAGGATTAATTTGTACAGGAACTAAAATGCATTTATGGGAAAATAAATTAGTACATATGTTAGAAACATTTGGAAAATTAAATGGTTGTAAACGTATTACAGCATTGATGAGACCAGGTTATAAAAAAGTAATGCCTAAATATGGCTATAAAATTAAACACATTCAATTTGAAAAGGAGTTAAACTAATGAGTATATTTGGTGGTGGTGGCGGTGGTGGAGGCGGTGGAGCGTCTTCAGGCACACAAGTACAAATAGCAAGAGAAGCACCAGAAGTAGAAAGTAGGAAGCTAGCCTTATATGATGAGGCTGCTAAATTAGCACAGCAACCTATTACACTTCCTCAATATCAAGTTGCGGCTCCTACTGCATTACAACAACAAGCATTTCAAGCAGCAGGAACTACTGGTATAGGACAGCCAGCAGTACAACAAGGAATCTCTGCATTAACAGCAGGAGCAGCCCCTATTGGTGCAGCTGATATTTCTAGATACTTTAATCCTTATCAAGCTTATGTAACTAATGAAATAGCAAGACAAGGACAAATGGCTCAAAACCAATTAGCAGGTCAAGCGGTACAAGCAGGTGCATTTGGTGGTGGTAGAGAAGGTGTACAACAAGCTGAATTACAAAGAGCAACTCAACAAAATATTGGACAAGCACAAGCGGCAGGATTCCAAAATGCAGCACAATTAGCGGCACAACAACAGCAAGCACAATTAGCTGGAGGCCAAGCATTGTTAGGTGCAGGAGCACAACAACAAGCAATGGCACAAGGAGATATTCAAAGTATGATTCAAGCTGGTGGTATCCAACAACAATTAGCGCAACAAGCGTTAGATGCTGCTAGACAATCACAATTACAACAAGCGTATGAGCCTTATCAAAGAACAGAGTTCTTAAAAGGTATCATGACTAATTTACCAACAACACAGAGCTCCATTACTGCAACCACGGCTCCAGGATCTAATCCATTGTCTCAAGCGGCAGGTGCTGGTTTGGGTGCGTATGCGGCCTATAACATAGCAAACAAATAATGGATGAAGTATTAAGCAGAAATTTATTTAAACAACGCTATTTAGAATTGCAACAACCAAAGCAATCTACAAGAGGTGGTTTATTATCTATTCAAAAGTTTCAAACAGGTGGAGAAGTATTTACTGAAAACGAAAAATTAGGTTATATGGCATTACCAATAGCTGCTCAATTATTACAAGGAACTCAAAGACCAGGTCAAAGTAATATAAGAGGATTATTTTCTGATATAGGAAAAGGTTTAGAACAAGTTCCACCAATAGCGTTAAAACTTGCAGAGTTATCTACAAAGAAAAAAACAAAACAACTTAAACCATTAACTGTAGAAGAAAAAATTGCATACAAATATGATCCTAAAGATGAAGTATTAGGAACATATGAAGGGGGAGCTTTAACAGGAATTGCAAAAGAAACTTTTAAAATTGGAGATGCTAAAAAAGCTGTATTAGATGAATTTGTTAAAGCTAAAATAGGTACTGCTGATGAAGCACTAGCACAATTAGAATCTTTAATGAAACAAACAGGAGGAGGAGATATACCAGGAGTAGGACCTGTTGCAGGAAGATTACCAGAGATGGCAATATCTGAACAAGGAAAACAAATTAGAGCGTCTTATAATCAATTTGTAAATTTAACATTAAGAGAAATATCTGGTGCTGCAGTAACAGAATCAGAAAGAGAAAATTTTCTTAAACAGTATGGTGGAGGACAAGCAGCATCAAGTGAGCAAACATTTAAAAAAGCATTATATGATGCTAGACAATTAATTGAAAAGGGAAAAGAAAGAATATTAGCTACTATGGATAAAAGAGCAGTAGCTGATTTAATAGATAGTGGCGGAATTGTTTTAAGAGAACCTCCTGTAATATTAAAAGCTGCAGCAGGAGCGTTACGTCCACAGTCTGCTGGAACAAATTCTTTTAATCTACCAAATGGCGGTACAATTAAAAAAATTGGAGATGTTGTTGTTATTTATGATCCTAAAATAGGCTCTTATAAAACAACTACTACTTACGCAAAATTAAATAAAGGGGTTAAAAAATAATGCCTAAATTTGAATTACCAGGTGTTGGACAAATAGAAACTATAGGTGAAGGTTTATCAGGTTTAGAATTTGATGCGTTAAAACAAATCATAGATAACCGTTCTACTGTTAATGATATAGGAACAGAAGATACTCAATCATTAATTGATCCTAATACAGGATATTATAATTTACCAGAAGTAGACACTAAAATACGATTTGCTGTTTCTGCGGCACCTAATTTAGAATCAAAAGTAAAAACATTACAAAAATTTTATAAAGATGTTAAGCAAGATGAATTTGATGCTAGTAACTTTATTGTAACTGATAATAATGATAAAAAATTTATATTAGATAATAAACAAAAAACAAATTTAGGAGACGTTATTGACGTAGGTAAAGATATTTTTGGTATAGCTGGATCTACAGCAGGAGCAATTGGAGGAACTATGGTTGCACCAGGAGTAGGAACTATAGCTGGATCTGGATTAGGGTTAGCAGCTGGATCAGAAGTGTATGAACGTTTAGGTCAATTAGCGGGAACAGAGATAGATAGAACACCAGGTGAATATTTAACTACTAGAGCAGGAGAGATAGCCCTTGGATCTATAGCACAAGGAGTAGCACCATTGGCAATTAGAGGATTTAAATATGTTATTCGTGGTGGAGAAAAAGGAAGGGTATCAATGCAAGAAGCTATTAAAGATTTTAAAGCAATAGACCCAGCAATAAGACCTACATTAGGAATGATTACAGAAAATAAAATTATTGACAGTGTAGAAAATACTTTAGCTAACGTTCCTTTTGCAGCTCCCTTAATGAGAAAATGGGCTGAACAAACTCAAAATACAATGGGAGAAAAAGTAGGAGAACTTATTAGTAAAGGATTAAACTTTGCTAAACCAGCAACTACAGAAGAGGCTGGAGTTATTGTAAAACAAGCTTTAGGTAGAGTACCTAAAAGAGGACAGGGATTTCAACCACCTGTAGGAAAATCTGAATTTGGTCTAGATAATCAAGTTGGTTGGTTAGGCAAATTTAAAAATACAAGTCAAAAATTATATGATGATGTGAAAATACCTTCTTCGGCTCCTATTACTTTATTAAATACAAAACAATTTTTACAAAAAGAATTGGGTGATATTTCTGGTATTGAAGGTTTAGCAAAATTATTTCAAGATAATAAGCTGGCTGCAATGTTAAAAAGTCTTGAAAAATTACCAGGTGCTGAAACTGGTGGTGTTCTTAAATATCAAGCAGCTAAACAGTTAAAACAATATGTAGGACAAAAATTAGCTAGTGCTAGTTTAATTGATACTACACCACGCTCTGCATATAAAAAATTATACGGTGCCTTATCAGATGATATTGCGGAGGGAGCAGCTAAAGTAGGTCCAGAAACTTTAGCAAAAATGAGAAAAGCAGATTTATTTTATAAAGAAAATATGCAGCTATGGGATGATCATTTGAGTAAAATAGCTGAAAAAGTAGATTTAGATAATTTGGTTCCTAATCTTCTTAAAAAATCTCAAGCTGGGTCTACATCTATAGCTGCTCTTACTAAAGGTTTAGATGAAAGTTCACAAAAAGTATTAGTGTCTGCATTTGTAGATAAACTTGGTAAAGCAACGCTTAGTGGAAATTTAGAAATATTAGAAAGAACTAATAGTTTTAATACTAGACAGTTTTTATCTAATTATGGAAATATGACACCAAAAGCAAAAGATGCTATTTTTGGAAAATCAGCAGATTTAGTAAAGTTAAGAAAAAATTTAGATATATTAGAAAAGGCAGCAACTAGATTTGAACAAAACAATCCGTTTATAGATTTAGGTAAAGCTGCTCCTAAAGGTACAGCGGGAACAGGTTTAGTTGTTGGAGCTGGAGCTGCAGTAGCTACAGGTACAGGTAATCCTTTATTTCTTGTTGGTATACCTATGTTTGGTTATGGTGGATATTTTGCGTCTAAAGTCATGTCTAATCCAGCATTTGTAGAATGGCTTGCTCAATCTACTAAAATTGCAGCAAATAAAGGAACAGAAGGTATTATAGAACATTTAGGAAAATTGGGAACGATTGGTGCTTTTAGTGATAATGAAACAAGAATGTTAACCGACCAACAAATGGAATTGTTAAAAAAATCTGCAGAAAAATTTGAAGAAAAAACAAAAACTGCTATGCAACAAAATATTACACAAAGACCATCTACTCAACCACGAACATCTATTTCAACACCTGTAAATACTAATGTAACTAATTTACCAGGTAATGTACTTACACCTAAATCTTCTCCAATGGGCGGTATTACTAATATACCTCAAGAGGATATTAATAAATATCAAACTTTATTTGGAAGTGTACTATAATGAAAAGGATTGTAAAATCTAGATTAGAGGATCACATGGTAGATTTATACAATAGAGTAGATAATTTAAAAAAAGATATTTCGATTATTAAAAATAATCATTTAAAACACATGAGTTGTGCAATTTATAAAATTGAAAAAAAAGTAGATAAAATATTATGGAGCTTACTAGGAGGTATGGGAGCTCTAGTACTTACTCTATTAGCTCTATTTTCTAACTTGGTAAAATAAATGGCTGAAGGAATTAAAGCCATTAAACAAGCTGGAATTTTTAACTTTCTAGGAAAACAAAAAATGGTTACTGTTCCTATCCGATGGAAATCAGGAAAAGATCATCCTGAAACAGAATTAGCTTACATTACACAACCAGAAAAAGAATTATTAATTAAATTAGATCTACACGGATCTATGAAAGATGGTAAACCCAATAAAGGCCCTGGAGGAATTATATCTTTAAATAGTGGTGGTTCTGGAGATGGAGGCTCTGGTGGTGATGGAGGTGATGGAGGATCTGCTGGTAGTGATACTGGAGACATGGGATCGGAATCTGCAAATAATGCAGCAACAGATGCTGCTAACGCATCCGTAGGAATTGGTGATAGTGGCCCTACTGATCCAGGGATTGCTACAGATACTATTTCTAGTTTTGGAAATAACCTTGCTGCAAATGTTATGGCAAATCCAGTGATGGCTGCTATTAGTCCTATGGGAACTATGTTCTCTACAGCTATGCAAACAGCTCAAGCTAGAAGTATGATGGGTTTAGCAAATCCTAGTTTAGGTATGTCACCATCTGGAGAAGGGGATGATGATAGAAGACCGTATCAAGCTATTACACCAGCTACTACATCATCTAGTAGTTTAGGAACCGCTCCTAAAAAAGATTTTTTTAATTTAGGTATAGTACCTTTACTTTTAACCCCTTAACTATAAAAATAATATGGTATGGCCAGTAGCATTTCCACTAGAAGCTTTTTTAACTAGAGCAGGGATCACGGCTCTAGGAACTGCCACCGCATCCGAAGGAATTAAAAGTTTACAAAATCAGGGAATGGTAAATCCAGGAGTAGCGAAAGAAGCTTTTATGCGAACTCTTATGGGACCTACAACAGAAATATTAAATAGAACAACCGATACACCATCTGGTAAAGTATTTGCTCCTACGGGAGAAGTAATAGAATCTAATCAAATACCAGGAATGGCTCCAGCAGAACAACCACAAGGTCTTCCAGGATTACTGATACCCCAACAAGAGAAACAAGTAGAAGGAATGTCGCAAGCCTCTCCTCCAACTAAAGATAAAGGATTTACGATGCCTACTGCGGAAGATATGAGTATATTATATAAAAAAGCTCCTGTTGCTACTAAAAAATTAAATCAATTAGGGGAGGATCAAATAAAATCATTTATTGAAGGCCAAGATAATTTATATAATGATTATGAAATAAAATGGAACGAGGGAAAATTAATAAAAGAAGGAGGAGTGTCAAAAAATAAACTTTTAACTAAAGAAGATATTGTAGAAACTTATCCAGGTCAGTATAAACCCTTACATAGATATTGGGAAGACATATGGGAAGGGGGTGTAGGTGATACAGGACAAAGGATAGCTGGAGACATTATGCGTGCAGCTGGAACAGAAACAACTAAAGAAGGTTTTAGTGCTCCCTCTTATTACGAAGATTATAGATCTAGATTAGAAGAACATGCAAGAAAAACTTTAGGTAAAACATTTCCTGGTTATAGATTAATGAGCAGAGGAGAAATGAAAAATTTATTAGAAGGTGGAGAAGCTACAGAAGAAGTTAAAAGTTATTCATTAAGTAAAGATAAAGCTTTATGGTTTCAAAATTTTTTAGGTAATGCAGACAAGAAAGATGACTTAGTATTAGCTGAAGTTCCTTTATTTTCAGAAGGATTAGTTATGAGAGGTAAACCACAAGAATCAGAAATAGTATACGATAATCAATTTACTTTTCCTAAAGAAATGAATTTTTACGACCTTGATGGTAATTTAATTAAAGGAGCAGAAGAGGGTATGTTTGGTAAAGGTAAAGAACAAGTAGATAGTCCAATTTTAACAGAAAATTTAACTGAAAAAGAATCAAAATATTTAACAGAACTTTTGACTGACACTGGTGGAGGTAAGTTTGAAGCGGAAATATTACAAGAAGTTCCTTCTTTAATGATTAAAGATAATAAATTAATTATAAAACAAAAAGATTTAAATTCTTTTGAGAAATTTTTAGATGAATTATATATAGGAGAAAAGGCTCCTTCAGGAAAAGGTGCTAATACAATACCTCCTAGGTTAAGAGGTTTTGGAGATTCTGATGCAAGTATTGTAGGAAAATTATTTAAAAATACAACTGAATTAAATATTAAAGAACAACCAATTGAACCAAAAGACATTGAAAAAGAAATAACTTTTAAAAAATCTGAATCCGCTAATACATATGATGTTTTGTATAAAGGTAAACTTATTAAACAATTATATAAAAAAGGAACAAAATATGAAGGACAAAACGAATATGTTGTGATTGAACCATCAGATGGAAGTTATGACGATACCTTTATAGGGTTAGATAATTC
>Ga0208644_1003779_pt1 | contig 11612 bp, 20 predicted proteins | sample VirMetDEL_Nov_18_FD_184517 | JGI IMG/M metagenome (GOLD analysis project Ga0208644, IMG submission 184517) | Aqueous microbial communities from the Delaware River and Bay under freshwater to marine salinity gradient to study organic matter... | ecosystem: Environmental > Aquatic > Marine >... | reverse complement strand
CTCTACGCCAAAAGTTTTTATTATCACAAGCGATAACAACTTCTGGTCCATGAGAAGTTTTGTATTTCTTTACATAGGTTCGGATTGTATTAAGAATCATATGGCGAACCATAGATTCATCGACAGGTCCTTTTGAAGAACCAATATGTTCCATCAGATTGGAGATTGCAACCTGATTGTAGTCAAAAATTATCATAGTATTATTATATCAAATTTAAAATTATATTGAGGCAAATATTTATGTGCGTGATTGAATGTCAAGTTCTTGTGTCCATTCCAATCCAATATCATCATAAAATACACCAATGCTTCTTTTTGGATTGCCTTCTTTATCATAAGCCATAGCAACACATCTTTTACCCATTTTCATTTCCATATTTTCACCATAAAAATCATCAATCCAATCACCAGATTCCAAATACATTCTCATATGTTTAATATAACCCTCAAGTGAAGATGTTTGTGCAGCTGCACCCTTTACATTTTGACGAACCGCAACTTTTAACGCCCCTACTTTATCTTGTGTAATTTTTATCCAATCTTTTACTTTTTGCATAGACATAGGATGGTCTTCAGGCAATTCTTGAACCGATTGTGCTATATTCTTATATTCAGGTGGGTTTTCTTTGAGTCTTTTTTCACGAGCAATTGCTAATCGTTCAGCAGCAGCTTCTCGTTGTTCAGGAGACATTGGTTTTCTGCGTTTTTTAGTAGCCATAATTTATATGTTTCAAAATTGTAATATATGTATTATTTAGTCATGCTATCATAAATAAAGCTCAAAGTCAAGTAAAACGAGGCAATAATGGACTTTTTAAAGTTAATAACTGATGTTGGTTTTCCAATTGCAGCTGCAACAGCTGCCGGTTATTTTGTATTTTTAACATTGAAGTTTATTCTATCGGATGTGACGGATTCTGTCAAGCGTTTAAGTGGTATTATTATTGCATTAGATAATCGTGTTAAAACCATGAATCACGATGTTATTCGAATAGACACCCTTATGTCATCAGCTTTAGGTTTAAAACCTGATATCAATCGAATTGCTCGAGCTGACGGCAAAAATGACGCTAGAAAGGATTAATCAAATGAAAACACCTTTATTTTTAATTGGAGTATTATTGGCTTTAGATGTTTCAGCCGATTCTGTTAAGCTAGAAGTTTACACTCCAAACGATGCAGGCGGTTATATAGTTCTCACCCACGAATCTTGTCAATTAGAAAAATTCAAAAAAACATATCCATATAGAGGATACGCAACAACAAGTGATGTAGATGTTGTTCATGAAGGTTGTTATGATGTGCCTAGTATTGAATCTGCACCGCAGTTGCCTGGATATAAAGTTTTTTCAATGGTAAATTTTATTGATGCGGATGGATTAAGAGTTGAATGGCCTTTACACATATTCAGTTCAACAAAAGAAACAGATGTTGAAGAGCCAACATTATGAAAAAACTAATATTATTTTTTTGTTTTATTTCTTTTCCACTTGTGGCTAAACCTTTATTGGTAAATCAGTTGTTTGACAATTTACGCATTGTCTTATCTCAAATAACTGTATGTGAAAATGGTAAAGGATTTAAAGCATCAGCACAACGCATAGATGGTTTATACATACCTGGATGTTGGAGTGAAGAGCCAGGTCATCCTGAATTGATTAGAATTAATTGGCACAACGGTGATTTTTCTATATTACCAAAAGAAGATTTTGTAGAAACGGAATGGAATAATAAATAAGTATATGAAAAAACAATTTAAAAAATTACCTAAATTACCTTTATGGTTTGACTCAGACATGGCAGTATCACTTGCTATTGGAGTTATGATTGGAATAGTAATCGGTTTAGCAATATAATGGAACTTGATTTAGCTGATGTTATATCCAAATATGGATTTCCCATTATTGCTGTATTTGGATTAGGATATTTTATTTACTTTATTTGGAAATGGGTAACTGAAGAAGTCGCGCCAGTTATAGGTGATGCTCAAAAAATACTTATTGATTTGATTGACCGTGTTCGTATGTTAGACAATGACCTTATTCGTCTCAACCAAAAACTCAATACAATATTACAGTTACGAGAAGAAGAAGAAAGAAAAAAAAAGAAAGATTCTACTTCGAAGTAGCTCGATATACTCCATCAAAATTTGTTGGTAAACCCTGTTTCATTCTTTCTATCATATTATCATAGTATTTTATTAATTCCATATTTTTTGTTTTTAAATTATCAGATAACAAAATAGCTGTTTTCCATTCACCTGTATAATAAGCTCGTAAAAACTTTTTGTGGCCAGATTCATCTTGTAAGTTCACCACTGTATAAATTTTAACTCCAATTGTTTTGCCTTTAACCGCAATTGTATCTAATTCAGCCACAGGATATACATCTTTGACTAACATAGCAGTTTTTTCACCTAATATGAGTTTTACACCATAAGGTTTTGACTGGCCTTCCAACCTACTTGAAAGATTAACGCTATCGCCAAGGCAAGTATAGTCGAAGCGCTGAGAACTGCCCATATTCCCCACAACCACATTACCAGTATTGATACCAATTCCCATGCCGAAAGGCGGGATACCTTCGTTTTTGATTTCTTTGTTGAACGCATCTAAGTCTCCTAACATTTCAAGTGCTGTTTTCACAGCATTTTTAGCATGATCCTCATCATCTAGTGGTGCATTCCAAAATGCCATTTGAGCATCACCTATATATTTGTCCAATGTTCCTTTATTCTCTAATATCTTTTGTGTCATTGCTGTCATATAGCGATTCATTATTTTTGTAAGGCCTTGAACATCTTCACCATAGTGTTCTGATATAGTGGTGAATCCTCTTACATCAGTAAACATAATTGATAACTCTCTGGATTCACCACCAAGTTTTAATATTTCAGGATTCTTCTGTAATTTAGCAACCAAGTCCGGTGATAGATATGTGCCAAACTGTTTCTTAATTAAGAGCTTTTGGTTAAGCTCAGATAAAAATCGTATAGTATATCCCACCCCATATATAAGGCAAAGACAAACGATAGGATACAAAGCATCCACAAGTATGCTTTTTCCGAGGTAAAGATATTGAGACAAATAATATAAACTACCGATAATGCCAACATTAACCACAATTCCATAGCGCCACCTTGTAAATAGTATTACTATAATTGATAATAAGACAATGCTAATTAACTCAGCGCCATCCGCCCAATCAGGCCTAGATATAGATACCTGATTATATAATGTACCAATTAGTGAAGCTTGTACAACATGTGGCCATACTTCTCCAATACTTGTTGCAATTGGATTTGCCAATCCTTTTGCTGTCACTCCTACAATAACAATGCCATTATCAAATGTATCAGGCAATTGAGTTAAACTATGTTCAATACCTCTTTGCTGATAGTCAATCCACACTCTTCCTATTTGGTCTGTTTGTATCTTACCAAATTGTGGAACTCTTAATGCTTCAATACCAAGTTCATTAAATTTAATTTGAAAACTTGGATCGTTAGCTATAACTCTTAACACTTCAAGTGATATGTTTGGATATAATACACTATTACTTGAAATAACCAATGGCATTCGTCTTACAACACCATCTACTTCTGGGAATGTGTTTACATTACCCACACCTATTGCATTTTGTTCTATTTGTTCTATGTTTGCAATGATACCAGGATAATCAACTGTTTTATTTGTTGAATCACCTATTGAGACAACACCTGGATTCTTTGGTGTATTCTTTGGTTTATCAGAACCCACATTAGGTAATATCACAGGATAGTCTACTATTGTAGTTGCAAATACTTTATCTTTTCCAGACCGGTCCGCTTCTGGCATCATTACATTAAATACAACTAAACCGGCTTCTCGTTTATATAAGTCTTTCACTATCTCTGCATAAACATCTCTACTAAATGGAAACTGTCCATATTTTTCTAATGCAGATTCGTCTATATTTACTAAGTGGATGCTATTTTGAGTTTCAGGTGTTGATGTGATAAGAGTATCAAAGTATCTTAATCGCATTGACTCTACAAATGCTGGGTCTTCCATTCGTAGTGGAATAAGAAGAAATAAAAGGAGTAGTGCCCACCAAGGTGAGAGTAGTTTATTCATATTTTTATTTATTACGGCGTGCCCTGTGTCACTGTTACCGAGCACCCACCTATGGTGTAGCAGGTCTGTTCTAATGAATAACTCTGGTCAAGTGTTCCTTGTTGTAGTAAATTAACTGTGCTTGATGCGGAACCATATATCAAAGTTATGTCTGCATCATGGGCACCCGTTCCCAATTGATCCACATCTAATGTATGTCCATTGCCTGTAAGGTCAAAGTCAAGATACTTGTTACTGGTTCCGGTTTGATTTACATCTATGGAATTTGAATTGCCTGTAACTTTACCAAATATATTCTTGGTATAATCATCATTCTGTGATAGATTAACTACATTTGAGTTCCCATCGACCTCTAGTTCAGCAAAGTGGCCACCATTGGCGGAATTGTCATTACGCTGTATGATATCTACATCATTTAGATTTCCAACAATGTCTAATATGATGGTGTGTGCTCCGCCGGCCAATGTATCTTCAGTTCCTAGGTCTGTTCTATCCTGATAAAGCAGGACATCATTGGTGTTGCCTATTATATCAAATTCAATGAGATTGATTCCTGTTGATGTATTGGCACCCTGTCTAATTTCTACTATGTTTGAATCACCCGTTATCCTGGCATTGTTTTGTCCATTATCATAAACTCCGCGTATGTGATTACCTGCCGTGCCATCTTGTTCAATGACCACGGTATTGTTGTTACCCACTTGGTCTATGTAGACAGAATTATCACCAGCACCATAAGTTCCCGCTCTGATTCTGGCCGCTGAACGGCTGGTTGACTGCGCTGCTGAGATACCGCCGGATGTGCCAGTGGTGGTAGATGTTACTCCAGCAACTTCACTGCCATTAGAAAGATTGAGTCGTATAGCAGTTCCCTCTGTGGTGGAGAAAGTTGAAAGATAGGTAGTGCCATCGCTGACGCCTGTTGTTCCACCATTTTGATTTCCTGAGGAGGGAGCATCAACAAAGATAACATCAAAGTAACTTTGGTTGGCATAAAAATGAATTTCATAGACATGGGTGATAGCGGCATTGGAATAATCAACACCCTCTACCCTAATCACAAAATAGGCAGACGATGTACCACCATTGACCTCACCAGTATATATTGTATATAATCTACGGTCGCCAGGATATACTGCGATATGTGGTTGTGATGGATTTGATGCGGAAAAATTATAATAGGTGCTGTTGCCAGACCCAAACGTGACATATCCATTGGTGCCAACATAGGCTGTGCTATAACTGGTGCCAAGAAAACTCACTGACCAAGGTAAACTAACTGCAACGGATCCATCATCATAGTTACCACTGTAAGAGGTACTCAATCCAGATGATCCATATGGAGAATAGGTTATGGCCAATACGGTTGAACACACAAACATTAATATGAATAATAAGTATCTCATATTGCCATGAGTATACACAATACTCCTCCTAGCAACAAGCCAAGCATAAAATAAAGAGATAGTCTTATAAACTTAACCAACATAATAGTGGTCATTCCATCCATTTGGTCTTAAAAATTCATTAACAGGAAATTTACCTTCTATTTCGGTATAAGGTGTTTGACATCCAATAAGAAATATAAAAAGTATAATTGTTTTTTTCATTGTCTTGTCGTGATATTGGTGGTTCCCTCACCGTTCACCCTATTCGTTATATCAACAGCACCTTGTATTTGTCTTATGGTAGCTTCTTGGTGTGTGGGAACTCTGATACAAGCAATATCACTACCGGTCGTATCAATACAAAGTTCAACATTGATTGTATCAACTGTCGCTGTTACGCCTTGGTCAGGTATGTAATCAGGAAGTATCTCATTCCTTTCTTGTGTTGATAGTATTCTTTCTTGTGCTAGTTTTAATTGTAAATCTAATATATCTAAAATGTTTTTAAGAAAATCTCTATCTAATAAGTTTTCAGCTAATCTATTTGTATTATATTCTTTTAAATCTTTATCGTTGTCTAATTCATTTTCCAATAAATCTTTATCAAGTTCATTGTCATCTAAAAAACTTTTTGTTGTTTCTGTTATTTCTTGTTCTTTAATTTCTTTTGGTGGACCAACAATAATAATTTGTCGTATCATTTCTTCTGATAAATCAACAATCACCGGTGGAGTTGGTTTTGATTCTAAATTAGGAACTCGTGTTGCTTCAAATGGTTTATCCATATAAACAACACCCCCTAAACTTTCAACTTCAATTGCACCAGTAATACAATCTTCTTTCATATTAATCCAGCCTGGTGGACAACTTGGGAGAAGAATAACTGTTGTTGCACCTATTTCATCTACTGTTGCAGTAAAATCTGTGCCACGCACCGATACGGTAGCGGATGGAGTGTTAATTTTAACCTTTTGTGGATTATTCTTTGCTATTTGACCCGAAGCATATCTTGCTGTGCCAAGTGCAACCTTAAGTGATAGTTTACTTGCATCTGAATTTGCTGGGTCATAGACAAACTCATCAATGATAAGTTTGGCACTCTGTGTCATTTGAACTTGTGTGTGGTCTTCAAATGTTATTTCAGCTGTGCCTTGGCCTGTGCGTAGAGCATCTTGCATTTCAACACCGGTGCCCATAACACCTTCAAGTTTCTTATCTTTTCTTTGAATTGAAAGTGGATCGTTTTTTTGGTCAGTAATTGTTCCTATAGCACTCATTGCTAAAATTGGAAACAGCAAGAGTGCTATAAGAAAATGTTTATTAATCACTTTGAGTTATAGACCAATTATTACTATCGCCAGTAATATTGACATCTATATCATTATCTTGTGAACCTGATTGTGTTGAAGCCCATGTATTTGATGAACCTGTAATATCTAAATCAAAGTTCATACCGTTGGTTCCACCCAATCCAGTTTGAGTTACACCAATTGTATTTGAAGCACCAGCTGCTGTAATATCAACAGTAGCACTGTCACTAGATAAACTTAATGTTGTAGTATTACCACCGCCACCACTGATTGCAACATTGGAGGTTGTTGAATCTGCATTAATTGTAAAGTTAAAGTCATTGTAACTACCACCCGTTGCCGTTGCTGTTAGACTGTTACCTGTACCTAGTATATCAGCAAACAAGTCGTTGTAATCACCTGTCATACGAATGTCAATTGTGTTGTTTGAGGCAGTGCCTTGTCCATCACCATTAACATCAATGCTTGCTACTGAGTTACTACCGGTGATATAGTATGTCAAGTCAATACCAACACCACTTGTTACTGTGGTATTCAAATCAATGCCAAGTAAGTTACTTGAACCCACTTGACGAATATCAACTGATTGACTATCACCTGTTAAAGTTGCGGCCGTGCCTTCACTATCACCCACACCATATACTTTGTTTGCTGAGCCATCCTGTGTAATATCAATATCAGCACTATCACCAACCTGGTCAATATAAATGCTATTATCAGCCGCAAAACTTAAATTCATAATTAGTAATAATGTAAATAACATCGTTACTATTTTTTTCATTTTTTCTCCTGTGTTTCGGCAAAATCCCATACATCTTTTCTTTCGCCTTCTTTTATGAGTTCAACAACAGCAGCATCTACTGCAGCTTTAACTGCAAGAGTAGCTGGTTCATTTAAAGTTAAACCGGATTCAAATTCAAACACCTGTGTGCCTTTGTCATAAAACTTTAATACCGCTAAACTATCTGCGGTTGAATAAACAGTTTTTTGAACATTCACAGCTGCTAAAACTACTCCAGTATTCACACTAACTGCTCTTAAACTTACAGTGATTACATCTTCACTGAATTTTGTTGATGGACCTATTCCCAACATTCTAGCGGCATTTCCGCCACTTCTAGTTGATGTATCATAACCAGTAATTCCACCTTCAATTAACATACCAGCAAATTTCATAGGCATTAGTGGTTTGGCATCCGCCCCGTCATATGCCTCTCGCATTTGTCTGATAATCTGTCTTTCTTGTGTTAAACTTGCTAAACCTACTCGTTCAACAACATCAAACCATTCACAATTTCCAACATCTTTAAGTGACTTAATAAGGAACATCTCTGCGCCTTGTGTCACAGCAGTTGAAAAACTTGATACAGCTGAAGTTGGTCTTCTTTGACCTGTTTTATCTTCAAACTTATAAACAGCAACTACAATTTTACCTTGTTTTGGTTTTGGTACAGTATCGTATTCTTTAACTTTACTTTTTTCCACAACCATTGGTGGGTCATATTCACCTCTTATCGCTTGACCAGTGGCACAACCAAATAACATCAATGTTATAAGTAATAAAAAAATAGTTCTCATTAGAATGTAAAATCGCCTAGTGGTATAGTAATTGTTGTTGTTGATCCTACTGTATCAGTTACTCTTAATTCTATATCGCCAGATGATTTATCCCAATAAATTACATTTCCTTCAAATGTTAGTGTGCCTGATGTTGGTGAAGATGAATCATCAGTAAACATGGCAGTGGCTAAATCTTGGCTGATTTGTGCATATATTCTGGATTCTAAATTGCTAATAAATTTAGCAAGATTGGTGCTACCAGATTCTCGTTCAGCTTCTTTTAGTCTAGCTTCAATTTTATCAGCAATGGCTTTTCTTCGTGTATGCTCTTGGTTCTCTATTGTAAGAACATGAGCAGAATATCCATTACCATTAAATGCTGGACTCTTAAATTCAAAATCTTCTATGGGTGCGGAAATCACAATACAAGACCATAACAAAACACCCAATAACATTGGTGTCTTCATTTATTTTCCTATTGTATTTTCAGTGACAGTTACGCTGAATTGCGTAAAGATATATAATAATTACCCTATTATTTATGCTAATATTTTTTGGCACGACCGGCAACAATCGTTTGTTCAAACTTTTTCTGCCAGCGTTTTTTGGCTCGGTTTTTTGCTAGTTTTCTTGTTTCGGAGGGTTTTTCGTATTCTTGTCTTTCACGCGCCTCTCTTAAAAGACCAGAATTGTCTATTTTTCTTTTAAATATTCGTAAAGCCTTTTCAAATGGCATTCTATCATCAATTACAACTTTCATTCCAAAAGTATCTGTTGCTTTTTTAGGTTTTTTCACAAATGCCATAAATTATTTCTTACTCCTTTTTGCCAATAAGGCTTGTTTACGAAATATTTCTTTTAAATACTTTGCTCGGTCTCGTCTTCTTTTTGATTTTTCAACAAGTTCCTCAAGCTGTTTAATGTTTAGAGGTCCCAATCTTAGTTTTTCATTCTTGGTTTTTAACGGATCTCGATGCCGTTTGCTAGGATGTAGTTTTTGTTGTCCGCCTGGTTTTGCCATAATGAAAATCTCCTAAATTAGTTAAAATTGTTGTGTATTTATAAGGCAAAAGCAACCTTTTCAACAGAATCCCAGCGAAAACTTCTCCAAGCGTCTTTTTCAACATCAAAAACCGGCAAAACACTGTCATTTTTTGACTTTTCTGTTCCTTTTGGTTTTTTGTCGTCTGGAATTTTACTTTCCATTAGGGTGCATTTCATATTACGCATTGTTCCGTCTGCTTTTTTGAAAGAAACAACAACCTCTTGTTCTCTTAATGCACGGATTAGTATATTTTTACCTTGTTCATCTTTAAAATGACCAAATTTTTCTGCTTCTACATTCATAATAATTTTCTCCTGTTTATAATCCCAATTTGCAGCCATTATTCTTCTTCACCTTCATCAATTTCTTTCTGATATTCAATCTCTTCTTCAATTCTTTCACGCAAATTCCAATGTTCCAACACTTCATCTGGTATATCATCTAATTTTGTAATATCTTCATAGTCAAATTCATAAGAATTATCAACACCATCTACATGAGAACCGACAAAACCCATGCCTTCTTCAAGATAATAACCACTAATATCATATCCTTCTTCGGTTAATGTGTCATAAGCTACTGTTGGTGGTGCCCAAGCACTATCAAAATTGAGAGAAATGGTGTTTTCATCAATTCTATCCCATTCATGGAGTTGAATATCCCACTTTGTGCCCCAATTTTTAACACACCAACCATAATCCCATTCGTTTGCTGGATTTGGAACTAAAAACTGTAATAAACCGGTCTTTTCTTTGTCTTCATTTGCATCATATTCTGTTAAAAAACTATCAATCGCATCAATTTTAGTTTTATCCTCGTGATGGATTTCACAGTTATTCATACACCAGTTAGGCATCTTCGTTCTCCTCAGGTTTAGGTTTTAGTTCGTTCTCATAAATTGATTTTGCAATCTTGTATAATTTAGCCATTCTAACATTCTTTTCAATATTATTGCGGTAATCTTCCATCCAAAGATGTGATTTTGTTGTTTTTCTGACAATGATGCCAATAGAATTAGAACCGGCAAGATTTTCTAGGTAGGTTTTAACATCTGCAAAGATAGCTTCAAAGGTTTCTGCTAACTTTGGCATACCTGTTCTATCTTTTTCTATGAAAGTAACATAGTAACAGTCGCCAATAGAGTTGTTGTTTAGTTTTTCGGTGCTTTGATATTTCTTTTTTGTGAAATGAAACCATTCCATATTAAGATAATCTGGTATATCTTTGTCTGGGTAGAAATAGACGCCATCAAATTGTGGGTTCAATGTCGTCTTTGCCTTCGATTTCTTTAATCATCGTACCAAATTTTTCAAATATTTCACCTGGTTCCATTTTCTTTCTAATTTTTAATGATACACAAAGTGCTTTATTTCCTGAGACATCTTCATATGATATTTTGGTAGCCAAGCAATCATCCATATTTTGGAACCTGTAAACTTCTTCTACACCACCTAGTGAAGAAATAAGAATTAAAGCATACACGGTATTCATAATATAATAACTCCTTATCTAAAGTTCATAGCAATTGATATTCGGTCATCATCTGATAAATTTGGTGTAACCGAATGTTTCAAATTAGCAGGAAATATAAGTGCTGTTCCTTGTTTAGGTGTAACACTATAACCTGGTAAATTATCATGTGTTATTTTATTGAAATGAATTACATGAAGTAAGGTATCATCTCTTTCAAAAACAATACTTCCAGAATTTTCTGGAACTTTTAAGTAAACAACAACTGAAAAAAAACATGGTGCATGATGATGGATAGAATTAGAAGCATTTTTACCATTAACATTAACCCAGCATGTTAATGGTTCTGGAGTTTGTTCAATGCCATAAAGAATATACATCGATTTGGCCATTTCATTGACCTCATTAAAAATAGGTTTAAATATTTCATGGTCTTCTTGTTTAAATTGCTGACTTTGCCAACCTAAAATATTTGATATTTTTACACCATCATCAATCTTTATATTTTTGTAGATATAATCAATCATTGAATCATAATCAACATTTTCTATTTCATATGCACCAACATTTGTGTGAAATAATGATTTAAGTTTCATGCCCATTAATGTATGACCTCATCTTTTGATTTTTCTCCAACAGTAAGATTATCAATGTCACCTTCAATCTGTTCAACAATCTTAACAAATTCATCTAAACAGTTTGTAGCATTACACATAACCATTAA
>Ga0208644_1003778_pt1 | contig 11613 bp, 14 predicted proteins | sample VirMetDEL_Nov_18_FD_184517 | JGI IMG/M metagenome (GOLD analysis project Ga0208644, IMG submission 184517) | Aqueous microbial communities from the Delaware River and Bay under freshwater to marine salinity gradient to study organic matter... | ecosystem: Environmental > Aquatic > Marine >... | reverse complement strand
AGGAGGTAAAATAAATTGAGTATTACAGTAGAAGTAAGAAAAGGTAATTTAGAACAAGCGATGCGTGTACTAAAAAAGAAAGTACAAAAAGAAGGTATTATAAAAGATTATAGAGCAAAATCTGTTTATGAAAAACCAAGTGAAAGAAAAAGACGTAAGAAAAAAGAAGGTATTGCTAACTTTAAAAAACAACAAAAGAAGTTAAGACAACAAAGAGGTTTTTAAGTTTTACGCCATAATTTGTATTATATATATTATGGTTGGGGCAGTTCGTAAGTCCTTGACGGCGTAAAAACCCGATAAATTTTATCGGTGTCGCAAATCGGTGAAGTTTGGTAGTTTCACTCCGTGATAAAAGAAACTACCCATAGTGTGACAGAATTGACCACTTGTAATTCTATAAATCACACTTATATAAATAAACGTGAAGGCGCCAAATGGGTCTTCATTATATAAAAGATAACTTTGCTTAAACAAGGAGGTTAATTATGACTAATAAAGCATTATCTATTTTCAATCAATTAAGACCAGTATCAGTTGGGTTCGACAACGTATTCGATCATTTTGAAAGAATGTTTGAAGACGATTTTAGAGTACCATCTATAAACTACCCACCGTACAATATTGTTAAGACAGGTACTAACAAGTACGATATTGAGGTAGCACTTGCTGGTTACAATAAAAAAGATATTGATGTTTCATATGAAGATAATATGTTACACATCAAATCTAAAAAAGAAGACAAAGAAGACAAAGATGAGGATGGAGTAATCCACAAAGGTATCGCTAAAAGATACTTCTCTAAATCTTTTACAATCGCTGATGACGTTGAAGTTAAAGGCGCTGAATTAAAAGATGGTCTTTTAAAAGTGTCTTTAGAAAGAATTGTTCCTGAGTCTAAAAAACCAAGAACAATTGACATTAAATAAATAATATAAATTAAAAAGTGGCGGAGACTTGACTTTTCGCCACTTTTTTTGTATAATGATAAATTATGTTTAGTTATCTAGGTGGTAAAAAATTTCAAGCAAAATGGATTTCAAATAGTTTTCCTAATCACAAAACCTATGTAGAACCTTTTGGCGGTGCTTTTTGGGTTTTCTTTCAAGGTAATATTAATTCAGATGTAAATGTTTATAATGATTATAACGTTTATCTAGCAAACGTATTTCATTGTGCTGTATATAAACGTAGTGAGTTTATAAAAGCACTTAAAAAATATAGGGCACAAGTTAGAACCTTATTTGAAAACATACAAGCAGAAATCACACCATTAGATTACAATATAGAATTAGGTGACGTTGAAACGGCAGCCAAATATATGTACATAGAGTTAAACACATTTAGTGGTTTAACAATTGACAAAGCAAAATTTGTAGATTTAAAAGGTAAATATAAATCAAAATACACACAACTAATTGAGAAGTTAGAAAATCCTAAATGGCAATACAAATTAGAAACAATTAATAATGTAGAAAACTTATCATATGAAGAAGTTATTAAAAAGTATGATAACAAGTACACGTTGTTTTATTGTGACCCACCTTATTTTGAAAAAGAATCATATTACACAAAAGACTTTCCTAAAGAAGAACATAAAAAACTAGCAGACACTTTAAAAAACATAAAAGGTAAATTTGTACTTTCTTATTATGACTTTGACGATTTACAGACTTGGTTTCCTAAAAACAATTATCGTTGGCAAACCAGATCATTTAATAAACAAAATAGTAGTAAATCTGTAGGTACCGATAAGGGAGAAGAATTATTAATTATGAATTTCTAGTCATATAAATATTGCTATGATTAGTTTCAAGCAGTATTTAAAAGACGAAAAATTTGACAGAATAACTGAATTAGAAGAAGGATTATTCAGTGGGTTCATTTCATTTATTAGAGGTGCTTTTAATAAAGTAGTAAATGCTTTTAAATTTGCTTTTAGAGCTATCGCTTCTAAACTAGGTTTTGGACAAACTATATCTATGAAAATAAGTACAGGTTTAAGTGAAGCAAACGAAGTAGGACAAGACAGTAAATCCCGACTAGGATATTATTCAGAATATGTTTGTGGTGTAGAATTGGCAAAACTTATTGAAAGTCGAAATTTAAATTTACCTAGTTCATCATCCAGTTCATCACTCAACAAAGTCAGACAAAACTTTGTTAACAACAAATTAAAAACTTTATCAAATTTTAAAAATTTAAGTTCTGAAATACAAAGAATGGAAGACGCTGGTAAAGCGATGGCTGATAAAATATTTTCTGATATGTTGATTGAAACAGCAGATTTAAAAGTTACCCAATTTGATATAACACTAACAGGTGATAGTTTAAAAGGTGAAGGTAAAGCAGATATAGTATTAAGAGCTAGAAAAAAATCAAAAAATCAAATTGTGGCAGAGATAGCCGCTTCATTAAAAGCATATCAAAAAAGTAGAATTAATTTAGCCAACAATACTTTAATAAGTTTCTTTTCTGGTTTAACAGGTGATAAAAATTTTACTTCTAAAGCATTAGAAAAATCACAAAGTATTATTTTTGATAGTATGTTAAAAGCTGCTATGAAAGATGGTATGTCAAAAGCAGAAGCAACAGAATTTTTAGCAAAAAAGAGTTTAAATGCTTCAGAAAAAAAGATGTTTAAAAAATACAAAGATTATGGTCGTAAAGTTTCAAAAGAATCACAAATCAATACAGCTAAAATTATAGTAGATGAGTTTAATGCTATCTACAAAAAGAACAAACAAAAAATTAATAATAATTTAATTAAACAAATTGGTATGGACGGAGAAGATGATTTCTATGCTGCTATAGGTGAAGGTAAAAATATGAGAGTTATTTCATCTAAACAAAGTGAAGATATGAAAAAATTTATATCAGACATTAGAAATAAAGCATTAACTATTACAATGGTACCAAAACCTGGTGCTTCTGGTAGAGCCAGTGTTACAGTTACATTATCAATTGGAACAGAAATATTATCACAATCAGACTTAACTATGACCGACACAGGTGTTGGTAGTGCTGGTATGACACCTTCAAAAGGTGCGATAAAAACAAACTTCTGGTTTAATTTTAATGATATAAACTAGACTTGACTTTTTTTAAGTCTTGTGATATATTGATACATTATGAAATACAATGAAGATAAAATATTAAAAGAAATAGGTGATTATATTAAGTCAACATACGGTCAACACTATTCAAGTGGTAAAGACGGCTTTCAAGTACAAGATTTATTTAAAACACTAGGTATTGGAAAAGATTTTTGTCAAGCCAACGCAATTAAATATTTGTGTAGGTACGGTAAAAAGAACGGTCATAACAGAGCAGACTTGCTAAAAGCAGTACACTATGTTATATTATTATTAAACTATGATAAGGAGAATGTGAAATGAACCTAAGCACAGACACAATATCTGTACTAAAAAACTTTTCAGACATCAATCAAAACATTTTGATTAAACCTGGAAATAAAGTACAGACAATTTCTACAATGAAGAACATTTTAGCCGAGGCTGAAATAACAGAAAAATTTGATAGTGAATTTGCTATCTATGATTTACCTGAATTTTTAAGATCAGTTGAATTATTTGAAGCACCAGAATTAAAATTTAATGGTGGATCAAATGTAACAATTGCTGATAGTAAAACTAAACAGGCAGTAAAGTATTTCTTTGCTGATAAATCAGTTATTGTCGCACCTAAAAAACAAATTAATATGCCAGACAAATATGTAACTTTTACATTAAAAAAAGATTTGTTTGCTAAATTAATGAAAGGTGCTACTACACTTAACTTACCAGATATTGCCGTAAAAGGTGATGGTAATAAAATCAAAATAGTTGCTACAGATAAAAAGAATAAATCATCTAACGAATATTCGCTTGATATAGGCGAAACAGATAAGAAGTTTACAGCTTTCTTTAAGGCTGAAAACTTTAAACAAGTTGTTGATGATTATGACGTGGCAATTTCTGAACAAAAAATATCTCATTTTGTAAACAGAAATAAATCAGTACAGTATTGGATCGCATTAGAACCTGATTCGGAGTTTTAGTATGTCCGAGGTATATAAACTGGAAGACGGTACTGAATACAAATCAGACGATTACTTAAAAGTAGAAACCAGAGAGTATCATCAAACTACACATTATCTTAACAGACAAATCGCTGTTTCTGATATTATAGAGGAGTTTGGTGATCTACCTACCTTTGAAAAAGGTCTTTACTTTGATTGGAGTAACTATCAAACTGCTAGTGATGAAGATAAAGAACTAGCAGATAAAGTCCAAACATTTGTTGATGAACACGATTATGACCGTGAAGAAGATTGTTGGACAATGAATAAAGGTGGTTATGATGTTGATAGTGAAATCGTAAATGAATTTACAATTGAATCTAAATGAGTTTATTTGTAGATGAAGAAATAAAACCTAAAAAAACTATCAGAATTTTAGTCTATCCTAACATTACGTTTGGTAAAGATTTAGAAAAAGATAGTTATATACAAGTCATTAAAAAACAAATATCTCTTTTAAATTCTATTAGAGATGACTTATGGTTTTATTTGATATTGCCTAAACCTGTTTCTTCATTGATGTTTGAGAATGTTACACAATTTTATGTGGATATTCCTACACACCCACCAACAATGAGAGTACATTTTGATACACAGATGGTTAAACAAATTGTATCAAAAGAATTAGATTTTGATTTAGTAATGTCACATTTACCAGAACATACAACTAATTTAAAAAATGTTTTATTAAATGTTACTCATCACGTTCCATTATTTTTTGGTTATTGTCATTGGTTTGATTTAAAGAACGTTGTTACTTGGCCAGCAAATGCTTTTAGAAATAATATATTAGGCATTTTAGAAATGGATAGATGTTATTTAAATACTTCATCACAAAGAAAACTAGTATTAGATGAGGCAAAAGAAATATTTAATGATAAAACTATTATTAAATTAGAAAACATTTTAAAAGTACAACATTTAGGTGTTGATGAAAAAGATATTGTAAAAGAAATCAATACTAAACCAGAAAAAATAATTGTGTTTAATCATAGACCAGACACATATAAACATTATAAAGAATTTTTAAAAGTCACTGATAAACTTTATCAACAAAGGCAAGATTTTAAAGTTTGGGTTCCTCTTGCCAAAAAACCTGATAGAGATTATATCATTGTAGATAAAGGCGATAAAGAATTTTATTATAAGTTTTTACAAAAGTGTTGTGTAGGATATTCTCCTAAACAATCTTATAGTGGCTGGTCTGTGGCAACTACTGATGGTATGATGAATGGCGTACCTTACATTATGTACAACGCAGATTATTATAGAGAATTGTATGATGAAGGTAAGTTTATAGATACAGATGAAGAATTACTTTCAGAATTTAATTTACATTTAGACAATACAGATTTAAGAAATGACTATGCTAACGAATCACTTAATCATATTAAACATAATTTAGTTTTTAAAGACGAGGTTAAAAGTATGAGTGCTTACATTGATGGTCTAATTCAGTGTGTAGGTAAAATGAGTGAAAGTGAGGCAGTACAAAGAATTACTAAATGGATTAAAGACGAAAAACGTTTGACTAAAAAAGAAATTATAAATCGGTTAGGTTGGGGTGTAGGTATAAGATGGACACCATATCGTAGGGCACTATTGACAAATCCTAACATTTATGATAGTATGACAAAAGATCCAACTTATACTTGGATTGATTTAAATTGAGGAGTATATTATATTATGAGTGACTTTTTATGGGTCGAAAAGTATAGACCAAAAAAGATTAGTGATTGTATTCTTACTGAAGAATTAAAAGATACATTTACAAAGTTTTTAGAGAAAAAAGAAATACCTAATTTACTATTATCAGGTACAGCAGGTACAGGTAAAACTACTGTGGCTCGTGCTTTATGTGAAGAATTAGGTACAGATTACATTATCATTAACGGTTCAGATGAAGGTAGACAGATTGATACATTAAGAAATAAGATTAAAAATTTTGCTTCTACTGTATCTCTTACTGAAGAAGCTAATCACAAAGTTGTTATTATTGATGAGGCAGATTATATGAACGCTGATAGTGTTCAACCTGCTTTAAGAAATTTCATAGAAACATTTTATAATAATTGTAGATTTATTTTTACGTGTAATTATAAGAACAAAATTATTCCAGCACTTCATAGTCGTTGTACAGTAATTGACTTTAAGATTACTAATGGTCAAGTTAGAAAAACTGCTGGCGCTCTTATGAAACGATTAGAAGATGTTTTAAAAGAAGAAAATATAGAGTATGATAAAAAAGTATTGGCAGAGTTAATTCAAAAGTATTATCCAGACTTTAGAAGAACAATCAACGAACTACAAAGATATTCTGTAAGAGGTAAGATTGATAGTGGTATATTGTTTAGTATCTCGGAAGTTAATCACAAAGAGTTGATGAAAACTTTAAAAGAGAAACGTTTTAATGATATGAGAAAATGGGTTGTACAGAATTTAGACAAAGAGCCATCTCACTTGTTTAGAACAATCTATGATTTACTTTATGAAAATTTAGATACAAAATCTATTCCTCAAGCCATATTAATTATTGCTGGATATCAATATAAAGCAGCCTTTGTTGCCGACCAAGAAATCAATATGGTCGCTTGTTTAACAGAAATTATGGCAAGTTGTAAGTTTAAATAATGGCATACGAGTTAAAAGATTATTTGAACGCAATTAATTTTGACAAGAAACCATTACTGGATAGTGATGATGAAACTTGGGCAAAAAAGTATCCTCCCTTTATAATCAATAAGTGTCTATCTATGTTTTATGATTGTATAGCACAAGCAAATGAGATGAATGGCTATCACTTTTTAGATAAGAAACTACAATTTCACTTTTACATAAATAGTATAAGAAAAAGAAAGCGATTTGGTGGCAAGTGGCTATCACAAGCCAAATTGAAAAATTTAGAGTATGTAAAAGAGTATTATGGTTATAGTAATGAAAAAGCTAAACAGGCACTCAACATACTAACAGAACAACAAATTGAAGAAATAAAAGAGACCTTGAATAAAGGTGGGAGAACAAAGAGATGAGTGAAGAAATACAATGGTCGCCTGATAGTATGCTTGAAGTAACTATAAAACAACCAGACGACTTCTTAAAAATTAGAGAAACCTTAACACGTATCGGTGTTGCTAGTCGTAAAGATAAAACACTTTATCAATCGTGTCACATTTTACACAAACAAGGTAAATACTTTATAACACACTTTAAAGAATTATTTGCTTTAGACGGCAAGAAAGCTACTTTAGTAGAGAATGATATACAAAGACGAAACACAATTGCTATCTTATTACAAGATTGGAATTTAATTGACATTGTAAATAAATCTCAAGCTGAAAACAAAGCACCTTTAAGTCAAATTAAAGTATTACCTTTTAAAGAAAAAAAAGAATGGAACTTACTAGCAAAATATAATATTGGTAAAAAAGTAGAAAATAAAGAAGACGTTACAGATGAGAAATAAATGCAAGTTCCTAAATTTAGAGAATATATAACTGAACAAGACGTTGAGCGTAAAGATAAACCTATCACGGTTGCGGTCATTACAAAGTCTAATCCAAATGTTAAAAAACAAAAAGCTGGTGAAACACCTAAAAAAGAACTTACTGTTGCTTTAATTCAAAAGGCGTGTAAGAAAAAAGGTTTTGAGTGTGTTGTTATTAATACAAAACACGCTATCATCACAGGTAAAGACGAAGAAAAAAATACTTTAACTGTTTATAATTATGATGGTAAAGATAATGAACACACTTTTATAGGTAAAGACACTGTTTGTATTACACGAGCAGGTTCTATAGAAGACGAAGCAGGATTATCATTATTATCTGCTTTTCAAAATTCTCAAGCATTTATGTTAAACACAAGATCAGCGATGTTGACTTGTGATAATAAATTAACAACGGCATTATTATTTGAAAAATTTGGTATACCTACACCAAGAACCACCTTTGTATCTAATGAAAAAAATATAGATGACGCTGTAAAATTAGTAGGTGATAAGTTTCCTATTATACTTAAAACATTAACAGGTACACAAGGTATTGGTGTAATTAAAATTGAAAGTTATGAAGGACTTGTATCAACAATACAATCATTATGGAAACACGATGCCGAATTATTAATACAAGAATATATGCCAACAGCTTTTGATGTTAGAACTTTTGTAGTTGATAATAAAATATTTGCTTCTACAAAAAGAATACACTCATCATACGATTTTAGATCAAATACACATAGAGGTGCTGAAGCAAAACCATATAAATTAAGTGATGATGAAAGAGAACTTGTATTAAAAGCAAGTAGAGTTTCAAAAGCATATATGGTAGGTGTAGATCATATTGTTTATAAAGGTAAACCATATGTGTTAGAAATTAACGGTAGTCCAGGTTCAGGTGCTGATTACGAGGGATATCAATATAACGATTATTATTCTGATCCAGAACCATCAGGTAGAATTGACGGCGAAAAATTAATTTATAATTTAATTGATTGGGTTTCTAAAAGATCACATTGGGATAGACAAGCCGCTAGTGAATGTGGTTGGTTAGAAACAGTTGAATTAGAAGATATAGGTTTAGTAAGAGCAAAATTAGATACAGGTAATGGTGCGGATGCTTGTGCTTTACACGCTGATGAAATATTAGAAGACGGCAAAGTAATCAAGTGGAAATATAATGGTAAAACTTTTTCTAAACCAAGACACGGTACAAGTAAAGTGTTTAGAGCAAATGCTGATGGTGAAGAACCGTCAGAAACAAGACCAACAGTTTTAATGGATATTACTTTTAATGGATTTACATATAAAGATATAGAAGTAGGTTTAGACCAAAGACCAAGATCAGGTTCTGATATATTAATTAACAGAAACTTAATGCGTCAAATGAACGTAAGTGTCAATCCTAATAGAACGTTTGTATTAAGTAAAAGATTAAGACCAGTTGAAAAGAAAAACAACATTGACAAATAAGTCAATTTGTGATATATTATAACAATTAAAGGAGATATTATGTCAGATGTGAAAATATTAAGACTAACTACAGGTGAAGATGTAATCGCTAAAATAGTTACAGAAACACCAGATAACATTACCGTATCAAAAGCGTTTGTTATCATTCCAAGACAATCAGCACCAGGACAACCAGTACAACTTTTAATGAGTTTGTATATGCCTTATACTGAAAACGATACATTTATAATTAAGAGTGCTAATGTTGTAACACAAGTAGATCCTAAATCAGAAATACTTGCTTCTTACCAACAAAATACAAGTAGTATATTAACACCAACTAACAGTTTAATAACAGAAACAAAGTTACCTAAATTAGAGAAGTGATAACAGTTTATTTTGTAAGGAACGGCTCTAAAATTAGAGTTGAAGTGCCTGAAAATACAACTCTAATGGAGGCAGCCAAGTTTCATTCACAAGTACCTATACCAGAAATACCTGCTACTTGTGGCGGAAGTTGTGCCTGTTGTACTTGTCACGTTCACATTGGAGATCAGTGGCTTGACAAATTAGGCAAATTAGACTATAATAAGCCAGAAGGTCACTTAATAGAATATGAAAAAAATTTTGTTGAAGGTAAAAGTAGATTATCTTGTCAAATAGAATTAAAACCAGAACACGATGGATTGATAGTACACTTATTAAATAATGAACTTTTATAAAAATGTAATAGAACATCACGGAAAATTGCTTGTACGTGGCGTAAAAGACGGTAAAGACTATAAAGAAAAAATAGATTATAGTCCTACTCTTTATGCTATGACACAAGAAGAAACTCAATTTAAAACTTTACAAGGTCAGTATTTAAAACCTATTACGTTTGGTAGTATAAAAAAGGCAAGAGATTTTAAAAGACATTACAATACAGACAACGCACCGATCTATGGTATGGATCGTTATCATTATCAATACATATCAGACAAACATCCTAACGAAGTTGAATTTAATAAAGACGCAATTAAAATATTTACTTTAGATATTGAGTGTAGTGCTGAAAATGGTTTTCCAGATGTAGAAAATCCTACTGAAGAAATACTTTGTATTACAGTTAAAAATCAATCTAATAAACAAATCATTACTTGGGGAACAGGTGACTTTGAAACAAATAGAAAAGATGTTTATTATATAAAATGTAATTCTGAAAAACAATTGATTATGGAATTTATGAAGTTTTGGATTAAAAATTATCCAGATGTTATCACAGGTTGGAACACAAAGTTTTTTGATTTACCATATCTTGTTAATAGAATAAGAATGTTAACAGATGAAAAAGTAATTAAAAGATTATCACCTTGGTCTTTAATTGAAAGAGAAGAAATATCAAGTTGGGGAAGAAATCAAACCGTTTATCATTTACTAGGTATTGTAATGTTAGATTATATGGACTTATATCGTAAGTTTATACCAGTAAGACCAGAAAGTTATAAACTTGATTACATAGGTAAAGTAGAACTTGGTGAAGGTAAAGATGAAATGCCTTATGAAACATTTAGAGAATGGTATACAAAAGATTTTCAATCGTTTGTTGATTATAATATCCAAGATGTTGAAATAGTTGATAAGTTAGAAGATAAACTAAAACTTATTGAATTGATTTTAACTATGGCGTATGAGGCAAAAATTAATTATGATGATGTCTTTTCACAAGTTAGATTTTGGGATACAATCATCTACAATCATTTAAGAAAAAAGAATATTATAATTCCTCCTAAAGAAGATAATATAAAAGAATTTAAATATGATGGTGCTTATGTAAAAGAACCATTAGTAGGTTTACATAAATGGGTTGTATCGTTTGATATTAACTCTCTATATCCACATTTAATAATGCAATATAATATTTCACCAGAAAAAATTATTGGTGTAAAAAGTAACGGCATTAGTATTGAAAAATTTTTAGATCACGCTACACCACTTACACATTTAAAAACTGAAGGTGCGACAATCACACCTAACGGTGCTATGTTTAAAACTGATAGTCAAGGTTTTTTACCAGAGATTATGGAAAAGATGTATAATGATCGTGTTGTTTATAAAAATAAAATGATGGTTGCTAAAAAAGAATATAATAAAACAAAAGACCCTAAACTATTAAAAGAAATATCACGTTGTCATAATATTCAATATTCTAAAAAGATTGGATTAAACAGTGCTTACGGTGCTATCGGCAATCAATACTTTAGATATTATGATGTAAGACAGGCAAGTGCGATTACAACAGCAGGTCAATTTGTAATTCGTTATATTGAAAAGTCAGTAAATAAATTTATGAATGATATATTAAAGACACACGATAAAATAGATTATATTGTTGCGTCTGATACAGATTCAATTTATTTAACTTTAGATAAACTTGTTGAAAAATTTTGTCAAGGTAAAACAAAAGAACAAATTATAAACTTTATTGATAAAGTTGTTGATGGTAAGATTGAACCATTTATTGAAAAATGTTTTGAAGAAGTTGCTGAATATACAAATGCGTTTCAACAAAAGATGGTAATGAAACGAGAAGTTATCGCAGACAAAG
>Ga0208644_1003777_pt1 | contig 11613 bp, 14 predicted proteins | sample VirMetDEL_Nov_18_FD_184517 | JGI IMG/M metagenome (GOLD analysis project Ga0208644, IMG submission 184517) | Aqueous microbial communities from the Delaware River and Bay under freshwater to marine salinity gradient to study organic matter... | ecosystem: Environmental > Aquatic > Marine >... | reverse complement strand
CGCGGGCGACGTTTATCAACGTCGGTGTCAATGCCCTCACATTCGTCCACAACCACTCCACCGACTCCGCTGCGTTCCTGTGCCCCGGAGGGGTCAATTTCTCCCTGCCGGAGAACCAGTGGGCCCAGGGGAAGTATGACCCAACGAGCCAGCGTTGGCGTATCGTCCCAAACTGCTGCGGTGGAACGTGACCGTAGGCGGGCGCCTCCTGCGGATAGGCAGCCTGCTGCAACGGGCGAAGGTCGATAACGCAGTCGCCGTCACTAGGGCTGCGTTGGCGGATACCACGGACGACTTCACGCTCGCCTCTTGGATACGTGAGGAGGCTGAAAAGCGTGGCCATGTGCTGCCACTGGATATGGTGGCACGGATGATCCGGATAGCCCGCAAGCCCACGGTGCCGAAGGAGGCAGAAGGCCGGCTGGCTGTAATCGCCTGCCACTTCAACCCAGCCGGCTGGCAGCGGCCAACCGACAACTACCTGCGATTCCTTCATGAGATGCGGTGGTGGCGCTTGCCGCTCTTTACCGCCGAGGTCGCTTATGCGGGCCAGGCTTTCCCTACGCCAGACGCATGGATGCACATAAAGGCCACGGACGCGCACCGGCTGTGGCAAAAGGAGCGGCTCCTCAATCTCTTGGTCGAATCCCTCCCGGCCTGTTTTACGCGCGTCGCTTGGATAGACGCTGATGTGATCTTCTTGGACCCACGCTGGCCAGAGCGCTTGGAAGAGCTGCTGCGGCATCACGCCGTGGTGCAGCTCTGGAATCGTTGGCACTGCCCTGACGCCACTGGTGCAGTGTGCGAGGTGCTGACGAGCGTCGGCCCAGGTGGGTCACGCTATGACGCCGACAGGCCGATTTCGCCGGGAGGAGCTTGGGCAGCCCGCCGGTCAGTCTTCCCGCTGTATGACCGGCATATCGTCGGCTCCGGCGATGCGATGGCACTGGAGGGCTGGATGGGGCTTGAGAAGTCCCAGTGCATGCGACGGATGAACCCGGCTATGGCGGCCGACTTTTCCGCGTGGGCCCACCAAGCCCATCGCAAGGTCCGCGGCCGGATCGGAGCGCTTCCAGGCGATACTGTACACATGTATCATGGGACGCGGGCCAACAGGCAATACGTGGACCGCTGGGGGCCAGTGATCGACGCCGGGTTTGACCCTGTGGCGCATGTCAAAGTGGACACCAACGGGCTCTTGGCGTGGACCGACGACGCCCCGCCGCAACTGGTGGACTGGGTCCGCAGCTACTTCCACACGCGGCAGGAGGACCAGTAGGAAATGCGTGCCACTTTTTCTTTCCAATTGCCGGAGGAGCAGGCCGACTATGACGCCGCCCGGCTGGGGGGCGTTTCGATGGCGATCCTGGCCCAGATCAACGCCCGCCTCAGGCACCTTGCCAGGAACGGCGGCGGAAGCGTCGGAGAGGTGCGATTGGCCGAGGAAATCATCGAAATGATCCCCCCGGAGCTGCTGGCGGGACATTGATAAGTAGACATGTCCCGCAACCGTGTACAGCTCAGGCGTGGTCAGGCGGCGGCATGGGCTGCCAGGAACCCCGTCTTGCTGGCCGGCGAGCTTGGCATCGAAACCGACACATTGAAACTGAAGATCGGCAACGGCGAAACGGCCTGGAACGCACTCCCCTACTACACCACTTCTGACGGCTCAGAGTTGGAGGATGTGCAGGTTTCGTCGCCGGCCGAGGGCGACTTACTCAGATACAGCAGCGGAAAATGGCGGAACTACCCAGAGCAAGACGTTGTCAACGGGGGTGATTTCTAATGGCTACCTTGCGAATTAAGCGGCGGGCAACTGGCGGTGCGAGCGGGGCGCCCAGTTCGCTTGCTCAATCGGAGCTGGCGTTCTCCGAGGTCGATGACATCCTGCACATCGGCAAGGGTAGCGGCGGCGGGGCGTCGGTCTTGGCGATCGGCGGGCCCGGTGCGTTTCTGAGCCTCACCGCAACGCAGACGGCCAGCGGCACGTACACCCTGTCCGGCAAAGCAAACTTCACTGGCACCCTCCAGATCGGTTCCACCACGGTCAGCAGCACCGCTGCGGAGCTGAACTACCTCAACACCGTGACTCCTGGCACGGCCAGTGCATCAAAAGCCTTGGTGGTGGACGCCAACAAGGACATCTCACTGGGCACCGGCGACCTGTCCTGCACTGATGTAACCGCCAGCGGCAACGTCAGCGGAACGTGGAACGGCACAGCCATCGGAGTGGCGAAGGGTGGCACCGGGCTGACGGCCGCGGCCAAGGGAACGGTTCTGGTCGCCAACTCAGCCGACACCATCTCCGCACTAGACGGCGGCGGCGTCAGCAACGGTGTGCTGTATTACACGGCCAGCACCGACACCATATCCTGGGCTACCGAGATCGATGGGGGTAGCTATTGACGATTAAGATCAAACACAAGCGCGGCACGGCCAGCAACATAACGTCAGCGAATCCCACGCTGGCGGCCGGAGAACTTGCGTTTGAAACCGATACGCGGCGGTTCAAAGTGGGCGACGGCAGCACGGCGTGGTCCTCGCTCGCCTATGTCACGCCTTACCTGACGGCCACGGATCGAATCCTGGGTCGCAGCTCAAGCGGGGCCGGTGCGGCGGAGGAAATCACATGCACGGCATTCGGTCGCTCGCTGATTGACGACGCCGACGCAGCCGCCGCACGCACCACGCTCTCCGTCCAGCCAACGGCGTCGCCCGCGTTCACGGGCACGGTGCTCGTCGGCATATCATCCGCCCTCAATTCCAGCGATGGCGTGCAGGTGGCCGCTGCCAACAATCCGGGCGTAATCATTGCGAGGACTGCGGCACCGTCGAATACCAATTCCATTGCAGGCGTAAACGCTACGTCCTATGACGGCTCCGCGTACGTTGCCGGTGCGACGATCAACTTCCGCGCCGCCGAGAACTGGTCGTCCACCAATCACGGCACCGACATCCAGTTTCGGACGACGCCGACAGGCAGCGGCGGATCGCTCGCCGAGACGCTGCGGTTGACAGGCGCGGGCCAACTGCTCGTCACCGCAGGCAGCGCGTCGGCACCGGGCGTGGCTTTCTCCGGCGATACCAACACGGGGCTGGCGCAAATCGGCGGGGCGGATACGGCGAGTGTGGTAACGGCTGGGGTGGAGCGCGTGCGGGTGGATGCGAGTGGGCGGGTGGGCATTGGGGTCACGCCAGCATCCGCAGGGTCTTCGGCCCTACAGGTGCGCGGAGATGTTGACATATTTGGCAACGGCTCCGACCGCAGCGTCACATACAACGTCGGCGTAGGAGACGACGGCATCACTGGCTGGTACAGAGCCAAGATTGCGTTTGTGCCGAGCGGTGCTGCAAACAACATTTCGCAGCACATCTCGTTTTGGAACAAAGACGGCGATAACGGCGGTTCCACCCTGACCGAGCGCATGAGGATTGCCAACGACGGCAAGATTTACGGCTACAGCGTCTATGCGACCACTGTAGGCGCCACCAACCGCGACCTCTTTATCGACAGCGGCGGTCTGATTGGCTACGTCTCGTCAATCCGTGCGAGCAAGACGAACATCGCCGCCATCGACGACGTGTCATGGCTGCGTGACCTCACTCCCGTGTCGTTCCACTACCGCAAGCGGAATGAGGACGGCACGTACAGCGACGAAGCAGATGGCACGCTGGACTACGGGCTGATTGCCGAAGACGTGGAGCCGGTCGCACCGGAAATGTGCTTCTACGATGTGGTGGACGGCGAGCCGCAACTGCGTGGCGTTCACTATTCAAAACTCATCACGCCGATGCTGCGGTACATCCAGCAACTTGAGCAACGCATCGCAGCACTAGAGGAGAGGAACAATGCCTGACATTCCCACGCTCTACACCGCGCCGTCGGCCACCGTCAGCATCAACGCCGTCTACGATCGCATCTGGCTCCGAGAGGTGGTCATCAGTGCCCCAGTCGTCGGCGGCGAGGCCGAAGCCCGCGTGATGCTCGCACGCTACCGCCTTACGGATGACGGCGTGGAGGAGGCACCCGCCGAGCCGCTGCGGCTGCACCTCCGTGACCTGCTCGCAGGAGCGGATGCCGACCCGGACCTCGCTAATGCGCTTGGGGCAATTATGGCCTATGTCGGCAAGGCTGGCGTAGCAGAAGGCGTAATAGCGCCACCGGAGGCGTGATGCCCTATCAGACATACTTCGACCTCGTCGAATCTCTCATAGTCAGCTCTTACGGCGGCGCACAGGACGCCGAGCAGAGAGACATTCGCACGGCCGTGCAGCGGGCGTACCAAGAGTTGGGCTGGATTAGGGACTGGGAGTGGCTGCATCAACTGGGTCGCATTGTCGTTCAGCCAAGCTGGTCCGGCACGGTCACCTACGTGGCCAGTACCCGCACCGTGACAAAAGTGACCGGCGACGCTTTCCCGGCGGATGCCGAATACTTCTTCATGCGCATCGGTACTGTCGTCTCCCGTGTCAAAACGCGCACCAGCTCCACTGTTCTGGTGCTGGACCCAGTCCTTAATTACCCCGAGGACTTTGCGGAGGCCACCACGGCCTCGCTCTACCGGACCATTTACCCACTGCCGTCCGATTTCCGCAATCTGGACACGCCCATCGATGAGGCGAGCTGGAGCGCTTTCAACTACATCCCGCAAGACGTTGCGATGAAGATGGAGCGTGTGTTCGATGTGCAGGGGCCGCAGGCATATTGGACGGTGATGCGGGACGAGAAGTCGAACGGCTGGGCCATCCGCGTCATCGGCTATCCGGCACGCATTGAAACCATCGATTTCACGTACCGACGCTCTCCTCGCACGCTTCGGTTTAGCGGCCATGAGTCGGCCGCCCGCGCAGGGACGATCACCGCCGCCGGCACTGCGGTCACCGGGTCCGGTACATCGTTCTCGTCAGCCATGGTCGGCAGCATCCTGCGGGTGGGGACATCCTCCGCTCACCCGGAGCCGCTGGGGGCGATGAACCCGTGGCAGGCCGAGGCGAAGATCACCGCCGTCACCAACGCCACTAGCCTGACGGTGGAGTCTGCGATCTCAGCTTCATCTGCCAAGTACGTGATCACGGACCCGGTTGACCTTTCGCCGGGCATGACCAATTGCCTGCACAGCGCCTGTGAGTATTGGCTTTCCAGGATACGCGGCACAAAGCCAGACCAAGCGTTTGGCTTGTACCAGCGTGACCTCCGGCTGGCGATGGAAAACGATTCGCTCTCACCCATAGCCGGCCACCGACGCCTCATCTGGGACATCTCCGGCTGGCGCACGCCGCTTCAGCCGGATGGTGTGGACGGAGGCTCGCCGTGATCGTAGTTGACAAGTGGCTGGGGCTGGTCACCAACGCCTCGCCGTATGGCCTTCAGCCAGGCACGGCGGTGACGCAGGTCAATCTCCAAGTCATCAGCCCTGGAGAGCTGACGGTGCGACCAGGCACCACGGCGCTGACGTTCACCTCGCACGCCGGCTCCACGGTTGGCATCTGGCGATCCTTTCGCTACCCGGGGCCGTCTGAGTCGATTGTGTACCAGTCCACGGATGGCGTGATCCGCATCGCTGAAGGGCCCGGCTGATGCAGATTGCCGCACGGACATCTGGTGGGCTGGTGCGCGTCACCGTGACTACGGGCGGCACGCAGTACACCTCGCCTCCCACGGTTGTGATTGCCGGGGCCAGCGCCGTGGCCCACCTAGACGGCAACCGGGTGCAGTCGGTGGTCATTACGAATGCCGGCACTGGGTTCACATCCAACCCAACCGTGTCATTCCAGGTTCCGTCGCAAGCAGTAACAATCTCGTCCGTGACGGCGGGAACACAATCTGCCACCGTCACCCTGAGCGCGGCCCTGAGCGCAACTACATGGCCACTGCTTTCGGTCGGCGGCGTGACGGTCGATGTGCAGAACTTTGTCAGCACAACGCAGTTGGTGGCTTCCACCACCGCTGTGACCACTGGGGCTGGCACGCTATTGGAGACTGGGTCTGGCGCCGCCGCCACGGCCTATGCGTACACAGGTCCGATGCGGCCGGCGTCGTTCTTCCGCGGGCGTTTCAATGACCTGTATGCCGTGGACGGCATGGGGCGTGGCATCCGCTATGTCGGACGCCCTCCCATTGCCACGGGCGAGTCGGAGTTGTTGGCCGAAGACGGCTCAGAGCTACAGACCGAGGCCGGCGACACGCTGCAAACGGAGTACGGCGCAAAGAAAGACGCCGTGCCGATCGGATTAAATAAGCCTGCCATGGGGCCGGTCATCACTGCGGCCACCACCAGCGGTGGGAAGTACGTATCCGCCATCCAGATCGTCCGCGGTGGTGCCGGCTACGCCGGGCTGCCGACCGTCACCATCACTGGCGGCACGCCCTCCAAGAGCGCCAAGGCGCGCGCGGTGGTGCGGAGTGGGCGAGTCGATCGAATATTTGTCACCGACCAAGGCGCTGGCTACCAAGACACGCCCACGGTGGAGATCACTGGTGGCGTGGGCACTGGCGCCACGTTTAACGTCGGCGTGGTTGGCGAGCTGGCAAGCCTCCAAGTGACTGCTGGCGGGACGGGCTACACCAGCAATGCCACCACTTCGCCTACGGTTGTGTTCCACAACACCAACGGACTCACGCTGGCGACGGCCCGCCTGACGGTCAACGAGCGAGGCCAAATCGACGGCGTATCGGTTCTGTCTGGCGGGACGGGCGCTACGGCCACGGGCGTCACTGCGTCTGTGACCGGCGGTGGAGGCACTGGGGCTGCTCTGGGCGTGCAGATGCGGTACGCCGTGTCGGCGCTCACGGTCGGCAACAGTGGCAGCGGGTACTACACGCCGCCCATCGTCACCGTTCAGCGGGCCGCTACGGACACAGAGTCTGGCGACGCCACAGCTAACGCATCGGTCAACGGGAGCGGCAACATCTCGTCCGCTACCGTGATCTCCGGCGGGCGGTATTCCGAGATTCCCACTGCCCTTGTGGTGGACTCCGGGGCCAGGGCGCAGGCGACGATCCGTGATCCGCTCCGCGGGCTGTACTACTGCGCCATCCGCTATTTCGACGACACGCCAGCAGAAGAGAACGGGCCCGTCTACAGCTCCATTTCCGAGCTGGTGGAGGTGGACTGCGGCGACGGTGCGGCGTCGCTCACTTGGAGCTTTGATCACTACTCCATCGATGACCGCGTGACCGGCATGGAGCTGTGGCGGTCCACGGCTGAGCAACGCACGCTGCTCTTCCGCGTGGGGATTATCAAACGATCAGACGCGGCGTGGGACAGCTCTTACACCGAGTCGATCAACGACATCGACATTAACGACACCACCCGGGACGGTTACGGGCTGATGCCTGTCACGCTGCCGAGCGGCCAGGTCAACGCCCGGCGATTCACCGTGCCGCCTGGCGAGTTCGCCGTTGGCGTGATGTTCCAGGACCGCGCTTGGTACGCGGTAGACACGCTGGGCCTGCGGCCCAACGCGCTCATGTACTCCGAGATCGATGAGCCTGAAAGCGTGCCAGAGGAGAACGAGCTGCTGGTTCAGGAGAACAGCGCCACGCCGGACAAGGTGGTGGCGCTCGTCCCGCTTGGCCCAGCCCTGCTGGTGGTGCAGAGGAGCCACATCTACAAGCTCATGTATGTGGCCCAGCCGATCATCGATGCCAGCATCACGCTGGTGTCATACCGCGGGGCACTGCATGAGCGTTGCTGGGCGGTCATGTCCGGCGTTGCGTTCTTGGCCGACAGCAACGGCATGTACGCCTTTGACGGCCAAAGCGAGGAGGCGATCTCGGCGCCGGTCGATGACTACTGGCGTGACGGGATTATCGACTTCACCAAGGCAGACAAGTTTCACGTATCCGCCGATTTCTTGGCGAAGGTTGTGCGGTTCCATTACTGCCGATCTGCCGATTCGCAGCCCGTGCGCGCGCTGTGCTATTGCGTGGCTACCAAGGCGTGGTGGGAGGAGACTTACCCAGTCGGCCGCACGGCATCTTCCGTGTCGCTCATTGGCAACCGCTGGGTGCAGGTCAACGCCACGGCCGGCGGCACGCTGTTGAAAGAGAGCGGCCTGAGCGATAGCGGGACGAGCATCGACTACCAGTACCGATCCGGGCCAATCCCGCTGGATGCCGGGCCCAGCCGGTCGGTGGGCGTGGTGTACAAGCCGACGCCGAGCCGCAACGACTTAAACCTTTCCTTGCACTACAACAACTCCTCGTCCCCGCGTGAGAACGCCATAAGCACCGACCGCGGGTCTGGCTTTGTTTCGTCGCAGGGCGGAACGGCGGCTGTGCTGGACATGTCGCAGACACGCTCTGCGTTGGGCGAGGCCAACGGGTTTGCCAGGGCCTATGTCGCCGGCCGGCGAGACGACCGCTCCGCTGGTGGCGATCGGCACATGGCGGTTGCCTTGGCGGGCACTCAGAGTTCGACGGCCGCCAACGACGGCATCGTCATCTACTCGCTCCAAGTGGAGGGATCAGGCTGATGCTCACACAGCTCATGCCGGCGTTGGTCAGGGCGATGGGGAACACGCTCAATCAGAACGACCTGCGCTCGCTCATGCAGGTTCTCGGCAACTGCAATCAGCCGCTTCAGCACCGCGGCCCAGTGAATCTGGCGCCGACCATGCCGCAGTTCGGCGCCGGCGGCGGCATGTACAACGGCGACTATTGGAATTGGAGCGAATACAACAACGTAGTCAACCACGGCGACGAGAACGTCTTCAACGATTTCTCCTACACGGACAACAGGGACTTCAGCACCATTCGCCTTGGTGACATCAACACAACGAATGTCTTCAACGAAGGCAATCAGACGATCATCAATCTGATTAACAACCCTCCCGGCCAGCAGGGCGACCCTGGTGAGAAGGGTGACACGGGCGATCCCGGCCGGGACGGGTTAGACGGCCGTGACGGGCGTGATGGACTGAGCATCGTCGGCCCGGCCGGACCTCCGGGCCAAGACGGCGCTGACGGCCGGGACGGCTTGGATGGGCCTGCTGGCCCGCCGGGCGTCACCACTGTGGTGGTGATCGGTGACCCGGGCAACCAGCGGTCCAAAGAGATCAAATTCGTAAAGAGCCTGAACGTGGGCTATGGCCAGATTCGCTACTTAAAAGGCGGGACTGTCAACGTGTCCTGCGCCGAAGACGGTTCGATTTCGGCGTCGTTTGTGCCGGTTTTTGGTTTTGCCGACTACGTGGAGTTTGCTGATCCGGTCGCAGGCTCCGCCACCGTCCTGACGCCCTGAGCCCCGCAACCGGACATTAGTAGGTAGGAGACGCCAATGCCAGCAGCGATTCACCAAGGCGGGATTACCAATGCCTTCCCGGGCGGGCAGGTCACGCACTTTGCACCGCAGCAGCAGCAGTTCCCGGACCCACGCGGTGCGCTGTACCAGCTCCCGGGGCAGATGCTTCAATCCACCTCCCAGAACTACGGCTCCATGGCCGGCGGTCTGGCGGGAATTGGTCAGGCCATCGGCGGCATGACAGGCCAGCAGTCGCAGGCTTTGGCCGGGCTGGGCGGGGCCATGGCTCAGAACTATGGCGCCTACGGCAACACGCTTGGCAATCTCGCCTCTGCGGCGGCGAACGATAGCACTGGTTACTACAACTCGCTCGCCGCTGCGGCAGGGAGTAACCAGACCGGCCTGGCAAACATGTGGACCCAAGCACTGGCGTCGGCCGGCGGCATGGGCAACGCACTGGCCGCATCCATGGGCCAAGGCCAGGCGGGATATCAGCAGGCCCTCGCCGGCATGCAGGGCAGCAACCAGAGCGCCGTCAGTCAGTACGGCCAGCAGCGCCTGAATGCGTTGGCTCGCCTGGGTGCTGCGGATGCCGTGGGCAATATGCAGTTCGATTTCGGCGGCGGTGGTGGCGGTGGGAATACGTTCAGCGCCACTAGCCCAAGCGGCCCAGTGGCGAGCGGCAGCTACAGCATGGGCGGCGACGGGGGCGGTGGCATTGGAGGTGGCGGCACCGATCTCAGCGGCTACCGCAACGACATTATGGACGGCGGCATCCTGTCGCAGCTCGCATCCGCGGACACGGACGCCCGTGATCGGATGGATCGGCAGCAGGACCTGTATCGCCAAGACTACAGCAACATGTTTGGCCAGGGGCTGCTTGGCATGCTGGCGATGGGCCGTGAGGGGGCAGGCAACATGCGTCAGGGCATGACGGACTTCTACGGCAACGTGTCACAGAACCGCCCCAATTTTGGCAGTTATCTGGACCGAGCGACGCAGGGGTTCCGTGAGTCCGGCCGGGACATCCGTGACGTTGGCGACCGCATGAGCGGCGACTACGGCAGCGGCCTTGGCGCGCTTGCCGGACTGGCCGGGCAGATCGGCAGCGGCATGGACAACGCCAACCGCACAGGCATGGATGGAGTGATGCAACTGATGCGGCGCATGGAGCCGACCGCCATTGAGGCGGCGCAGCAGAACCGTCAGCTCCAGTCCCTGCGAGGTGGCTGGGCCTCCAGTGACATGGCCAGCTCGCCATATGCCGCTGCGTACTACAGCCGCCTGCCGGCCGTGCGAGCAGCGGAGCGACGCATCCCCATGATGAGGCGCGGATGAACGCTCAGTACCAGACAGGCATTCAAAACCGACCACCGCAGACCGCTGGGCTCCTCCAGCAGATGCAGGGCATGCAGTCGCCCTACCAGCAGTATGGACCAAACCACCAAGATGTGATGCAGGGCCTGATGGCGCGGCGGGGCGTGGACATGAGCCGCTACGCCCAGCAAATGCAGGACAGCTACGCCACGCAGCAACAGCAAGCCGAAATGCAGAACGCATTAGCGGGGCTTCAGCAGCTCTCGCAGGACCGACAGAACCAAACCGGCCTCCAGAACAGCCGACTTCAAGCGATGCTTGGTTTCCAGGGTGATCTGCTTGGGGGACTGCTGCGATGAACCAAGTCGCCCTTGGGCGTCAGTTTCCAACCGGGTACAGCGACCGCCAAATGGGCGGCGCGTTCAACAGCAAGATGGCTGACGCGCTTGCAATGGGTGACCCACGGTTCCAGGTGAAGCAGCTAGACCGCGCCGGTTTCAGCCGCGGTGCGGCACAGCGTAACCAAGCAGGCATCAACGCCGCACAGGCCATGGCAGATGGCATGGCCGCTGCTTACCAAGGTGCGATGGACGACCAGTCCTACAACGCCAACCTTCTCCTGCAAGGCCAGCAGGCACAGGAGCGCAACGCCCAAGCGTTGGCCGGACTCCAGCAGCAGGATTCCTACGCACAGCAAATGGCACAGCTTCAAAGGCAGCAGGCAATGATGAACTTCGCAGGAAGCCTTCTCGGAGGGTTGCTGAACTAATGGCACGGATTGACTTAGACATGGACGAAATGCTGGACGGGTTTACCCGAGACGGCATGAAGAAGTTTGTGAAGAAGCTCCTCATGGCCAGTGACACTGAGGAGAAGCGTCTGTTGTCCAAGCTTAACAGCGCCGGCAAAAACGACTTAGCCGACTTGGACGAGGAGATGCACGGCAAGCCCAATACGCCGCAAGTCGAAGACGACGACATGCCGGACGACGACGAAGAGCTGCCAGAGGTTCCCAAGCCGAAAGGAAAGAAGTAATGGCCGGTAAATCCGA